>OLQE01001856.1_pt1 | contig 10143 bp, 8 predicted proteins | sample 1643161 | NCBI WGS metagenome assembly OLQE01 (sample SAMEA3136650, study PRJEB25190) | human gut metagenome | reverse complement strand
GGCCCAGCTGCCGCAACTGCAGCCGGGCCTGCTTTTTTCGCCGGGCGCTTCTTTGATATGTGATGACTTGCTTATTTTCTTCACTTTCTGGCGGGGGCGTCCTGCTGACCACATCTTTTCTCCCTCCTATCCCACAAAATAACGGACTAGATTTCTCATATCTTCCTATATCATATACAACCTGACAACAAAATAACGAAAATACTTCTTGAAAACAATCAACATCCCTAAAAGAAAGAAGGATATTCGAGAAAAAAAGAAGGATTTTGTATGGTTTTTTCAAGTATAAAACTGCTATAATAGCACCAGAAACGAAAAGAAAACCAAACAAAACAAAGTAAAAACAGGAGGGTTTTAAAATGAAAAGAAAATTAATCAGCGCACTGCTTGCAACAGCAATGGTAGCATCCATGGTTGTAGTTCCGGTAATGGCAGATGAAGAGACTGAGGCAGCTACCGAGGTTACCACAGAAGCTGCTACAGAAGCTGCTACAGAAGCTGCTACAGAAGCTGCTACAGAAGCTGCAGCAGAAGAGAATGCTGAGCCGGTAGCAAATCCGGATCTGGCTGATAAAAAAGTTGGCGTTTGTATCTATCAGTTCTCCGATAACTTCATGACCCTGTTCCGTACAGAGCTTGAGGATTACCTGGTAAAACTTGGATTCAGCAAAGAGAATATCACCATTCAGGATGGCCAGAATGACCAGGCTACCCAGTCCAATCAGATCGATGCTTTCATCGCTGACGGCGTAGACGTTCTGATCATCAACCCGGTAAACACCTCTTCCGCAGAGACCATTACCGATAAAGTTGTAGATGCTGGAATCCCGCTGGTATACATCAACCGTGAGCCGGGCGAGGACGAGGAAGCAAGATGGGCAGAGAACAACTGGAACGTAACTTATGTAGGTTGTGATGCTAGACAGTCCGGTACCTTCCAGGGAGAGATCATTGCAGATCTGGGTCTGGATGCAATCGACAAAAACGGAAACGGCAAAATCGACTACGTTATGATCGAGGGTGACCCGGAGAACGTAGATGCGAAATATCGTACCGAGTTCTCCATCAAAGCACTTGAGGATGCTGGTCTTGAAGTAAACTGCCTGGATGATCAGGTTGGTAACTGGGATCAGGCTACCGCTCAGCAGCTGGTTGCTAACTCCTTAAGCCAGTATGGTGATGATGTAGAAGTTGTATTCTGTAACAACGACGCAATGGCACTTGGCGCTCTGCAGTCCATCGAGGCAGCTGGCCGTACCGTTGGTGAGGATATCTACCTGGTAGGCGTTGACGCTCTGACCGAGGCTCTGGACAATGTAGCATCCGGAAAAATGACCGGTACCGTATTCAACGATCATTTCTCTCAGTCTCATACAGCAGCAGAGGCAGCAGCTAACTATCTGACAGGAACCGAGAATGAGCACTACATCGGTTGTGACTACGTAAAAGTTACCACTGACAACGTAGCTGACATTCAGGAGAAACTGAAATAATCAGACACACAGGACAGTAAAAAGTCAAAGAGGTGCGGGTGATGAAAAATGCGCCCACACCTCTTTCCATGCGAAATTAATACGGAGTGTGCAGGGAACGCTGCAAAATACACCAAGCAGAAGCTTTGTATTTTGCAGTGCTCCCTGTTAAGAAAGAAGGAGGGAGAATATGGCAGAATTTAAGCTGGAGATGAAGGGAGTTTGTAAATCCTTCCCAGGTGTAAAAGCTCTGGATAACGTACAGCTGGCACTTCGCCCGGGAACCGTACATGCGCTGATGGGCGAGAACGGTGCAGGAAAATCCACTTTAATGAAATGCCTGTTCGGTATCTATAAGATGGATGCCGGAGAAATTTATCTCGATGGACAGAAAGTAACGATCAGTAATCCGGATGAGGCCATGAAATATGGTATTGCCATGGTGCATCAGGAGCTGCAGCCCATTCCTGCAAGAAGCGTGGCGGAGAACCTTTATGAAGGACGTTTCCCGCTGAAAAGCTTCGGTCCGATCAAAGTGGTAGACCATAAAAAAATGTATGAGGACACCGCTTACTGGCTGAAAGAAGTAAAAATGGACTTTGACCCCAAGGCAATGCTGGGCGATCTTTCCATCGGACAGATGCAGTCCGTAGAAATTGCAAAAGCAGTTTCCCACCAGGCAAAAGTCGTGATCTTCGATGAGCCGACCTCATCTCTTTCCGATAATGAGGTAGAAGCTCTTTTCCGCATCATGAACGACCTTCGTGACAAGGGCGTTGCCATGGTATATATTTCCCATAAGATGGACGAGATCAAACGGATCGCAGATGACATTACGATCATGCGTGATGGTACTTATGTAGGTACCTGGTCTGCGGACGAGCTTTCCACCGATGACATCATTGCCAAGATGGTAGGCCGTACCCTGACGAACGTTTATCCGGAGAGAAAGAACAAACCGGGAGAAGTTGTCATGGAAGTCAAACATATGACCTCCATTTCCGACAAGTCCTTCCAGGATGTTTCCTTTAACCTGAGAAAAGGTGAGATCCTTGGTTTCGGTGGCTTGGTTGGTGCACAGAGAACAGAGGTACTGGAAGGTGTCTTCGGTATCCGTGCTTTAAAGAGCGGTGAAGTTTACGTCAAAGGAAAGAAAGTAACGATCAAACATCCGGCAGATGCCATGAAAGCCGGTATCGGCCTGATCACAGAGGACCGTCGTGGAAATGGTATCTTCGGCTGTCTTTCCATCAAGGATAATGTCGGTGTTTCCACCTACAACAAATATCTGAAGGGTGGTTTTGTTCTGGATCATAAGAGCATCGGAAAGATCGTGGATGAAAGCATCAAAAAGCTCCGCATCAAGACTCCGAACATGAAAGAACACATTGCCAATCTGTCAGGTGGAAACCAGCAGAAGGTAATCATTGCCAGATGGCTGGCGAACGATCCGGATATCCTGATCATGGATGAGCCGACTCGTGGTATCGACGTAGGAGCCAAACATGAGATCTACGAGATCATGAACGACTTGGCTGCTCAGGGAAAATCCATCATCATGGTTTCCTCTGAGATGGCGGAGCTTTTAGGAATGTCCGACCGTGTCTATGTTATGTGCGACGGTAAGATGCGTGGAGAGATCAAAGACAAAGAGGATATGACGCAGGCCAAGGTAATGGGCTATGCGACACAGTTCTGATGATGGGAGGAGCCAATAATGGATAAGAAAAAACTGAGTTTTAAAGATATCATGATCAACTACGGTGTAATCATCATCGTAGTGCTGCTGGTAGTTTATACCGGTATTACTTCAAAGAACTTCTTAAGTGTTAACAACCTGACCAACATCCTCATGAATATGAGTTCCCGTCTGGTCATTGCCCTTGGTATTGCAGGCTGTATCATCACTGCAGGATGTGACCTGTCAGCCGGACGTATGATCGGTCTTGGCGGCTGTATCGCAGGTACCTTGCTTCAGAAAATGGATTATTCCCAGAAGTTTTTCCCGAACATGAAGCCCATGAATATTTTTCTGGCTCTTCTGATCGTTATGCTGGTATGTGCACTGTTTGGTGCGGTAACCGGTTTCTTCATCGCTTACCTGAATGTACCGCCCTTCATTTCCACCATGGCAATGATGGAGATCGTTTACGGTATCAACATGATCTACACCAATGCAACTCCGCTGGGAGGTTATGTATCCTCTTATACCGGTATTGCTTCCGGCAGATTCCTTGGAATCAGCTACCTGATCTGGATCGCACTTCTTGTGGCAGTGATCACCTGGTTTATCTTTAACATGACCCGTCACGGCAAATATATGTATGCGATCGGTGGTAACCCCCAGGCAGCAGAGGTTGCCGGTGTACCGGTAAAGAAAACTCTGATCATCATCTACGCAAAAGCAGCTGCTATGTATGGTCTGGCAGGTTTCATGCTGGGCGCAAAAGCAGGCGGTGCTTCCGTACAGCTTGGTTATGGTTATGAGATGGAAGCCATCGCGGCTTGTACCATCGGCGGTGTATCCGTTTCCGGAGGCCGTGGTAAAGTTTCTTCTGCTATCATCGGTGTAGCAGTATTTGAGATCCTGAAAGCGGCTCTGCAGTTCCTGGGAGTAAACTCCAATGCACAGTGGATCGCTCTTGGTATCATTATCTTCGTTGCAATTTCTCTGGATATCAGAAAATACGTGGCAAGAAAATAAAAAATATATTATAATGAAAAGGCCGTCGCAAGACCTGAAGCGGCGGCCTTTTTACTATAAGTAACTATGGGAGGAAATCAATATGACAGGTGAAAGTTATTTATCAACGGCACTGATCCCGCTTCTTATGACAGTCGTTCTGATCTATTACAGCTTCCGCCTTCTGTTTTTACAGGATGTGGATTCGATTTATGGAAAGAATAAAAAGAAACCGAAGGATAAAGAAGGCTTTGCAAAAGCAGCTGGAAAGCTCATGGTGTTCCTGGCGGCTGCTTCTCTTGGAATGGCAGTGATCATGTACTGGAGTGTTGAGATCGCTCTTGTTGAGATCTGTATAGCCTTTGTGATCTTCGGGATCCTCTGGAAAAAGATGAATAAAAAATACGGGGAATGATAACGACAAAAAATAAAGGGGAGACTGCAGGATGAATCTTTATTCCGTGATGCTGGTGGATGATGAGGAAGAAGTCATTCAGATCATTATGAAAAAACTGGACTGGGCGAGCATGGGCTTCCGGATTGCTGGCTATGCACATAACGGGGCAGAAGCTTTGGAACTGGCAGAAGAGTGTCAGCCGGATGTGGTGATGACCGATATCAAAATGCCATATATGGACGGACTGGAACTGAGCAGGAGGCTGAAGGAACGCTACCCTTCGATCCGGATCATCATTTTTTCCGGTTTTGATGAATTTGAATATGCAAAGGAAGCCATCCGTATTGAGGTGGAGGAATACATCTTAAAGCCGATCGATGCAGGGGAACTTCAGGAGCTTTTCGGCAGGATCCGGAAATCTCTGGATAAAGAGATCGATGAAAAGAGAAACATTGATAAGCTGCAGGAATACTATATGGAAAGTCTGCCGCTTCTTCAGGAAAACTTTTTTACCTCGTTGTTTGAAGGCCGGGTGCCCGCAGAAGAGATCGGTAATTATCTGAAAAACTATCAGATCCGGCTGGAAGGACCACTTTATCTGGTGACGATCCTTCATTTAAGCTCCGCAGATGTGAAAGATTACAGCAATCCGTTTCTTATGACCGTCTCAGTGAAAAAGCTGGCAGAAGAACAGCTGGTGCCGAAATACAGTTCCCGGACACTGATCTACTTAGGTGACGTGATCCTGATCTCACAGCTTTCCTCAGCGGATCAGGTCGTTGCCTATACCGATCTGATGGATGATTTCTGCCGGCAGGCGAAAAGAGTCTGCGGCGTGCGAGTGACAGCAGGTGTCGGACAGCTCTGTGCATCTCTGGAGGAATTAAGGCTTTCCTATCAGGGTGCCAGAAATGCCGTTTCTTACCGGGCACTTTATGGAAGCAGCCGTGCGATCAACATCGCGGAGATCGAACCGAAGGAGCAGTCAGAAGAGACCTGGGAGGAGGAAGCCTTACGGAGGATCATGAAACAGATCCGTCTGGGCGGCAAAGAACCGCTGGAGGCAGAAATCCAGGGCTGTATGAGACGTTTTACAGAAAACGGCAGTTCTCTGCAGAAATACCGGCTTTTTGTTATGGAGCTGATCGCGGAGATCATCCGTTTCGGCAACAAAAACCAGCTGAAGATGGAAACACTCTTTCCGAAAGAAAGTGATATCTACCAGATGGTCTTTCAGCCGGATTCCTCAGAGGAACTCTGCAGCTGGCTCATTGATGTCGGTGAAAAGGTTCAGGAGATGCTGAACAGTGAACGGTTGAATAACAGCAAATCCTTTGTGACGAGAGCCATCGAGTATGTCCGGGAAAATTATGCGGATCAGAGCATTTCCATTGAAACGATCTGCAAGACCCTGGGAGTCAGTTCTGCATATTTCTCCACCGTTTTTAAAAAGGAGACGGGGAAAACCTTCATCGGATATCTCACGGATTACCGCATGGAGGCGGCGGAGGAACTGCTTCTTACGACGAATGACAAGACGTATATGATCGCAGGAAAAGTAGGCTATGGCGATCCCAACTATTTCAGTTATGCATTCAAGAAAAAATACGGGGTTTCGCCGTCCAAATATCGAGTGGAGAAAATGAAAGTCAGTGGATAAGATAAAACAATACTTTGCAAAAATCGGGAAACGGATTTTGCAGCATACCGATCCCAAAAGCATCCAGGTCACCATTTCGGTATCCTTTACCATCACATCTGTCTGTATCATGTGTTTTCTGGGTGTTCTGCTCTATCAGCAGTTTGCGAGAAAAACGGAGACTCTTTATGCAGAAAATTCCGAGCAGCTCTTAAATCAGACAGCCATCAGCCTGGAGGATTATTTAAGAAACATGCGGCGGATCTCCGATGCCATGTATTACAGTGTCATTAAGGATAAGGATCTGGCTATCGATGGACTGGATGAGGAGATGGATCTTCTTTACGAGGCCAATAAGGACAATCTTATCAGCATTGCCTGCTATGCCGGTGACGGAAAGCTGGTGGCAGCAGCGCCTATTGCCAATGTCAAGGCGGGCGTTTCCGTGCTCGGGCAGGAGTGGTTTCAGGATGCGGTAAGCCAGCTGGAAAACTTTCATTTTTCCATCCCCCATGTACAGAATCTCTTTGACGATCCTTCCTACCGTTATCACTGGGTCGTTTCTCTGAGCCGGAGTGTGGAACTGACAAATAACGGAGATACCATGCAGGGCGTCCTTCTGGTAGATATGAATTACAGCAGCATCAAGCAGCTTCTGGAAAAAGCCAATCAGGATATTTCCAAAGAGTATATCTACCTCATGGATCGGAACGGGGAGATCATTTACCATCCCAAGCAGAATCTGATTCGAACCGGTCTTCTCTCAGAGGATAACCGGGAGGCATCCGGTTATGAAGATGATACGATCCGGGAACGCTTTATGGGAGAAAAACGGATGGTGACGGTGAAGACCATCAGCTATACCGGCTGGAAGCTGGTAAGTATCGTCCCGATGGAAACCTTCTCCATGGGAATGGAAGAGACACGATATCTGGTGATCCTTCTGGTGACGCTGGCTCTTTTGGCAACGGTGGTTTTAAACCAGCTGGTTTCCGCACGGATCGCGAAGCCGCTGAAAAAACTGAATGATTCTGTGAAAGAATGGGAGAGCGGAAATCTGAATCCGGATATTTATGTAGGAGGTTCTCTTGAGGTGGTACATCTTGGAAAAACACTGCAATCTACCGTGTCCCAGATCCATCAGCTGATGAAGGACATTGTCACGGAGCAGGAAGAAAAGAGGAAAAGCGAGCTGGATGCCCTCCAGTCTCAGATCAACCCTCATTTTCTTTACAATACGCTGGATTCCATCGTCTGGATGATCACAGGGGAACGCTACAAAGAGGCTGTCTTTATGACCACTCAGCTTGGCAGTCTTTTCCGGGTAAGCTTAAGCCGGGGAAAAACAATCATCAGCATCGAAGATGAGATCCGCCATGCAAAGAACTATATGGGGATCCAGAAGATCCGTTATAAAAATGCGTTCCAGGTGATCTTTCAGGTGGAACCGGAGGTGGAACAGTGCTGTACGGTAAAACTGGTGCTTCAGCCGCTTCTGGAAAATGCCATCTATTACGGCATGGAGTACATGGATGGAGAAGGTGAGATCCTGGTAAAAGGATATAAAAAAGACGGAGATATCTATCTGGAGGTAGAGGATAACGGTCTTGGCATGCCGGAGGAAGAAGCTGCCAGACTTCTGACGGAAAAACCGCGTGAAAGAAAACGGGGCTCCGGTGTGGGACTGATCAATGTGGACAGCCGTATCCGCCTTCGTTTTGGAAAAGAGTATGGTCTGATCATTGAGAGCCATCCGGATGAGGGAATGAAAGTCACGATCCATATCCCGGCGATCCCTTATACAGAGGAAAACCAGCAGCTTCTGGAAGAAGGAAAATACAAAGCGAAAAAACAGGAGGAAAAGCTATGAATAAGAATCGTCTGTATATCGGGCTTCTGGTTGCCGTCATGCTGGCAGTTCTTGTTTATGCCTCCTATGGAATGGTCAATGCGGGAAAAAAGGAAAGTTATTATTCTGTGGCAGTGATCGTCGATGACAGCAGCAGTGACCGCTGGACCGCCTTCAAAGAAGGACTGGAGCAGGGAGCAGAAGAAGAAAAAATGCATGTCAATGTGGTTTCCACCAGTTCCTTTCTGAACCTTCATGAGGAATGTTCCATCCTTTCCAGAGAACTGGAAAACGGAGCGCAGGGAGTGATCGTACAGCTTACCGGAGATGATGTTGACGGCCTGTTTTCCGGCCTTGTTTCAGCAGTGCCGACGGTACTGATCGAAAACGAAGGCGAAGCGAAATCACTTTTTACGACGGTTATGCCGGATTCCTATAAGATCGGCCGGACGCTTGGTGAAAATCTTCTTTCCGGAGAAGCAGAACGGCTTTCCGGGCTTCGGATCGGCATTCTTTCCGGAAATCAGAAGATGAAATCCCAGCGTCTCAGACTGAAAGGCTTTGAGGAAACGATCGGGCGGAGCGGTCCGGAGATCGTCTGGACGTTGTCTGATGCAGAAATCCAGGATCAGACCATGCTGGAAACGTATTGGAAGGAAAAAACGGTGGATGTCCTGGTATCTCTTGATAATGATGAGACGGAGCTTGCAGGAGATTTTATCCTGACACTCTTTACGGACAAGCCGAAGCTTTACGGGGAAGGGCGTTCTGAAAAAGCCGTTTATTATCTGGATAAAGGCGTGGTTTCTTCTCTGGTGGTTCCCAATGAGTTTTTCATGGGTTATCAGTGTATCAGGGAATTGGCCGGAAAACTCAATTATTACCAGGAGGATGACGGCAGAGATACCGAGGTGGATTTCCTGTCTGTGACAGGAGAAAATCTTTATGACCGGGATACGGAAAATATCCTGTTTCCAAATATCAGCTGAGGAGGGAAAACGGATGAGAAAGAAAATATCGGCTGTAGTTTTTCTGATCGTTTTGCTGTGCCTGCTTTCCGGCTGCTCCGGAGGGAAAAAAGATACGGTGCAGACGGTAAAGATTGGTGTCACCCTTTACGATCAGTATGATACCTTTATTTCAGAAATGATGGGCTGGTTTACAGCCAGTGCCACGGCTCTGGAGGAAGAAACCGGAACGGCCATCAATCTGGAGATCGTAGATGCGGCCGGAAGCCAGACAACGCAGAATGAACAGGTAAAGTCCCTGATTGAAAAAGGCTGTGATGTGATCTGTGTCAATCTGGTGGACCGGACAGAGCCTACCACTATCACAGATATGGCGGAAAAAAATGATGTGCCCATCATCTTTTTTAACCGGGAACTGGTAACAGAAGATCTGGAACGCTGGAAAAAGCTTTATTATGTAGGTGCAGATGCGATCGGATCCGGTATCATCCAGGGAGAGCTGGCGGCAGAAACCTTTTTGGGTGATGAAAAATATGACAAAAACGGAGACGGTATCTGCCAGTATGTGGTTTTGGAAGGAGAAGCCGGTCATCAGGATGCCATCGTGCGCACCGAATATTCTGTGAACACTCTGGTGGAAAATGGCGTGAAGGTGGAAAAACTGGGATATGCCATTGCAAACTGGAAACGGGCCCAGGCCCAGACGAAAATGGCCGCACTCCTGGAACAGTACGGAAACAGCATTGAACTTATCCTGACCAATAATGATGATATGGCGCTGGGAGCCATCGATGCGCTGAAGGCAGCAGGCACTTCGAAGAACGACTGGCCGCTCATTGTGGGGATTGACGGAACAGATGTGGGACTGACGGCTGTAAAAAACGGCGAGATGGCAGGAACTGCTTATAATGACAAAGAAGGACAGGCAGAGGCTATGCTGAAGCTGGCTTTTGTACTTTCAGGAAAAGATGCCAAAAACGGTCTGAGCATGGACGATATTCCGCTGGAAAAAGAAAAATATGTCCGTCTGCCTTATTACCGGGTAACACTGGATAATGTGGAAAAGTATATAAAAAAATCGTAACTGTTCAGAACCACCTCCAAAATGCTGCGCATTTCGTCGGTGTGGCGTATC
>OLQE01001855.1_pt1 | contig 10145 bp, 8 predicted proteins | sample 1643161 | NCBI WGS metagenome assembly OLQE01 (sample SAMEA3136650, study PRJEB25190) | human gut metagenome | reverse complement strand
GAGCACCTGACTCTTAATCAGGGTGTCCAGGGTTCGAACCCCTGATCGCGCACTACCAAATCACTGTTTTTAGAGGCTTAGAGCTCTGGGGACGGTGATTTTATTTTGCTTGAAAATAGGGGCTTCAGGGGGGATAAAACGGAAATCACCAGGGAAAGCAAGGGTGAAGTGCTTTTGTCGCAGATTCTGTCGCGAGAAAATAAACAGTCCAGGAAAGATGCAGATTCTTGATCCGTTAAGATTTGCCAGAATGCTGGATTCGATGATTTGTCATTGATAATCGTTGTATTATTCGCTACAATTATTATATCAGCTGGGAGTCTTCTCGACTGAGATAAAACAATAGGATGATATTATCCGTGATGGGGCAAATGTTTTGCAGATTGGAGACCAGATATGAGTAGAAAAAAGAATAGAAAAAAGAATTTTATTAAGCAAATAGCAGTTGTAGACAAAACCCCTGTGAAACAGGAGGAACAGATGGTACAGCTGGATTTAGGGCCGCGAAGAAGTGTTGCGTTCATCGGTTCGGAATGCTATCCATTTGTTAAGACGGGCGGACTGGGAGATGTTATGTCTGCGCTTCCAAAGACTCTGGCGAAGTTAAATCTGGATGTTAAGGTAATTCTTCCAAGATATAAATGTATTCCTCAGAAGTTTCAGGAAAAGATGGAGTACAGAGGTTCTTTTTATATGGATCTTTGTTCTGACGGGAAACAGTATTATGTAGGAATCATGGAATATCAGAAAGATGGAGTTGTCTATGATTTTATCGACAATGACGAGTTCTTTTCTTGGGGTAATCCGTATACGAACCTCATAGATGATATTCCGAAGTTCTGTTATTTTGCGAAGGCATCGCTTGCCGCACTCAATTATCTGGACTGGACACCTGACATCGTACATTGTCATGACTGGCAGGCAGCTTTAGTACCGCTTTATTTAAGAACCTGTTTTCAGAATACGAATGTTGGACGGGCAAGTGCAGTACTTACGATACATAACCTGAGATTCCAGGGAGTATATGACAGAAAAATGATTCAATACTGGTCAGGTCTTCCTGATTATGTATTCAATAAAGACTGCATGATTCAGAACTGGCTGGATGCCAACATGTTAAAGGGCGGTATCGCTTACTGTAATAAAATTACGACAGTTAGCAATACTTATGCGGGCGAGATTCAGACGGAAGAGTACGGTGAAGGTCTTGCGGAACATTTGAGATATCATAATAATAAAATCAGAGGCATTGTGAATGGAATTGATACAGATAACTGGAATCCTGCAACAGATAAACTGTTAACAGCTAATTATGATGCCGAGTCAGCAGTAGAAAATAAAAAGATAAACAAGAAAGCACTCCAGGAATCTTTGGGATTAGAAGTGGATGACCATAAGATGGTGATCGGACTTATTTCACGTCTTACCAACCAAAAAGGCCTTGATCTTGTAAATGCTGTAATTCCGGGGATTATGGATGGGAATACACAGGTGGTGGTTCTTGGTACCGGTGATGCCTGGTATGAAAATACATTCCGTTATTATGAATATAAATATAAAGGCAGTTTCTGCGCATACATTGATTACAATGAAAATGTCGCCCACGGTATTTATTCGGGCTGTGATGCGGTCCTGGTTCCGTCAAGATTTGAACCATGCGGGCTTACACAGCTGATAGCTATGAGATATGGTGCGATTCCGATTGTCAGAGAAACAGGAGGACTTAAAGATACCGTTTCCCCTTATAATATGTACGACAATACAGGGAATGGTTTTACATTTGACCGGTATGAAAGCGGACTTCTTTACGATGCCATTAACAGGGCAAAGACGCTCTATTTTGAGAGCAGAAAGTATTGGGATGATATGGTGATCCGGGATATGAACAAAGATGTTTCCTGGGAAAAGAGTGCAAAACAATACAAAGATTTGTATGTAGAGCTGACACCGAGAAACTAAAAAATTTAGGAATGCAATAAAAAGTCATTCATGATGGACTGAGAATAGTAAGAAAGCGAACGCATAATACGAAAGGCAGGGGTTATTATGAGAGCATTTTGGATCGTACTGGACAGTGCAGGAATAGGAAATGCACCGGATGCAGAAGCATTTGGTGATGAGGGAAGCAATACATGGAAGACTTGTTATGATTCCGGAAAACTGCATATTCCGAATATGGAAAAATTGGGGATTTATAACATCGACGAGATGAATTATGGGGATAAGTCTTTAAGTCCAATTGGATGTTACGGAAGACTTCATGAAAAATCTATGGGAAAAGATACGACCATCGGGCATTGGGAGATGGCAGGTATGATATCTCCGAAACCATTTCCGGTATATCCAGACGGATTCCCGAAGGATGTGCTGGATGAATTCCGAAAGCAGACAGGACGGGAAGTGCTGTGTAATAAACCATATTCCGGAACAGAAGTTATCAAGGATTATGGGCGTGAGCACATGGAAACAGGTGCGTTGATCGTATATACATCTGCTGACAGTGTGTTCCAGATTGCAGCTCATGAAGAGGTTGTGCCGGTAGAAACCCTGTATGAATATTGTAAAATAGCAAGAAAGATTCTGATGGGCGACCATGCAGTGGCAAGAGTCATTGCAAGACCATTTGTAGGACAATATCCGAATTTCGAAAGAACAGACCGCAGACATGACTTTTCGCTTGTGCCGCCAAAACAGACGGTGCTGGATGATTTGAAAGATGCCGGAAAAGATGTCATCGGTGTTGGCAAGATATATGATATATTTGCCGGAAAAGGAATCACAGAGACAACTGCGAATCATGGAAATAAAAAGAACATGGAGAAAGTATTTGAGTTGCAAAAGAAAGATTTTAATGGACTGTGCTACATTAATCTGGTTGATTTTGATATGATATATGGCCATCGAAGAGATATTTTAGGATATACAACTGCATTAAATGAATTTGACAAGGATCTTGAAATATTTCTTGCTAATATGCGCGGCGATGATGTGTTATTTATCACAGCTGATCATGGCTGTGATCCGGGATATAAAGGAACTGACCATACGCGTGAGTCTGTACCGCTTCTGGGTTACAGTAAATGCTGGAAACAGGGCGTGAATATCGGAACAAGAGATACTTACGCTGATATAGCGGCCACCCTTGCACAGATATTTGAAATCGAGTATCATGGTGATGGTACGGGATTTCTTGAAATGCTAAAATAAAGACTGAAAATGAATAGTAATTAAAGTTATGAATGGGGCAGAAGCGTCTGACGGGCGATTTTGCCCCTGTAACTGTAATAAGCGAAAATAGAAAGGATGATAGAAAACGAAATATGATAAAACATGTATTATTTGACTTGGATGGGACATTACTTCCTATGGATCAGAATGAATTTGTAAAGTATTATATGCCACTTCTGGCAAAGCGATTTGTAAAATATGGAATGGAGCCGAAAGCGCTGATCGGGACAATCTGGAAAGGTGTGGAGGCAATGGTACTGAATGATGGAAGCATGACCAACGAGGATGCCTTCTGGAAATGTTTTGAGGAAATATCCGGGCTTTCCAGAGCAGAGGTAGAGCAGGAGACGTTGGATTTTTATGCAAATGAATTTAATGAGGCAATTGCATCTACAAAACCGAATCCGCGCGCAGACCAGGTTGTTAAACTGTTGAAAGAACATGGTGTGAAAGTGTACCTTGCGACCAATCCGATCTTCCCGCGTGTGGGAACTATGAACCGTATCCGCTGGGCAGGAATCGATGCAGAAGACTTTGAAGTTATTACGACCTATGAAACATATCATTACTGCAAGCCGAATCCGAAATATTTTCAGGAAGTTATGGAGGAATTTGGACTTAATCCAAAAGAATGCCTCATGGTAGGAAATGATGTGCAGGAAGACCTGACGATCCGCTCCCTTGGCGTAAAGACATATTTATTAACAGATACACTGGAAAATAAAAAGAACATTCCATTAGAAGAAGTTGAGACAGAGTACAAAGGGACTATGGAAGAATTATATGAATGGTTTCAGTCATATTTTGTTCACAATTAGTTTTCATTTTAAACATAGTTTCATCACACTTTGTGTCTATACTATTAATTGTTCGAAAGAACAAAACAATTTTCTTTTTCATAACTTTTTCCTCAGGGCTGCAACCTCCCAAACATGCAGTCCTATTTTATTGTTTGAAATTAATTTCATGATATAAAAGCCCAACCGGGTAGACTTCAAGATGCCCGGTTGGGCTTTTATTTACATATTAAGAAATTTTACATATTACACCATTCTATCATGCTCTGTGAAAAATTTCGTTGTAGTCGGGTAGGTATAACTCTTACCAATTTCCTTGAGCAGCACGACATTTAATTTTCCACCCAGGTTTTTCTTGTCGAGGGCAATGGCTCCGATCAGGTCGTGGAGCATAAGGTCACACTTGTGTGGAAGTCCATAGATATCCAGGACTTTGCGTATATGTTCCGCTTCGCCGGGTTTCGTCAGTCCCATTTCCTCTGCAATCTTTGTAATCTGATACATTCCGATGGCAACTGCCTCACCGTGGCTTTCACGTGTGTAGTGGTAATGCTGTTCGATTGTGTGTGCCAGAGTGTGGCCAAAGTTCAGGAGCATGCGCTCGCCGGTGTCGAACTGATCGTGCTCAACAACGATTCGCTTGATATCTACACAGCGATAGATAACTTCGGTCAGATCTTTCTTCAAATCTTCAAATGAGGTGTGTGTCTCCAGATTTTTGAATAAATCAGCATCCCAGATGCAGCCGTATTTGATGACCTCGCCCATACCGTCGTTGATGTAACGCTCTGGCAGTGTATTTAATACAAGTGGGTCGATGAGCACAAGAGCCGGCTGATAAAAAGCACCGACCAGGTTCTTGCCTTCCGGCAGATCTACGGCGACTTTTCCACCGACGGAAGAATCGACTTGTGCCAGAAGTGAGGTCGGAATCTGGATAAACTTGATCCCGCGAAGGAAGCTTGCGGCTGCAAATCCTGCCAGATCTCCGATGACACCGCCTCCGAGGGCAATGATTAGATCACTTCGTGAAAAACGGGCTTCCAAAAGTGCGGAATAGATTTTCGGAAGACTTTGAAAACTCTTGGTTGGCTCACCGTGTGGGAGAATAAGAGAATGAACCTCATATTCATCTTCCAGTGTTTTTACAATAGTATCTCCGTACAGAGGAAATACGTTGTCGTCTGAGATGATCATGATTTTTTTCCCGGAGTAAACTTTTTCGATATAGCTTCCGGTATCTTTCAAAATATTATTTTCAATATAAATGGAGTAGCTGTGTGCTCCGAGGTCTACATATAATTCCATGCTGATAATCCTCTTCTTTCTTTTACACCTGTGAAAACGTCAAGACCCGCGAACGGGTCTTGAATAGTTAAAATGTTTTTCCGACTACTTTTGCGATTTCAGCAACCTGTTTCAGCAGTGCATCATATTTCGCAGGTTTCAGAGACTGGGAACCGTCGCACAGTGCCATCTCAGGATTGTTGTGAACTTCGATCATAAGACCATTTGCTCCTGCCGCAACAGCAGCCTTAGCCATTGGTTCAACCAGCCACCATTTTCCACCGGCATGGCTTGGATCAATGATGATCGGAAGATGTGAAAGCTTCTGGATAACCGGGATACTCTGGAGATCCAGTGTATTTCTTGTATAGGATTCAAATGTACGGACACCGCGCTCACATAAAATGACATTTTCATTACCGGATGCCATAATGTATTCTGCAGACATCAGCCACTCTTCGTAGGTAGCGTTCAGACCACGTTTCAGAAGAATCGGGCGGTCTACCTGTCCTAACTGTTTCAACAGATCGAAGTTCTGCATGTTTCTTGCACCAATCTGGATCAGGTCAACTTTTTCGTTGAATACATCCAGATATTCGGCGGACATCAACTCTGTAACGATTGGCAGTCCTGTTGCAGCTTTTGCTTCACAGAGGATATCCAGACCTTCAAGACCGAGTCCCTGGAATGAATATGGACTTGTACGAGGTTTGAAAGCACCGCCGCGGAGCATGTTAGCTCCGGAAGCTTTCGCAGCTTTTGCAATCTCAAGAACCTGGTCTACAGACTCTACAGAACAAGGCCCGGCGATCAGCGCCAGATTATCTCCTCCAACCTTGACTCCGGATACATCGATAATGGAGTTGTCCGGGTGGAAAGCGCGGCTTGCTAATTTGTAAGGCTCCTGCACATGCATAACCTTTGTGACAGCAGGATCAACTTCGAAGAGTTTCGGGTCGATACGTGATGTGTCACCGATACAGCCGATGATCGTCATCTCTGCTCCTTCAATTACGTGAGTGTCCAGACCTCTTGCTTTGACCATGTTTTCAACACGTTCAATATCTTCTTTTGGGGAAAGTGGTTTTAATACAATAATCATAATAGTAACTCCTTCTATACCTTTATATATGTAATGTCTATAATATTCGCACTGTAAAATTTTAGTTGTTTAAAGTGTGAAACTAATACATATAGTACCCCGTTAGAATAGCATTTGTCAATGGGTTTTATGAAAATATCTCTCATTATCTTCCAGTTTAATTAAGTTGACTTGATACAGGGCATTTGCTAAAATGAAAGAGGAAAAATAAGGGTTTATCTAGCAACAAAAAAGTTTACAAAGACAGAAAATTTTCAAGGGAGAGTAAGGGAAATTTAATAAGGAGGAAATGCGATGTTAGAGTTAACATTTGGGGAACAGGTCAAAATCGTTCTGAACCGTAAAGATATGACGATCAAGCAGCTTGCGGAGATGATTGAAGAACGAACAGGAAAGAAAATGTCCAGACAGAATCTGACGCAGAGACTGGCCAGAGATAATTTTCAGGAACAGGACATGCGTTTAATTGCATCTATATTAGAGTGCCCATTTCATCTGAGTATACTGGAAGAGAATGCGGATAGTGAATATACAACCCGTGAAAATATCAAAATCGATAAGCGAGCTGAAAATAATATTATTATAGATGAAGAACCACAACAGCTGACACTGAATCTGGAGTATGATGAACCAGAGCAGGTACAGGAAGAACAGCCGGTAAAAGCAAGGGAATTTGGCATATCTGGAGCAGAACGTGATATTACAATTGGAGAACTGGTAGATATCCATAAAGATTTAGATCAGATGGAAGAAACATCAGAATATGCAGACCAGACAGAATATGAAGAACCGGCAGAATATGAGGAGCCGGCAGAATATGAAGAACCGGCAGAATATGAAGAAGAGCCGCAGTCTTCGGAAGATGTTGAGTATGACAAGCAGGAGGATGTGAAGGATATTCTGGAAGAAATGGCTGCGATAGAGGCTGAAGAGAAGAAGGCAAGAGAAGACAGAGAAGAAAGAGAAAGAGAGCGAGAAAAGGAACAGGAAAAAGAGCAGGAGAAGCCACGTGGCTGGAGGGCTTATTTCCCGCGCCGTAAGAAAAAGCAAGCAGAGGCGGTTCATGAGGACAAGCAGGAAGCTGCCACAGAACAGTTGGAGGCAGAATCTGTGATGAATCAGGTGCAGTCGGAAGACAAGACAGAAGAGGCTGTATCAGAAGAACCGTATCAGGAGTCAGAAGAATATCAGGAGCCGAAAGAATATCAAGAAGCTGAAGAGTATCAGGAGTCAGAACCGTATCAGGAAGAGGAGCAGGCATACGAAGAATATGTTGAGGAAAATCAACAGGATATGGAAGAAGAGTTTGCTGATACCGCACAGGATTGGGAAGCGCCGGAAGAAGAAAATGTGGGTGATATCAACCCATATACGGGCATGGAATATGAATCCAACAGTGTGAGAATGCATCCAAAGAGAATCGGTTATGTCCAGGTCTATGACAGAAGTGATCATCAGTGGACCGACATGACAGAGTGGGCATTCCTTGGATATCAGGAGCGCAAGAAAGCGCTTCTCGGCAAGGATTACGAGCCTCCGATTTATCTGGATTAAGTAATAGTAGATCATTTGTGAGGAGAAATAAGAAGATGAGATGGGAAGAACTTCTGTCGGCAAAGAGATGTCGGGGCGGACAGACGAGAGGGAGAAATGCTAAAAGTTCAGATTTACGGAGTGAATTTGAAAAAGATTACCATCGAATTATTGGCAGTGCTTCATTTCGAAGACTTCAAGATAAAACACAGGTATTTCCACTGGATAAAAGTGATTTTATCCGGACAAGACTAACTCATTCTCTGGAGGTTTCTTCTTTTGCAAAATCTCTTGGACAGAACATCGGAGAAAACATTTTAGTTTACAAAAAAGATTCTGAGTTTACACCACAGATGAAAGAAGATATATGTAATATTTTGCAATGCGCAGGGCTGATTCACGATATCGGGAATCCGCCCTTTGGGCATTTTGGAGAAGATGTGATCCGGGAGTGGTTCGAACGGAAGCTGCCACTTATGACATATCATGGAAAGCCGATGGAACAAGTGATGAGCCGGCAGATGGTAGAGGATCTGTATCATTTTGAAGGAAATGCACAGGCGTTCCGGCTTGTGACGAAACTGCATTTTCTGGTGGATGAGCGAGGTATGAACCTGACGTATGCGCTTCTGAGCACCATTGTAAAATATCCGGTGCCGTCCACAGGAATCGATTTGGATTCCGGGGATATTAAGACGCGCAAGATGGGATATTATCTGGCAGATGAGAAAATGTTCCGTGAGATTGAGAGGGAGACTGGAACGAATGGCTGTCGGCATCCGTTGACGTTTATATTAGAGGCGGCAGATGACATTGCATATAAGACTGCGGATATCGAGGATGCATTTGTAAAAGGGTACTTAAGTTATCATACATTGCTGGAGGAACTTAAGGAACTGCAAATGATGTATCATCAGGAAACGAATATATTTCGCCCGGCGGATAAGCTGGAAGAGTTATATTTTCGGGGGAAAGAGATGCATGTGGCAAATCCAGAGGAGTATGCAGTAAAGAACTGGATCATCCGTGTGCAGGGATTTGTGATCAACTGCGCAACTTATGGGTTTACATCGAATTATGATGCAATTATGAAGGGTGAATATAAGTATGATCTGTTTCACGGTACTTACTGTGAGCGGCTGATGCAGCTTCTTGGTGACCTGGCATACAGAGAAGTCTTTACATCAGAACCTATTTATCGAATGGAAGTGACAGAATCTGTCATGCTGAGTGATCTTTTGAATAAGTTTATGACAGCAATCATCAAATATGATGACCCTTCGCAGAAATTAAATTCCATGGATCTTAGGATTGTGTCATTTATTTCTGATAACTATAAGCGGGCATATCATTGTCAGGCAGAGGGCAAGACGGAGGCGGAAAAACTGTATTTGAGGATTCTGCTTGTGACAGATTATATATGTGGAATGACGGACAGCTATGCAATGCGTCTTTATCAGGAAATGCGAGGAATGTTTTTGAGTGGAACAGAATAGACTGTGGTAAATGATACAAGTCAGGACGGATAGGATTGAAGAGGTTTATTCGATATCTGTATGAATATGAAGGGAATCAGAAAAAAAGAAATGTCGGGTTTGTAAAAGTCGAACAAGATGGGAAAGAAACAACGATTTCTGTACATGGGAAAGGGCTGTGTGGAAAAAGCAATGAAAACATTTCCTGTTATCTTATAAAATTGGATTCTGAGATGGGAAATATACTTTTCGTTCCGGCAGGAGAGATACAGATTGGAATGATTTCCTGCGGGGGATGTTTTTGCTATACAGAAGAACTGATAAGAGCTGGCTATGGAAAGACAGAGCAGAGTGTCGGTCAGACGTGTGAGAAAAAAGACGACATTTGTGGGCTTGGTCTTGGTGATCCCAAGGAAGCATTTTATGTAGCGCTTTGGAATGAGGAAATGTATGGAGACCTTGATATTGCGAGGGCGAAGGTCTTTCAAGAATTCGATAGTGATAAAACCGCCGGGGAATCTAAGAGTATTAAGAGTATAGACGAAAAAGAGGCAGAGGTAGAAACGCAGTTCGGGGACGATGAAGAGACAGAAAATCTGGAAGAAGAACAGCCAGAGAAAAAAGATCAGGAAACAGTAGAAGAATCCTCGGAGAAAAAAGATCTGAAAAAAGACGATAGAGACATAGATTTGCAAAATTTCCGGCGGCAGATCATGAAAATCC
>OLQE01001852.1_pt1 | contig 10155 bp, 9 predicted proteins | sample 1643161 | NCBI WGS metagenome assembly OLQE01 (sample SAMEA3136650, study PRJEB25190) | human gut metagenome | reverse complement strand
AATCCCTCACTTCCACTAATGGTTCTGTGTATGTTGCAAGAATGCTCTTGAACTGGTCTAATTCAACCATAGCTTCACCTTCTTTCTAATATTTCTGTGTAACTGTCCAGTGTTTTCTGAATCGTTACATTTCTTCAACAATGCCGCCGGCCTGGAACGTGTTTGAAAAATCATTCCCGCGATCCGCACGGCACACAGACTTTCAAACTATACAATAGCATATTCCGTGGAAAATTACAATAAAAAGCGGTGTGGAAAGGAACAGCCACCCGTTACCGTTTCCTCTGTGAATAACAGTCATTCTCTCTGTTGCGATTTTTTCTCAAAAATGGATTTTAGAATAGGTTGAAAAATCTCTGTATTTCTTATATCATAAACTAATGGTTCGTTTGTGGAACATGGTTCTATGATATGATGATTTTGGTTAAAGCTATTAATGAAGAGGTATCATTTTTGAAGAAGAAAGAAGCGGTATTTATTGGTGCACTATTGGTTATTTCAGTGGTGCTTTGTATTTTTGTTTATGCGGTTCCACATGGAACTCATGGGTCGATCCAGATTACGGTGGATGGGGAACTTTATGGGACTTATTCACTGGCGGAGGATCAGGTGATCCAGATTGGGGATACCAATGTGTGTGAAATTAAGGACGGCGAGGTAAAGATGACAGAGGCGGACTGCCCGGATCATCTTTGCATGAAGCAGCCGGCAGTGGGCAGTGCAGGCGGATATATTGTGTGCCTGCCAAACAGAGTAGTCATTCAGGGAGAGGGCGATTCAGATTCACAGGATTCCGAAAGTGGATTTGACGCAGTGGTGTAAGTGATGGATCAGAAAAAGACAGCGTATCTTGGGCTGTTTGCAGCCATTGCCATTATTTTCGGGTATGTGGAATCGTTGATTCCGTTTTTTGCGGGAATTCCAGGAATGAAACTAGGGCTTGCAAATCTGGCGGTGCTTTTTGTGCTGGAGAGGTATACGTGGAAAGAAGCGGCGCTGGTTTCCATTGTGAGAATTTTTATTATCGGTTTTATGTTTGGAAGCGGCTCCAGTATTATGTATAGTCTGGCGGGGGCGACCCTTAGTTTGATCGTGATGGTTTTTGTAAAAAATAAGATTGGATTCGGGCAGCTGGGTGTAAGTGTGGCTGGGGGCGTTTCCCATAACATCGGTCAGCTGCTGGTGGCGATTCCGGCAACGCATACGGTGGGACTGTTGTATTATTATGCTCCGGCGCTGATGGTGTCGGGAGTGATTACAGGACTGCTGATTGGAGTGCTGACGAAGGAAGTTTTAAAAAGAATTCCGTAAGGTATTAGTACCGGACGCGTTTGGACTGGATATATTCCACGCGGGGAGGCGCAACATTCCGCGGAGCTAACTGCTAACTGCGACTAAACATCTCAGGAGAGCCTTCGATGTTAAGTCTTCGTAAGCAGTGGATCTCCGCTCCATTAAAGGCGCGCCTTGAATGCCCCGCTTAGGAATATATTCAGCCCAAATGCTGTTGATTGAAAAAGAGCTCCTGACGATAGTTTTGAACTATCGTCGGGAGCTCTTCTTGCTATTCCATAAGTTATCATTTTCTATGAATTTATCATGGACAACTTATAATTCGTTTACTACATATCCGTCTTTCATTAATTCGAATTTATCCATCAATCCACTTGTCACATACACATTTTTGTCTTCATCAACGAATACGGCTTCTGCATCATATTTCTCTAAAAGAGGTTTCGCGGCGTCCAGACCCAGAACGAAGCAGGCAGTGGAGAGGCCGTCGGCCAGGTAACCCTGGTCGCAGACGATGGTGACGGAGGTGAGACCGTTCTGTACAGGATAGCCGGTCTTTGGATCCAGAATGTGGTGGTAGCGGATTCCATCTTCTATGAAGTATTTTTCGTAGTCACCAGAGGTGGAAAGGAACTGGTTGGCGTCCAGGGTGATGGCTCCAAGATAGTCGCCTTCCGTGTCACGGGGATCGGTAAGGGCTACTTTCCAGGAGGAGCCGTCGGGCTTTTCGCCGTAGGTCATGACACTGCTGCCGCCAAGGTTCAGGATCATACCGAAGACATCTGGCTGGGTTTGCAGGTAATCCATGATCAAATCACAGCCCATGCCTTTTCCAACGGCACCAAGATCCAGGGTACAGCCATCAAGAAGGGTTACATTGTTTCCGTCCACCTGAATTTTCTCGTAGCCCACTTCGGGAAGAAGGGTGTCGATTTCGGACTGATCTGGGACATGAGGGTTCTCGCCGGCAATGTCCCACAGGCGGATAATTTTTCCAAGGGTGGGGTCAAAAGCACCGTTGGAATCCTGGGAAAGCTGGCGGATTTTCTCAAGGTCGGCGGCAAGATCATCAGAAACTTCCATGGTCTTGCCATCAGCATTGTTCAGCTGGGAAATCTGGGAGTTTTCCTCTGTCCAGGAAAGGAGGGTGGTTTCCATTTCGCGGAGCTTTTCACCAATCTGGGTATTGATGTCCGCGCCTGAGGTGTAAAGGGTTTCGGAAACTACCGTGTCCATTGCGAAATCTGCGTTGGTGTATTTTTCCACGTCAGATGCATAAACAACTGTAGTTGTTTTTCCCAGTACTGTTGCGGAAATGACAGTGAGAAGCAGGCTGCCGCAGAGGATTCCTGCCGCACTTCTCTTTCTCAAATGCCTTCTCCCATTAAACATATCCAAGCAGGTAAGTGATTGACCTCTGGACTGCTTTTTATAATGTACCTTAATTAAATCGACTTCATTCTGAAATCTTACTTTACTTCTTTTTTTACTCATATCCTGTTCTTTCTGATTTTATTTTCTCTTATTTTCCAATAGCGTTCGCCCATCTTTTCCCAGCTCGTGTTTAAAAAAGGCTCTCATCTTTCGCCTTCGGAATCCCGATCCGGATGTTCCTCTTCGGGCAGATTCCCTGGCAGGCGTGGCAGCAGATACATTCTCCTGAGAGAGGGGTATCACCGTCAATGTCCAGATGAGCAGGACAGCGCTTTTTGCAGGCTCCGCATTTCGCCGGACAGGTGCTTCTGTCACGGTTGAACAGTGCAGAGGGTGCTATAGGCATTATAGCAAAAATTGTGCCCATTGGGCAGAGGAACTGGCAGAAAAATCTTTCCTGAGTGCACATTCCGATCATGAGCAGAATCAGCAGCACAATCCCCACCTTGTAGGTAGCACCGGGAAGTCTGCCAGCGGTGAGCATGGAAAACACATCCCAGGGGCTCATGCCCTAAAGCTTGCTGTACCAGCCGGTAAGGATAGATACAAGAAGCACCAGAAGCCAGATATATTTCACCTTCTGCAAAATGCGGATGGCTTTTTCTGAGTATCCGTGACGGCCTTTTTTATGAAAAACCTTCTGGCGGATAAACACAGTCAGCTCGTACAATGCATCCCCAAGGGAACCAAATGCGCAGGCATATCCGCAGAAATGCCGTCCGAACAGGCAGGTTACCACCAGCAGCACAGCAGTCACATCCAGAAAGGAATTCCAGCTGATTGCCTGATGTGCTGCGATTGCCTGAAAAATGGACTTCACGCCTGCGAATGCCGTGGAAAAAAGTGCCGGAGCAAAAATGAAAAACAGAAGCTGGATGCCGGCGCGGATCAGCCGGATTTTTCTCTGTCTCTTTTTCATTGATTTTCCGCCTTTCCAAGTGCATCATTTACAGCGTTGATAATTCCAGTGGAACTGAAGGTTGCTCCGGAAATGGTGTCAACATCTGTACTCTGGGCAGCCAGAATGGTACTGATCACGCCCTGTCCCTGGGAAAGGTATGCAGAGTCTTCGCCTGGTGCACTTACCACCTGAATGTCTGTAATCGTGTCATTTTCAAGTGTAACCTGAACCTGGATATTGCCGCCAAAGCCCTGGCCGTCTCCTGTGTAGGTCCCGTTTTTGTAGACAAGATCTTCACTTTCTTCCTCAGAAGAAGCGTCCTCAGCCTCTGTCTCATCTGTATTTTTGTCATCTTTTTTCGCGTCCTCGGAAGCATCCCCGGAAGCCGCTTCTTCCGTCTGGGCTTTCTGATTCTTCGCTTCCTCTTCTGCCTTTTTCTTCGCCTCTTCCTGCGCTTTTGCAGCCTCTTCAAGGGCACTTAATATCTCATCCTGCTGTTTTTCCAAGGCCTCCACTCTGGTTGTCAGACTGGCGATCTGCTGGTCTTTTTCGGTATCACTATCTTTTTTCTGCATGGAGTTGTAGCCAAGGACGGCACCAACGATCAGAAGCAGACATAAAACTCTCATAATAAAACTCTGGTATTTCATGGGTTATGCTCCTTTTGCCTGATTTAATGCATTTCTAAATGCCTGAATAAATCCCTGGGAGGAATATGTGCATCCAGATACTGTATCTACACTGTCTGCGGACTGCTTTCCCATAACCTGTCCAAGAATTCCCTCCCAGGCTGTATCTGCATATTCTTCATCATCATAGGAAAAATAAGTTGCTCCCACAATCTGTCCTCCGGATATTGTTACGGTAACCTGTACACTGTCTGGTCCGTCATTGCCTTCTCCAATGCCAGTGTAGGTTCCATCTGTATATGCACCAGCAGGCACAGGCGTGGGTTCTGGCGTAGCTGTCGGTTCCGGCGTCACAGAATTCTCCGGTGTATCCGTCGGTTCCGGTGCAGAAGTTGGCGCTGGCGTTTCAGTAGGCTCTGGTACAGCTGTAGGCTCCGGTGCAGTCGTTGGTTCCGGAACAGAAGTCGGCTTTGGCGTATTTGTGGGTTCTGGCTTCTCGGTGGAATCCGGCGCCTCAGTGGGCTCTGGCGTTACTGAAGGCTGTACCTCTGTATTTTTTGCCTGCTCCAGTGCTATTTTGGACGCATCCAGAATTCCCATAGAAGAAAATGTTGCACCACTTACAGTGTCAATTCCTTCTGTACTCTGCTTTTCCAGTATTTTAGGCTGTATGGATCTCCATGCCTTATTGAAAAAGCTTCTGGTATCTGAGTTTGTATTGGTTACTTCCGTAATTTTTCCGTCTTTAATTGTCAGTGTTATGTTAACCTTTCCAGAATATCCCATTGCAGACCCTGTATAGGTGCCATCTTTCAAAAGATTTACAACCGGCTGCTCATCTGACGGATTATCCGGAGTCTTGGTAGGCTGTGGAATCTCCGTTGGAATTGGTGTTACAGTTTCATCAGGTACAGTAGTCGGGGTTGGAGTTATATCTTCTTCCTTTGAGTCTGTAGTTCCTGATTGATCAGCCTTTGAAAGAGCCTGGGATAAAGCTCCGAGAATTCCATTTGAAGAAAATGTTGCCCCACTTACAGTATCAATTTCAGAAGTACTCTGTCTGGAAATCACATTGGACTTGATTGTTTTCCATGCTTTATAAAAAAATTCAGGTGTATCTGTATTTGTGTTGCTTATTTTTTTGATTTTTCCATTTTTTATTGTAACCTTTACCGTTACGGTTCCATCAAAGCCTTCTGCCTGTCCCTCATATACGCCATCTTTATAGCTGACAGAAGTATCTTTCTTCGGTTTCTTTGCAGGTTTTGGCGTTGGCGTTGGAGTTGGTGTGGCAGAATCACTGTTTCCTGCCTGTGAAAGGGCATTCTGTACTGCCTGGATAATCCCGTTTGAGGAATAAGTTGCACCGCTGACTGCATCCACATTCGGGGACTGGCTTGATAAAACCTTACTTACAACGCCCTGTGCGGAGGCAAAATAAGAGCCTGTTTCTCCAGAGGCACTCAATATATCAACAGCTGTGATTTTCCCACCTGATACAGTTACCTGTACGGTAATCGTTCCTCCAAAGCCAGTACCGCTGCCCTGATAAGTTCCATCTTTATAGCCGCCTTCCGGAACTTCTGTAGTTGGTGTAGTGGTGGAGCCCTGACCTACCCCTGAAGATGCAGCCGTTTTTACTGGAAGGGTCTTTGAGCTTCCTTTTTTTATACCACTTTTTTTCTTTGAAATTTTGGAGGTTTTTTTCTTTGAAGAAGCTGATGATGTGTTCTTGCCTGCTTTCAGCAGACTCTCCTCTTCTGCCTCGTCATCTGCTGTCTCATAGGAATAGGCTGTTTTCAGAAGCGATTCCAGATCCTGGGATTTTACAACCTCTCTGGTTTCAGCAGTCACTTCTTTTCCACTGCTGCCAGCCTGAGCACCTGCTGCAGCCACAGCCGCAATAACCACTGCTGCTGGAGCAAGTTTCACCAGATTCTTTTTTTCAAAAGGATTCTTATCACTGTCTCGTTTTTTCATGCTGTCTCCTGTTAAAATATGTAGTAAAATAAGTTTCTTTTTACAAGCAAAAGCAGGGGCTGTTAAAAACGGCCCCCGTTCCTTTGCCTTGCTTTTGCACAAGTATTATTTGTTATCGTAAAAGCTTTGTAATCATTATTTTACTTTTACTTTGAATTTCTTAGATACTCCATTACTTGTAACAGTGATGGTTGCAGTACCTTTCTTCTTACCTTTTACAACACCTTTTGCAGTAACAGTCGCTACTTTCTTGTTGCTGGACTTATATGTTACTTTTCCGGATGGTGTTGCGGTTGCTTTGATTTTTACTGTTTTGCCTTTCTTGATTGTTGCAGAAGATTTTGCAAGCTTCAGAGAAGGTTTCTTAACCTGGATTACTACCTTCTTAGTGTAATTTCCAACCTTTACAGTAATGGTTGTCTTTCCCGCTTTTTTCGCTTTTACAACGCCCTTGGAAGTTACAGTAGCAACTTTCTTATTGCTGGATGTGAATTTAGCTTTTCCTGTTACACCTGTTTTTTCAACAGTGATTGTTGTGGATGTTTTTCCTTTGGTGTAAATCGTGGAAGCTTTTGCAGTTGCTGTAATTCCTTTGGCCGGTGCTGCAGTCGGTGCCGGAGTTACAGTTGGCTGTGTAGGTGCTACAGTTGGCTGTGCAGGGGTCGGTGTTGCGGTCGGCTGCGCCGGGGCTGGTGTTGCAGTCGGCTGTGCCGGTGTTGCGGTTGGAGCCGGAGCTTTTACAAGCATGTTAAGAGCTTCTCTTAAATGTCCGATCTGCTCTTCTACGCCATAAGTTGTCTGATTCTTAATATTTGCAAGCATTTCCTCGCACTCTTCAAGCTCATTTGCAATGCTGTCTTTTGCAGCAGCCCAGCTCTCCGGAGTATAATCAGCCTCGTTCAGGGCTTTTGCTTCTGCGATAATGTTTTCCAGTGGTGTGGAATCTGCATCACCTGCAGGTTTTGCAATATTCTCAGCTGTTGCCTGGAATTTTACAACGTAATCCTGGTATCCAAGGGCATGAACAGTAAGGATCCAGTAACCAGTTCCGTCAGTTCCTTCCGGAAGCTTGCATCTTCCAGATTCTGTAAGACCAAGCTGGATACCCATCATTTTATGCATCCAGTTATCAGCTGCAAATTTTGTTCCATAGTTTGCAAGTCTGTTTGTATAAGTGGAATCATTTCCATAATATGCCCACTCAACAGACTGCATATGTGCACCAAGATCGCCATAGTTTCCAGTCAGGTCAACTCTCAGGAACTCACCATAAGAACCATTTCCAGGTTTTACAGTTGCTGTAATTCCGTCTGCCACTTTCAGCTCTGCATCTTTGATACCAGACTCAGTTCCGTTCTGTCTTGCTCCGATTACAAAGCTTCCGTCTTCAGCTTTTGTAACTTTTTTCAAACCATTTGTATTTGCAGTTACATTTGCAACAGCTTCATAGGATTTCAGTTCTTTCTCGCCATAACCGCCGATCAGCTGTCCGCCATTTTTTACAATTGCATGGCTTTCTGCAAAAGCAGCAAGGTCAGCTCTCTTAATCTCAACCGGTACATATTTCAGTCCAGTTACGGTATATCCGGTTACATTGTTCCGGTTAAATACTTCTGATGTTCCATCGGCATAATAAACTGTTTTTCCGTCTGCGCTCCAGTGGGAAACTGTTTTTCCATTAAGAACCGCGATTGCCTGGAAGCTTCCTCTGTGAAGGCCATGGTTTGCAGTTGCTCTTGTTACAGCATCAAATGCTCCAAGGTCTGACTCACCTCTTCTGTCTTTTTCTTCAGAAGAAGCTGTGGAGCCTGCATTGTATACATCCTCGGAAGCCCAGTACTCAGCCCATGTAAGACCTGCGTATACATATACGTTTTCGTTGTAAACAAATGTTACATCTGGGTATCCGGCAGCACTTACAACTACTGTATCTCCATCGTTTACAGCTGTTTTAGAATAATCAAGAGTTCCATCCTCCTGAACAATCTTCACAGCACCTTTTCCGCTTGCAGCATACTCTTGGTCACCAATTTTTACTTTTGAAACTGTTTTGGTAAATGCAACAAACTGCTCAGCGGTAATATCTGCCGCAGCAACCAGTTTTCCTTCATACTCATCATAGGAAGCCATTACAGTATCTGTTGTTGCTGTAAAAGTAGCGCTGACAGGAGCATATTTTCCATTTGCATCGGAAATTGTCAGAGTATGTGTTCCAGGTGTAAGATTTGTAACCTTTACTCCTGTCTCTGTTGTCGCTGCTTCCACATCATCAACTGCATATTTCTTTGAATAATCAGATGGAAGTGCTTCAGATAATTCAACTTTAACCTCTGCATCTGTTACCTTGATGTTGTCAACGGTTGCACTGACACCTGTTTTTACCGGAACATAAGTATCTGGAATATCAAAATTAATTTCCCCCTTATCCGTATAGTACGTTACGCTGGAAATAGTTTTTCCCATCATGGATTTGTAGTGGTCAGAGCTTATTGGGCAACCGTGAGATTCTGTTGTAAAGCCGGTGCTCCATGCAAGTTCTTTTCCTTTCCAGATATTCTCAAGATGACGGAGTGCATAAGTGGTTCCGTCTGTTGTATTGATGATTACACCATAAATCTTATCACCATTAGATGCATTTACTACTGCCTTTACTGCTGTCTCATCCAGCTCAAGCTGATAATCTCCATATTTGGAATTAAGCTTTAATTCAGCATTCACACTAACATTCTGTTCGGACATTCCCTGAACAGCGCCAAAAGAAATATTTTCGTTCTCATCTACGCTCATTTCCTTGTAATATGCAGGAGTTTCTGCCGGAACATAATAAGTATAGCTTGGCTGTTCAATAAGAGCCGCTGCACCAGTATATGTATTAGTACTTACCTGGCCTTTCATGTTCGTAGTAATCTCTATAGTAGTGCTGTCTGTAATCTGTTTAAAATTTTCCAAATCAGAAGCTTTATTCACTTTTACCGGAAAAGTAACACCTGCAAGTTCATTTCCTTCCGCGCTTGTATGATAAGCAGCATTTCCATTCATCACGCCGCTCATCTTTGTTTTTGCTTTCGTCGCGGATGTAAATGCATCTACTTTTACATCATTGTTTTTCAACTCAGATCTGTAAAAAGCTTCATAGGGAATGTTCATCAGTACGATCTGACCATCCTCCACTGTTTTCACAGCTCCCGCTTCATTGTTGGTTTCGCCCTCAGTGTCTGCTAAAAAAGCATCTTCTGTGTCTCCGGTTTCGCCGTCCTCAAATCCAGACTCCTCTTCTGCGGCTTCTCCAGATTCAAAACCATCCTCTGTGTCTGTACCAAAATCTGCTGAATCGTCAGCCTCTGATGATTCGTCATAGTCGTCTGAAATCTCATCAGAACCATATGTAGTCTCCTCAGATACCTCAACAGCTGCTTCTCCAGAAATAAAGTCCTCTGCCATAACTCCAACCGGTGAACTGGTCATCGCTACAGCTGCACTCATAATGATCGGAGCAATTTTTCTTAATAACTTTTTGTCAGCCATCCTCTTCCTCCTCATTTAACTATTATTAGTATTTTCTAACCTTTGTTTATTTTACAGAATTATGTTAGAAATGTCTATCTATTTTTAGTTTAGACATTGCACTTTTTTTATCAACAAGAGTGGGCTTCCGTATACCGACAAGCTGATTCTATCTCCATATTTTAATTACTTTCCTCTCTTCAGATATAATGACATCGCTTACAGACAGCACACTCATTTGCAGCAAAAAAATCCAGGCACGGAAGTCTTCTTACTTCTATACCTGGATTCTCCTACATTGAAAATTAAGCAACTGCCATATTGACTTGTCTGATTTTTCATCTGCTGCTCCTACGTCAGTCGCCGTAGCTACCGCTACACAGCCCCGGCCGTTGGGATGCGCCATATGCACCA
>OLQE01001849.1_pt1 | contig 10160 bp, 7 predicted proteins | sample 1643161 | NCBI WGS metagenome assembly OLQE01 (sample SAMEA3136650, study PRJEB25190) | human gut metagenome | reverse complement strand
CTGCTTATTGCTTTGCGCAATTGAAGCAGGGGACTTGCTTGATTCGGTTAAAAAATAGGAAACAGAAGAAAAAGGAGTAAGCAAAACGCATGGGAATCAGATTAATAGCAAGTGATCTGGATGGAACCTTATTTACGGATGAAAAGGCCATTTCAGACGAGACGCGCAGGACATTAGAGGAGGTTACGGAAAAAGGAATTTTGTTTGTTCCGTGTACCGGAAGGGCATTTGCTTCCGTTCCGGAGCTGGTGCAGACGCTTCCTGGCGTTCAGTATATGATCGTATCAAATGGAGCCGCAATTTACCGTGTGGAAGATGGCGAGCGGATATATGGCTGTACGCTTTCCGTCGATTCGGTGGAGCGGATTCTGGAGCTTCCGATATCGGAGGAGATGACATTCGAAGTACAGATTCAGGGACAGTCCTATACGGAGCAGCGCTACATTGATGATCCGGCCCGATTCGGGGCGACCGGTTTTGGCGTACAGTATATCCGGACGACCCGACATGCCGTGGAGGATATACAGGCGTTTGCCCAAAAACATAAGGCAGAGCTGGATGGTATGGCTTTCGTGAGTGCGGATCAGATGCTGCGGGAATCCTTTTGGAAGCAATTGGAGGATTCTGCGCAGGATATCCGTATCACATCTTCGATTCCACATCTGATCGAGATCGGTCACATTGACGCAGACAAGGGAAAGACGCTTGGACATTTTCTGCAGATGCGCGGCATCCCTGCAGATGAAGCGATGGCATTCGGCGATGCGGGAAATGATATCTCTATGCTTACGGCAGTCCGGTACGGGTTTGCGATGGCAAATGCGACTGACGAGTGCAAGGCTGCAGCATATGCGGTCGCAGAAGAGAATAATGCGGACGGTGTGGCGAAGATGATCCGGAAATATTGTCTGTAAAATTTCAAAACAAATAAATTCTCTCTGTGATGTTTCGGAATTTCATGGTAGAATAGAAAGCACCAAAGAAAAGAAATCAAAAAGTACACGGGGGTAAAATGTATGCTTTACACAATTAAAAATGAAGCACTGAAGGTCGTGATCGATAATCACGGCGCAGAGCTGCATTCCATCCAGACGCTGGATGGCACGGAGTATCTCTGGCAGGGTGATCCGGCAGTCTGGAACGGACAGGCGCCGAATCTGTTTCCGTATGTGGCCCGGCTGACAGATCAGAAGTACACCTTTGAGGGCAAAGAGTATTCCATGAAGATTCACGGGTTTATTAATGCAGTGGATCTGTATGTGGAGACGGAGGAACGGGATCAGATCACGTTCCGCTATGACAGCGGCGAGGAGACGCTGACACAGTATCCGTTCCCGTTTATCTACCGAATCACCTATCTGCTCGACGGTCATACATTAAAGATCACGAACAAGGTAGAAAATATCGGGGAGAAACGCATGTATTTTGGCCTTGGCGGACATCCAGGCTTCAATGTACCGCTGGAGGCGGGACTTTCCTTTGAGGATTATTGTCTGGAGTTTTCAGAAAAGGCAAATCCATCCAGAGTCCTCTTCACAGATGACTGCTATCGAACCGGTGAAAATGTGGACTATCCGCTGGAAGACGGTGTGCGCATCCCACTGCACCATGATCTCTTCGATCGTGATGCGATCGTATTGAAAAATGTCGATCACCGCGTGACGATCTGTTCTGATAAAGGAAAGCGTGCCGTGAGCCTTTTCTTCCCGGACTTTCCGGCGATCGGTTTCTGGCACATGCCGAAGATGGAGGCACCTTATGTGTGTCTGGAGCCATGGAGATCTCTTCCGTCAAGAAAAGGTATTGTGGAGGATTTCGCGCAGCAGGAGGATCTGGTTGCGCTGGATGGCGGCAAGATCTATGTAAATAAGTGGAGCGTGGATATTTTAGAGTAGAGGATGCGGAGCGGATTTTAGCTGAGATATGTCCCGTCGGAAAAGTCAGGCTGGCTAATTGTCCGCGGGAATAAAAACGGGTCACGGCGACAATGCCATGACCCGTTTTATTCCTGCGGTGTGCAATCCTAAAACACCTCAAATGTACAGACAGGAGGAGCGCATGAAATTTTTCCATTTATCCGATTTACATATCGGGCTGAAGATGATGAACCGGGATCTGCTGGAGGATCAGCGCTATATTTTCCAACAGGTGACAGCACTGGCGGAAAGGGAGCAGCCGGATGCTATCGTGATCGCCGGGGATATTTATGACAAGGCCGTGCCGTCGGCGGAGGCGGTAGGGCTGTTCGATGAGCTGATCGTCGGACTTCGGATGGCTGTGCCCAAGGCGGCGATCATGCTGATCAGCGGCAACCATGACAGCGCACCGCGTGTGAACTGTTTTCGAAGCGTGCTTTGTGCACAGAATCTGTATATGATCGGAATGCCGCCGCAGACAGAGGCAGATCAGATCGCACAGGTGACCTTAGAGGACACCTGCGGACCGGTTCATTTTTATCTGCTTCCGTTTGTGCGTCCGTCCATGGTAAAACCAATTCTCGGAACCGACGAGAACGGTGTCAGTTTTTCTTATGATGAGACGGTGCGTCGGTTGCTGGCAAGAGAATCGATCAATACCACGGAGCGAAATGTGCTCGTCACACATCAGTTTTATCTTCCGGCGGGGAAGCTGGCAGAGGAGATTGAGCGGATGGATTCGGAGACGCGGACGGTCGGGAACATCGATCAGATCAGGACAGATATGCTGGAGCCATTTGACTATGTGGCGATGGGGCATATCCATAAGCCGATGCAGGTCGGAGCAAAGCAGTACGTGTATTGTGGGACGCCGTTGGCGTGTTCTGTGAGCGAAGCCGGTCAGGAAAAGGGAATCCGTATGGTTGAACTGAAGGAAAAAGGAGCAGAGCCAAAGATCACGGTGCTTCCGCTTGTACCGTTGCGACAGGTGCGGGTGGTGAAGGGAAGCCTGACAGAGGTATTGCAGCAGGCCTGTGAGGACTATGTGACGATCATTCTGACTGACCGTGTAGACCTGGATGTGATCGATCTGCAGGAACGGCTGCATGCGGCATTTCCGTATCTGCTGGAAATTCGTCGAGAGGGATTGCGGACGGTCAGTTATGAACGACAGCAGACGGAAGAGGCAGTGCGGAATCCATACGAGCTGTGCAGCGGTTTTTTTCAGGAACTGGACGAGGAAGAGAAAAGACTGCTGAGGGATGTTTTGCAGACCGTACAGGAGGTGAAATGAGATGAGACCCACCCATCTGACGCTACAGGCGTTTGGTTCCTATGGGGAACGGACAGAGATTTCATTTGAACGGACGAATCAGAACTTGTTTTTGATCACGGGTGATACTGGAGCTGGGAAATCGACGATTTTCGATGCGATTGTATTTGCTCTTTATGGAGAGGCAGGGTCTACCGCGAATAAGAAAGATGGTGTCGTACTGCAAAGTCAGTATGTCGACTATGCGCAGGAGCCATTTGTGGAGCTGGTCTTTTCTGAAGGAAATGGCAGCGACCGCAGAATTTATACAGTGCGACGTGTGCCAAGGCATCTGAAACGGATCACGCGAGGAGCTGCCAAGGGAACCGGGACACGGGAGATCACCGGAAATGTGACTCTGATTATGCCGGATGGCAGCGATTATCCGGCAAAAGAGGCAGACGCAAAATTAGAGGAGATTGTCGGATTGACAAAGCACCAGTTTATGCAGGTGGCAATGATCGCACAGGGAGAATTTATGGAGCTTCTACGGGCAAAATCAGACGCAAAAAAGCTGATTTTCAGGAAGCTGTTCCATACGGAGCTGTATGCACAGGTGACGGAGGAGCTTGCGAACCGCAGACGGGAGAAGGAGCGGGAGCTGGCGATTGTGCGGACGATGGTTCAGACGGCGGTTGCCCGGGTGAGCGTTCCCGGGGATTATGAGAGGGCAGAGCTGCTCAGCCAGCAAAAGGAGCGGGTGCTCTTTGGCGAACTGTCGACCATGGAAGCGTTTCTGGAGGATTTACGGCTGCTGTGCAGCTGTCTGAAGAAGCACTGTCAGGAGATAAAAAACGAATGTGAGGCAGTTGTTGAACGCCGGGATCAGGTAAAGGCTATTGCGGTAGAGGCAGAGCATATCGAAAAGCTGTATGTGCAGCTGCATCAGGCGGAAAAAGAGCTGCAGATGTGTGAGACAGAAAAGGATAAGATGCAGGCACTTGCCGAGCTTACCAGAAAGCTCCCGGCGGTCTGGACACTGCAGAGTATGTATCAGCGCATGGAGGATGCACGGACTCAGCTGGCGGAAACAAAGAAAGAGCAGCACCGGCTGCAGGCTGCGCTTCCAAAGTATCTGGAGCAGGAGCAGGCTGCAGCAGGGGCAGAGAAGCTGCAGAAGGAACAGCTGGATATTTTGAATGAAAAGCTTGGTCAGACGGCTGCGCAGGTGGAAAAGGCGCAGGAGCTGTTTGAAAGGATTGCACGGGAGAAGCAGAAGCAGGCAGAACGAAAGCAGATGCTGGAAAAAGCGGAACAAATGGAAAAAAGAGCGCAGAATGCACAGCTTCAGCAAGAAGAACAGACCGGATTGTGGAAAACACAGATGGAGGCGCTTCAGACTGTGGATAAGCGTCAGGTACTCTGGGAACAAAAGCATACCGAGGCAGAGGAGCTGCTTGGGGACTGGAGAGAGCTTGGAGCGTTGCGAAACGAGATGCGGATTCTTCAGAAATCCGGCATGGAACTGCAGGAGCGTTATGCAAAGGTTCGGCAGGAGTATCAGGCTAAGCATGCGTACAGTGAGCAGGTACGGCAGGTTTTTCTGGATGCACAGGCAGGCTTTTTGGCACAGCAGCTGGTCGAAGGAGAGCCCTGTCCGGTCTGTGGTTCGAAAAGTCATCCGGCTCCGTGTCAGATTCAGCCGGATTTGCGCACCCTGTCGCGGGATGCAGTCGATCAGGCCAGAGCGGAGGCAGAGAAGCTTCAGGCCGAGCAGGAGCAGCTGGCCGGGGAAGCAAGAGAGGCAGCGGTGCAGTGGCAGGAGAAGAAAAAGGTATTTGCAGATATGGGGCAGCGTTTCTTACAGCGGATAAAAAGAAATATTTCCGTTGCCTCCGAACAGCCTTCCTTTGCAGAAATGCAGGGGCTGCTGGATGCGTGGAATCGGGAGCTTCAGACAGAAGGAGAACGCATCCGGGCCGGACAGGAGCAGCTGAAAAAGCTGCAGGCATCTCTTACGCAGGCAGAGACGCGAAAAAGACAGCTGCAGGAGGAACTGGAGCAGGCGCAGCAGGAGGTAAAAACCGCGGCAGCCGCTTTTGAGGGAAGCCGCGCGGCGCTTGAGAGCCTTCAGACTTCTTCCGACTTTCCGGATGCAGCGTCTGCATCACGTGTGCTTGCAAAAGCGAAAGCCCAAAAGGAGGCACAGGAGGAACGTTACAGAGCCGCAAAGCAGGCAGCAGAGAATGCAATGCAGCAGCGAAGAAAGGCAGAAGCCTTGCTGCAGCGCTATGAAACAGATCTTCCGGTGCAGCAGCGTCAGCTGCAGGAACGACGGGCTCAGTATGAGAGCGAGCTTTCTGAACGGAAGCTTTCTGAAGCAGAATGGAAGGCGCTGGCAGGTATTTATCGCCGGGAACAGGAGGAGCCGTTCCGGGCACAGATCGATGCATATACTCGCAGATATGCGGCAGCGGAAAAGCTGGCAGCAGCTGCGAAGGAGGCAATCGGAGAAAGGCCTCAGCCGGATATGGAGGTGATTCGGGCACAGATGGCAGAGACGGAGCGGCGGCTTCAAAATGTGCAGAAACGCCAGGAGCAGGCGCAGCAGCTGTATCGGGAAAATACTGCGGTGCTTTCGGAGCTTTTGCCAAAGCTTACGAAGCGGCAGCAGCTGGTCGAAGAGCATGCACGGCTCGATACTTTGTATCGGATGGCATCCGGAAATGTCAGCGGTGCCCGGATGGATCTGGAGACCTATGTACAGCGGTATTATCTGGAAAAGATTCTGCAGTCTGCCAACTGCAGATTTTACGAAATGTCTGCCGGCCAGTTTGAACTGAGGATGTATGAGCTGGAAAAGGCCGGAGAGGGAAAGAACCGGGGACTGGATCTTATGGTATACTCTAACGTGACCGGGAAAGAGCGGGAGGTGCGGACGCTTTCAGGAGGAGAATCTTTCATGGCAGCTCTGTCGCTTGCACTTGGGATGGCGGACCAGATTCAGGAGAGTTCGTCTGCGATCCGGCTGGATATGATGTTTATTGATGAAGGCTTTGGCTCTCTGGATGAGCATTCCAGAAGTCAGGCCGTGCGCGTGCTGCAGAAGATGGCGGGCGGTTCCAGACTGATCGGAATCATTTCCCATGTGACCGAACTGAAGCAGGAGATCGAGGATCAGCTGATCGTCCGGAAGGATGAGACCGGCAGTCATGTCCGCTGGCAGATCAGCTGACAATCTGACATATTTTCATAAAAAGTTCATAATAATTGGTGGAAACTGCTACTTGACGGATGACACGCTACTTGTTATAGTATGAATAGAACAAAGAAAAATGTTCAACACCGAGTAGCTGCTTCGCAGCTTATCAGAAGGAGTTTGCACTCCTCCTGATACAAGCAAGCCACCCCTGCTGCTTATTGCTCCGCGCAATTGAAACAGGGGTCTTGCTTGACTCGATAAAAAATAGATTTCCAGGCTGGCATCAGATATAACAATGGCTGTGAGATGGGAAGGTGACAGATATGGCAGCAAAGAGAGATTATTATGAAGTGCTAGGCGTCAAAAAGGACGCTGATGAAAATACAATCAAAAAAGCATACCGGAAGCTGGCGAAGAAGTATCATCCGGATTCCAATGCCGGAGATGCCGGTGCGGAGCAGAAATTCAAGGAGGTCACTGAGGCCTACAATGTGCTCAGTGATAAGGAGAAGCGAAAGCTCTATGACCGGTTCGGACATGCGGCCTTTGATGGCAGTGCACCGGAAGGCGGCTACGCGGGTGCCGGAAACGGAGCCGGCTTTGGCGGCTTTGGCGGAAGCGGTTTTCATGGCTTCGGCGGTGGAAATCCTGGCGGCTATCAGGAGTATCATTTTGAGGGCGGCGATATGGATGACATCTTAAAGCAGATGTTCGGCGGAACCGGCGGCTTTGGAAGCAGAAAAGGTTCGCAGCGCGGCTTCCGTGGCTTCGACGGTGGCAATGGTGGCTTCTATCAGTACGGAAACGGTGCAGGCAATGGCGGTTTTCATGGCTTCGGCGGGGACTATGATGAGAACGGTGAAGATCTGCATGCAGATGTATCGATCAGCTTCGATGAGGCAGCCTTTGGCTGTGAGAAGCGGATCACGCTCTCAGACAGCCGGGGCGGCGCAGGTAAGACCCTGCAGGTACACATTCCGGCGGGTATCGATACCGGCAAGAGTATCCGGCTGCGTGGAAAGGGCATGCCGGGTATTGGAAAGGGCGCTCCGGGCGATCTGCTGCTGCGTGTGACCGTCGGCGAAAAGCCGGGCTTTGAGCGGAAGGGCTCGGATGTATACACCACGGTGCAGATTCCGTTTACGACGGCTGTATTTGGCGGCGAGGCGGTTGTGCCGACGCTGTATGGCAATGTGGTCTGCAAGATCCGCGAGGGTACGCAGTCCGGCACGAAGATCCGCTTAAGAGGCAAGGGTATTGTGTCAATGAAGGATGCTTCGGTGCATGGCGATCAGTATGCAGTGGTTCAGATTGCGGTGCCGACCCGCTTAAGCGAGGAGGCAAAGCGGAAGCTGAAGGAATATGAGGCAGCAGCCCAAGGTGCTGAAAGGACAAGGCAAAGAGGAGCGGCATAATGCTGCAGAAGCCTGAAAAATAGGGTGGTGCGATGGCATATAAATATGAGAAGGTAAATCAACAGCTGCTGGTTCCTCAGATTGAAGATCAGCTGCTGATGTATATACAGGAGAAAAACATTGCGATAGGATCGAAGCTTCCAAGTGAATATAAGCTGGCAGAACTATTTGGAGTTGGAAGGAGCACTATTCGGGAAGCAGTTAAGAGCCTTGTTACGAAAGGGATTCTTGAGGTAAAAAGAGGATCCGGAACCTTCGTGACGTCGACAAAGAGGGTTGCGGATGATCCGCTTGGTTTCGCACAGTTTGAGGATAAATACAGGCTGGCGATGGAGCTGTTTGAAGTAAGAATTCTCCTTGAGCCGGAGGTCGCAGTCGCGGCGTGTCGGAATGCGACGGAGGATGATAAAAAGCATATCAAAGAACTGTGTGATGAGGTAGAGCGGTTATATCTTGAAGGAAAAAATCATATTCAAAAGGATATGGAGTTTCATGAGGCAATCGCAAAGTGCAGTGGAAACCGTGTGGTAGAGGTGCTGATACCGGTTATTCTTACAGCCATTACCACGTTTGCAAATCTGACAAACAGGAAATTGCAGAAGGAGACGATAGAAACGCACAGGGCGATTACAGATGCGATGCTCCAAGGAGACAGTATGGGGGTAAAATGTGCGATGATTATGCACCTTACCTATAACCGTCAGATGCTGATTGAAATGACCCGGATAGATAAAAGTGATCAGACAAGTTGAAATGACAGCTATTAAATGAATTCAATAAAATACACAAAAAACCAACCTTTTTAACAAAAAGAGGTTGGTTTTTTTGTTAAAAAAATGGAAAACACATGTAGATTTGAAACAACTTGCGATAAGATGAATGAAATTATATACTTAGGGTAAGATACAAAAGACGTCGGATGTATATGAAAAATGAAAAACAAAACCTGTAAATGTATGGAGGAGTAAAATGAGTGAAGTAACAGCATTAGATCCTGCCCGGCTGGTGACAGCTGCGGTGGTCGGACTGGCTTTATTATTGGTATTGATAATAAAATGTAAAATTCATGCGATGTTATCCATTCTGCTCGGAGCGATAACGATCGGTATGATAGCAGGTATGCCGTTTTCAGAGATTGTTTCGGCCGTGAATGATGGTATCAGCAATACGTTAAAGGGAATTGCATTGCTGGTTGGCCTTGGTTCTATGTTTGGGGCAATACTGGAGGCATCAGGAGGAGCGCAGACGCTTGCGGTAACGATGGTGAAAAGATTTGGCGATGAAAAGGCCGCATGGGCACTCGGATTGACCGGACTTGTGATCGCAATCCCGGTATTCTTTGATGCAGGGCTGATCATTTTAATACCGCTCGCGTTTTCACTGGCAAAGCGGACAAAACGGTCGACTCTGTGTTACGCGATTCCGCTGCTGGCGGGACTTGCAGTCGGACATGCATTTATACCGCCTACACCGGGTCCTGTGCTTGTGGCAACGATGCTGAATGTTGACCTTGGCTGGGTGATCTTGATCGGTCTTGCGTGCGGTACTGTGGCATTGATTATTGCGGGGCCTGTATGGGGCGCGTATTGCGGAAAGAAATATATGGTTCCGGTTCCGGAGCATGTCGCAAAGCAAGAGGACATGGATGAGTCAAAACTTCCGAAATTCAGCACAATTGTGCTCATTATTGCGATTCCGCTTGTGCTGATTATTCTGAAATCACTTGCTGGCGTTGTTCCGTCCATGCATTCATTATCTCCGGTACTGACCTTCCTAGGAGAGCCGTTTGTGGCACTGCTGATTGCGACGCTGACAGCTATGTTTGTGCTTGGAAAAAAACACGGTTATACGATGGAAGAGCTTGAAAAAATAATGACGAAATCGCTGGAGCCGACCGGTCTGATTTTACTTGTAACGGCCTGCGGTGGTGTGCTCAGATATATTCTTCAGTATTCAGGGCTGGGAGATCTGATCGGCAACGCGGTAGCTTCTGTAAATATGCCGATTGTTGTAGTTGCTTTTATTGTAGCGGCACTGGTAAGAATTTGTGTAGGCTCATCGACCGTGGCAATGACGATGGCTGCCGGAATCATAGCGGCAATGCCGGGGATTTCCGAATTGTCGCCGCTCTATCTGGCATGTGTCGTAGCGGCGGTAGCCGGAGGCTCGACCATATGCTCCCATTTTAATGATTCCGGATTCTGGCTGGTAAAGTCTCTGGTTGGAGTGGATGAGAAGACCAATCTGAAGACCTGGACGATCATGGAAACATTAGTCGGCTTCAGTGGATTTGTAGTAGCATTTATCATTTCATTATTTGTATGATGCTAGGGTCAAAAGGTCAAAAAGCCGTTCATGCTTGCATGATAAGGCTT
>OLQE01001842.1_pt1 | contig 10219 bp, 7 predicted proteins | sample 1643161 | NCBI WGS metagenome assembly OLQE01 (sample SAMEA3136650, study PRJEB25190) | human gut metagenome | reverse complement strand
ATTTCCACCTGGATAAAGTCCGCCGCTGTTTTCTCTGTTTCCTCCTGGCAAGCCGTATCCGGATAAACTAGACGTTCCCCAAAGGTAGCCGCCGCTTCCCTGGCCATACCCACCATGGACAGACAATCCGGCCGATTCGGCGTGATTTCAAAATCCACTACCGCCTGTTTGAGTCCCAGGGCCTCGGCGAAATCTTGTCCCAGAGGATATTCTTCCTCCAAAATCCAAATTCCGTCTTTATGGGCAATAGGCACGACTTTATCCTCGAATCCCAGTTCTCCTGCGGAACACAGCATTCCCGCGGATTCTACTCCACGCAGTTTTCCTTTTTTTATGACTGTTCCGCCATCCTGCTTTTCCTGTCCGTGAAGGGGCCCCGGGATCCTGCTCCCATCCAGAGCAACCGGTACATATGCTCCCTCAAACACATTGGGAGCTCCCGTTACAATCTGCAGCAGATCGTCTTTTCCCACATTAATCTGACATACCACCAGCTTATCCGCGTCCGGATGTTTTTCAATTTTCTCGATTTTTCCTACGACTACGTTCTCCATTTCTTCGCAGAAGTATTCACAGGTTTCCAGATTGGAGCCCGACATAATCATTCTGTCGCAGAATTCCTTTGTATCCACATTTATATCTGTATAATCTTTCAGCCACTCGATTGGAACTAACATCTACGGCACCTCCTATTTGAACTGGTTGATGAAACGCATGTCGTTTTCATAGAAAAGACGAATATCATCAACACCATATTTTAACATCGCCAGCCGTTCGACGCCGACGCCAAAAGCAAACCCGGTATATTTTTCCGTATCAATGCCGCCGACTTCGAGAACTTTTGGATGAACAATTCCACAACCAAGGATTTCAATCCATCCGCTGCCCTTGCAGATGCTGCATCCTTTTCCGCCGCATTTAAAGCAGGATACGTCCACCTCTGCGCTTGGCTCTGTAAACGGGAAATGATGAGGACGGAATTTTGTTTTTGTTTCCGGTCCGAACAGTTCTCTTGCAAACTCCTGAAGAGTTCCCTTCAGATCTGCAAAAGTAATATTTTTATCAATTACAAGGCCCTCGATCTGATGGAAGGACGGAGAATGGGTAGCGTCTACCTCATCAGAACGGAACACTCGTCCAGGAGCGATCATACGGATCGGCAGCTTGCCTTTCTCCATGGTACGGGCCTGTACCGGAGATGTCTGAGAACGAAGCAGAATGGAGCTGTTAATAAAAAATGTATCCTGCTCATCTCTTGCCGGATGGTCCTCCGGAATATTCAGCTTGGTAAAGTTATAGTCTGCATACTCTACCTCAGGACCTTCCACTACCTCATAGCCCATTCCGATAAAGATTCTTTCCACTTCCTCCAGGGCAATGGTATTTGGATGACGGTGTCCGATCATTGACTTCTTCGCAGGAAGGGTTACGTCAATAACCTCTGCTTTCATTTTTGCTTCACGGGCAGCTTCCTCCAGTTTCTTTCTGGAAGCTTCCAGAAGCTCCTCGATTTTTGCTCTTGTCTCATTTACCAGCTGTCCTACTTTCGGACGGTCTTCCGGAGCAACATCCTTCATACTCTTTAAAATAGCTGTCAGCTCACCTTTTTTACCAAGGTAAGCCACCTTTACTTCATTGAGTTTGTCAGGACCTTCAGCTTCTTCAATACGTTTTCTGGCTGCTTCTGCCAGTTCCTGAAGTTTTTCCTTCATATCCATGGTTGTATTCTCCTTTTTTCTTATTTCATTTCATATTTGCACCTGCCGGATAAATCTGCAGTATCATTAATAAAGTCGATTACTCTGCGCTTATGCACTCCCGTAATCGTCAGCAATTCGCAATCCGGGCTTTTGTCCTGACTGCTCATTCCTGTCAGCCCGTCCAATGTGCACAGTCTCCTGCATGCAGGCATGCGTAAACTGTGCCCGCTGTCCGGAACTTTATTTTGTATATGAGAATATTACGGAAGTAATTTCTCCATATACAAAAAAACCGCCCCTCAAAAGAGGGACGGAATATCCGCGGTACCACCCTGTTTCCTGCATGTACATACAGGCACTCAAAGTATCTGCTTAACGCGCAGCTACGTCATTACCTACTGCCTTCGGGGTTCAGAAATGCAGCTCCGGCGGGAAACTGAGGAACTGTCTGAACTTAAAGAAGCTTGCAGCCGGTGACTTCTTCTCTCTGAAAGAAAACAACTCCCTATAACGCCTTCAACGCTTTTATATCTTTGTTTACTATGCCACAGAAAATTTTTCCTGTCAAGATTTTTCCGTTATTTTTTTAGTTCCTGTCTATTTCTTTTTTCCGCTCCAGCTTCCATTCCCTGCGTTTTCTTGCGATCAGCTGCCAGAAAGACAGCTTTGCCTGGCGGAACTGACTTTCAAAGTATGCGTTGATCTCTGCTCCGTACAAAAGAAGGTTCATACAGAAATACAGCCATACCATAACCAGGATCAAAGTGGAAAGGCTTCCGTACATGATACTGAAATCCGGAAAAAATGTAAAATACAGAGAAAACAGATACGAAAACACAGACCATGCCACAGCTGTCAGAAAAGCTCCCGGAACCTGGCTTTTCAGGGATGCCCTTCTGTTTGGCAGATACCGGTACAGCACCAGAAAAACAAAAAACAGCATCACAAAGACCAGAAAGGTTTTTGCCCCCAGAATCCTGCCGATCACATTTCCCAGAAACGGAACATATCCGGAAATCAGAACATGGATCCTGTTTCCCATAACCAGAAGCAAAAGACTGGCGATCAGGGCAAGTACAAACAGAAACATATAGAACATGGAGTAGATTCTGTTTACCAGCCAGTTTCGTGTTTCTTTTACATGGTAAATGGTGTTCAGGCCATTGATCAGAGCCTGCATGCCCTTTCCCGAGGACCAGAGGGCCACCAGAGCAGACAGAGGCAGCACGGCCGCGCTTTTTGAAAAAACCTCTGCCACAATATTTAAAACAAATCCCTGCAGATTTTCCGGTACAACACTCATAATTGCCTGACGTACTTCCCGGTAGGTCAGAGGTGTATACTGCACGATCGCGGTCAGGAACAAAACAAAAGGGATAAAAGACATGATCAGAAAGTACGCTGCCTGAGCCGCATATGCGCTGACATGATCTTTTCTCATTCTCTCCATAAAGCCCAGAGCCAGATGAAGAGCTCCCTTATCATTCTTCTTTTCCATAATTACTTCTCCCGTTATCCAGCTTACGACGGTTTATTTTCTGTCCAGTGTCTGAAGTCAGATACGTCTTTTATTATGATACCATGAAAATATTCCTGTGACAAGCACATGAGCGGAGGCGTTTCTAGCCCCCAATCTGCAATATTTCAATATCTTTAAAAAAATACTCAAGAATCTCCTGACAGGTATATCCCTGTTCCGCCATTCTGTCCGCTCCTGTCTGACTCATTCCCACCCCGTGACCATAGCCGCCGCCTGTGAGAACCACAGAATTTCCCGGCTTTGCGCTGATATCAAAATAGGCGCTTGGGAGAAGCTCGCTTCCCTGCACCTGAGTCCCGTCCTTTTCTGTGATCATACTTCCCTTTGGGGACAGAAACTGACGGATATCATACTCGGTCTCAACCAGAAAATCTCCGTTTTCTGTATTTACCTGAAGCCCGGTTACAGCGCCGCTCTGATTTATTCTGGAAACAGAAACACCGAGAAGCTTTCCTGAAGCTCCCTGGATTTCCTGTGCGCGCCTTTCCAGCGTTTCCCAAAGGATCTCTGTCTCCCACTGGCTCCACGGTTCTTCCGAATCAAAACCACAGTCAACGCTTTTCAGATAAGGCGCGGGTTCCTCCGCTCCCCATATCTCGTCTGTACTGGTGACGCCGGAAGAAGTTGAAAAATAATATGCCTGAACAGGCTTTCCATTCTGACAGAGAATTTTTCCTTCTGTGTCCCTGACCGCCTCTGATGTTGCCTGCTGAGGAGCGATATTCTGGTATACCTGATAGTTTACACTGTCATCTACGTCTGCTCCGTACTTTGAAAGTCGTCCTTCCTGCATCTGTTTCCACGCATAGGTCCTGGCGCATACCGCCTGAGCTTTCAAAGCTTCCTTATGATAGCCGGAAGGCATTTCACTTGGCACCACTGCTTCCAGATACGTTTCCAGAGGCAGCTCATTGATCACAGTAAATCCCTGATCGGTCCTCTGTATCTCCAAACTTCCCTGATAAACAGGATTTCCGCACTGCCTTTGTATTGATGTAAGCTGAATCCCATTTTCATGAGCCGGTATCACCACAGGTTCCTCTGAAGCCGCCATATTTTCAAAGCTGCAGACAATCTCTTTTCCATCACGCAAAGCAGTTACCCGAGGATGAAAATACGACTGATAATCTGTTGTCATAAGAAGAACCCGTATGTTTCCGGCTTCTTTCATCCCGTCCTCAGTATCTGATTCCTCTGTTACAGAACCTCCGTTTCCGGCTTTTTCCTCCCGTGTCTCCACTTTCCCGGCGCCTTTGTTTTTTCCCGCACTCGGTACTTTTTCTTCCCCGGCTCCGGAGAACTCTCCTGTGCTTTGTATTTCAGATTCAAAGCTCTCCTGATACTCTGTATTCTGTGCCGGTTCTTTTACAGTCTCTCTTTCAGAGCGACTCTGCTGCTCTGCCGCTTTTATGTATTCCTGTTTTTCTTTCAGCCGCGATTCTGCCGCCCTGTTTAACAGCATCATCCACGAAAAAAGAAGCAAAAATAAAATCTGATATCTAAAAAAAATTCTGGTTTTCCTCATATTATCATTGTATGAGAAAAACCAGAAAAATATGTTTAAGCTCTCACGGAAAAATGATAAACGGTTTCAGAATAATAACGTTCTCCTTTTTCCAGAACCGGTGAATGGAACTCTTCTACATTTACAGCATTTGGCTCTACCTGTGTTTCCAGACAGAATCCGTCTCTCTTATCATAAATATGACCGTTTTTGCCGGCCTCCTGTTCTACAAAATTTCCTGCATAAAACTGAACGCAGGGACAGTCGCTGAGAACTTCCATCACAATTCCTGTTTTTTCACAGCGGGCGCAGGCAATCTCTCTGATCTCTGCCTGAGTATATCCGTCTGTCACGTAATTGTGATCAAATCCGCCTGTAAATTTCAGCTGTTCAAATTCTGCCTCAATATCTTTTCCAATCTGTTTTTCTTTCCGGAAATCCATCGGTGTTCCTTCTACCGGAACATTTTCTCCCAGAGGAATGGAATCTTCTCTTACTGGGGTGTAGGTCTGAGCGTGAATGGTCAGATACTGATCCAGAACATTTCCGCTGCCTTCACCTGCAAGATTAAAGTAAGAATGGTTTGTCATATTCGCAACCGTCGTCTTATCGCACACACCGGTGTAAACAATACGCACAGCATTCTTTTCTGTAAATTCATATGTAACACTGATATCGAATTCTCCGGGGAATCCGTTTTCTCCATCCGGACTGATCCTGGAAAACGTCACACTGTTATTTTCCTGATCTATGTGCTTTGCCGTCCAGAGTTTTTTTTCAAAACCGTCCGGGCCGCTGTGAAGATTGTTATTTCCTTCGTTCTGAGCAAGAATTACCTCCTGACCATCCAGCTTAAAGCGTCCGCCCTCTATTCTGTTTCCGCTTCGTCCGATACATGCGCCGAAAAAGCATCCGTTTTTCATATAGCCTTCCAGTGTATCGTACCCCAGAACCACATCCGTCAAGTTCCCTTGACAGTCAGGCACGCAGATCTTTGTGATCACAGCTCCAAATGAGAGCACCTCTGCATAAGCTCCCGAGGCATTCTCCAGATGAAAACATTTTACTTCCTCGCCGGACGGCAGTGTTCCAAAACTTCTTTCTGTTACCATGTCTTTTCCTCCCGCAATACCATGTATTTTTGTTTTCCTTCAATGTCTGCCAGAACATCATGGAATCATTTTTATAAATAAAAAAGAGCCCTGTATATGGCTCGCTTTTTACAGAAAGTCCCGGAATGCCGTTCCCTTCCTTTTGACGCCTAGCCGAAGCCAGGTGGGTGTCCTCAACAGATGATCTGCCTACCACAACGAGAGGTCTGACATCACGATCTGCGATGTTGGAGTCCCTTCATGTCAATGTAGGTTCAAAATAAAAAGGGGCCTCGCACATTCCAGGATTTCTCTTTTCTGTTATTACTATTGTACCCTATTATATGTATTTTTTCAACATATTATTTGTAATGTGAATAATAAAATTTATATAAAATGTCACGGTTCAGTTCGCTCCGCCTCAGATTCCGAGGATTTTTCTTACGGCTGCAGGCATGTCCTCCGGAGCCACAACTGTATCATGAAGCACCGGCGCTGTACGGATCTCTTCCACTGCTGCCGGAAGTCTGACTCCACTGAGCGCAGACAGCGCGTCACAGAGTGCAAAATCATCCAGTCCCTCATATCTGTCAGAAATAGCCGTAATTACACTTTTTGCAAATTTATACGGGCTTGCTGTAGAGGCGATCACAACAGGAGTGGCATCCTCTGTTTCCCGGAGATATTTCTGGTATACCCCTGCTGCCACTGCAGTATGAGGATCGATCACATAATCGCTGCCGTACCATGTAGCGCTGATGGCTTCTCTCGTTTCTCCCTCGCTGCAGTAATTTCCGTAAAAATCTTCCAGTCCCTTTTTCATTTCTTCGGTGATCGTATATTCTCCGCCTTCGCTCAGAGATCTCATAAGCTCCGCACACGCCTGGGAATCCTCTCCGGTAAGACGGTAGATCAGACGTTCCAGGTTACTGGAGATCAGAATATCCATGGAAGGGGAAGCGGTCAGTATAAACTCACGTTTTCTGTCATAGGTTCCTGTCCGGAAGAAATCATAGAGAACCTTGTTTTCATTGGAAGCACAGATCAGTTTATGAATCGGCAGCCCCATCTGCTTTGCATAATAAGCAGCAAGGATATTTCCAAAGTTTCCGGTAGGAACTGTAATATTGATTTTTTCACCGGCATTGATCTCTCCTGCTTTTACCAGTTTTGCATACGCATAAACATAGTATACGATCTGAGGCACAAGACGGCCGATATTAATGGAATTGGCAGAGGAAAACTGAAAACCGTTTCTGTCAAGCTCTGCTGCCAGCTCCTGATCATTAAACATCCTCTTAACCGCGCTCTGAGCATCGTCAAAATTTCCTGTGATTCCCACCACTGAGGTGTTTTTACCTTTTTGTGTGACCATCTGTTTTTCCTGAATGGCGCTGACGCCGTTTTTAGGATAAAAAACAATGATCCTTGTTCCGGGAACATCCGCAAATCCGGCCATTGCAGCCTTTCCTGTATCTCCTGAGGTTGCAGTGAGAATTACGATCTCATTTTTTACATGATTCTTCCTGGCTGCAGTTGTCATCAGATGAGGAAGAATAGAAAGCGCCATATCTTTAAACGCAATGGTAGAACCATGGAACAGTTCCAGGAAATATACTCCTCCTGCTTTTTTTACAGGAGCAATCTCCTCTGTATCAAATTTGGAATCATAAGCTCTGGCAATACAGTCTTTCAGCTCTTCTTCTGTAAAATCTGTAAGAAAACGGCTCATAACCTCATAGGCTGTTTCCTGATAGGTCATTTCTGAAAGACGGTCCATAGGTACGTCAAGCTTTGGAATGGACGTAGGAACAAACAGACCTCCATCCTCTGAAAGCCCCTTTAAAATTGCCATGGAGGCTGTTACTGTTTCTTCTTTTTTACCTCTGGTACTTTTATATAATACCTGCATTGTCGTTCCTGCCTTTCTTCTGTTATGATTTATTTTTGCACCATTGTATCATGAACTTTAGCAAAATACCATAGTAAAATCACAAAAAGACACAGAAAACCCCGCGGAGCTTTTCCGCAGGGCCTGTATTTCATTTTTATTCTGCTTTTACCATCTGAACCAGATCGGAATCTGATTTCTTATTCTTTTTGTTCTTTTTATTTTTTTCGGACTTTTCCGTGTTCTGTTTTTCGGAGGATTTTTTATCTGCCGGCGCTTCCTCCGGATAGGTATAAAATTCATGGACGCCGTGTTTAAACAGTTTTACAAGATCTTTTTCAAACCAGGCAATGTTGTGTTTTTCCGCTGCCGATTTCTGGATGAAAAACAGCGCTCCCTGAGAATAATCCGTACCCTCCAGTGCCTGTCTGACCGCTTCTTTTGTTTCCTCTGTAACTGTAACCTCATTGATACGTCCGTCTGCCACAGGCGAAAACTGAGGTACCCCATTATCGTACTCCCAGATCACATCGGTTACAGTATCCGGAAACTCCGGATGCTTCACCCGGTTCATGATCACATTGGCAACCAGTACACGGCCTTTGATATCTTCGGTCCCTGCCTCTGCCTCCACGATCTGCAGAAGATTCTGATAATCCTCATCTGACATCATAGTTGCAGAGGATGACATGGATACCATTCTGGAATCAAAATCATTAACAGCAGCAGCCATAGATTCACTGAGATCAATTCCCTCTGCGCTCTTTCCAACTCTCTGAACTCTCTGTCCTACCACAACGTGTTCACAGGAGGTTCCGATCCGGTATATGTCAGAGCCTTCTGCCGGAGTTGCACTGAGTCCGGAAACTACTCCTGCTATTCCTGTAGGAAGTTCATAATCTGTACCTTCAGAAAAATCATATGTACTTTCTGCTTCGGAAGCAGCGTAAACTTTATGCTCCCGGTCACTGCCTGTCACTATGCCGCCTGCCAGGACTCCTACCGCTGCCAGAGCACATACACTCAGCGAAAGAAACCCGTGTACCGATGCATTTCCTGTTGTTTTGTTCCCTTTCTGTAATTCATGATTTTGTGATACTTTCCTGTTCCTCATAACTTTACTTTCCTTGCATTTTTATTATGTCATCTTTTATTTCTTTTGTAACATTTTCGTAATGCATAGGAAAATTATATTTAATATCAGCTCATATGTCAAGCTATATTTTTTGTTTTTATACTATTTCACCAATTATATCACATGAATTCCATGAAGTTTCATGATTTTTTCATGTAGTAAAAATTATTTTTTAAGAAAAAATTACATTTTCTAAACTCATTATAAGTACATCTGATGACTTCGTCAACCATTTTACATCGACTGGTTCCGACAGTAAAAAAGTCTCTTATTCTTTCTTTTTTATGTGTAATTTCGTTTCTCGGACCTAAAAAATGTGGTTCTGTATTTTCTGATATATTTGCAGTTTCTTTTTATATTTTTCATATTTTTAAAAAGTTTTCATAGAAATTACCTGATAATTATGATATGATAAAAACATATAAAAAGCGTATTCAGAAGGGAGGATTCCATATGAGTAAACGTATTATTACCATCAACCGCATGTACGGAAGCGGAGGCCGGGTACTTGGAAAAGCGCTAGCAGAAAAGCTCGGCTATGCATTTTATGACAAAGAACTGATCGAGCTTGCAGGAAAAGAGAAGCAGATTCCTTTTCATGAGCTTGCAAAAGTAGACGAAAAAAAGCCCCATCAGTGGCGCTTTTCCGGAGATCATGATGTTCAGATCACCCCTGACTTCTACACCGTTCCCATGAATGACGTTCTCTATGAAGCCCAGAGAGATATCATTCTTTCTCTGGCAGAAAAGGGCAGCTGCGTGATCGTGGGACGCTGCGCCAACCAGATCCTGAAAGGCCGTTCTCTCAGTGTGTTTATTCATGCACCCTTTGATCTCCGGGTCAGAAATGTACAGGCACGGACCGGAAGAGAAGAACGCAGCGCACGAAAAATGGTAAAGCGTACAGACAAAGAACGCCGGGCCTATTATGAATTTTTTACAGATGCCAAATGGACAGACTTAAGCCAGTATGATCTGTGCATTGACAGCAGCCGGTTTACTCAGGATCAGATTCTGGAAATTCTCACAGAGGCTGCCAGAGAATGCTGAATCCGGTTTCTGAGTCATGGAGTCTCTTTCTGATATCTCGACAGATATTTTCAATTGCTTAAAATTTTATATTTTATTTCGCAAATGATCAAATACTGGATTTTTTGTAATATAATCCGTAATATACGGGCATAAAAGAATTTTCGGTTCCTATATGTACAACGTACAGAGCATACAGAAAATCACCGGCTGACCTACAATTTCAGAACAGCCGGTGATCTTTTTTAATTCTGATGGTTTTCGATGTAATCCTTCAAAAATTTATATACTTCCGTTTCTACAGGGGGACAGCCTTCCAGATGATGTCG
>OLQE01001825.1_pt1 | contig 10312 bp, 10 predicted proteins | sample 1643161 | NCBI WGS metagenome assembly OLQE01 (sample SAMEA3136650, study PRJEB25190) | human gut metagenome | reverse complement strand
CCTGAGGGCGCGATCCCGCTCGCTCTTGTCGAGCAAAGCGAGCCGGTCTGCGAAATCGGCTCCGAGGTGGGAGGCGGCTACCCGCTCCGCTTCGGCTTCGCTTAAATAGGGCCCCCGCTCCTTCAGGCTTACCAGGTAGTCGTGGCCTTGGGACGGGTCGCAGTATCCCTCGAAGGATTCTGCGCCCCCAACCAGCTCCAGCACCAGCGATGTGTCGCAGATACGCGGCTTTCCGACGTATTCGCCGTAGCTGCTCCAGGGGCAGTCGCGTGGATGCGAGGCCCCCGCGTCCAGCGGATTGAGATGGATGTAGCGGATCGCGGCGAGAAGGTGGGCTTCCGTTTCGACGGGGGCGCTGTCGAAACGGCCTTGGAATACGGGGCCCACGTGCCCGTGCCTTCCGTTGAAGTAGTGGGCGTACGATGTTGCCAACCGATGGAGCCCGTTGGACAGAGAGGCGACGGAAGCCTGCGCCAGGAGGTGCGCGTGGTTGTCCATAAGGCACCAGGCAAGCAGCCTGACGCCGTCTTTCTCGGGAAGCGCGCGGAGCCTCTCGACGAAACGCAGACGGTCCTTGTCGTCTTCGAACAGCCTGCGTCGCCCCGCTCCTCGCGCTGTGACATGGTATATGCCGCTGTTCGATTCTCGACGGGCTTGTCTCGGCATGTCGGCTCCTGTCCTCGGCGCTATTCGCGATGCCGTGATTATTGCACGATGGGGGGGTTGTGCTCGGCAAGGAGGGGTTGTGTCCGCGAATCCAGAATGAGACATCATCCCCGTCCCCGTGTCTCCCCGCGTGTGCCGGTTTCGCTTCCATCTCCGCCGATTTCGCTATCGTCAGCCTTCCGTAACCTCCCTGCCATCTGGGGCGATGACGTGCATGCTAGACTGGTCGATGCACTTCGTCATGAAATCTTGCAAGACCGCGGCGCACTGACGATCGCGGCCTTTCACGCGTGAAACGGGAGGCTCCGACGGTGGGAAGCGCGATATCGGTCAAGGACATACGCAAGAACTTCGGCACGGTCGAGGCGCTCCGGGGCGTGTCGCTGGAGGTCGACGAGGGGCAGAAGGTGGTGGTCATCGGTCCCTCGGGCTCGGGCAAGAGCGTGCTCATCCGCTGCATCAACGGGCTGGAGACGCCGGATTCCGGCTCCATCACGGTTGAGGGCATGGACCTGTCCGACCGGCATGTGAACTCACGCGCGCTCGCCCGCGACGTGGCCATGGTGTTCCAGAGCTACAACCTCTACCCGCACAAGACGGTGCTCGAGAACGTGACGCTGGCCCCCATCAAGGTGCTGAAGGTGCCGCGCGAGCAGGCCGAGCGCGACGGCCGCGCCTACCTGGACCGCGTGGGCCTGTCCGACAAGGTGGACAAGTACCCCGACCAGCTCTCCGGCGGCCAGCAGCAGCGCGTGGCCATCGCCCGCGCCCTCAACATGCATCCCAAGATCATGCTGCTGGACGAGCCCACGAGCGCGCTCGATCCCGAGATGGTGCAGGAGGTGCTCGACGTCATCAAGTCGCTGGCGGAGACGAACATGACCATCGTCATGGTCACCCACGAGATGGGACTCGCGCGCGATGCCGCCGACAAGGTGGTGTTCATGGAAAACGGACTCGTGGTGGATGAGGGCACGCCGGCCTACCTCTTCGGCTCCGATTCCAACGAGCGCGTGCAGGCGTTTCTCTCCAAAATACTGTGAGGGGGTGCGCGATGAACGTGACGAGCCTGGCAGACGGGAAGGTCGGGATGAGCGGGGCGGCCGTGCCAGGCGGGGCCTGCCTCACGCGGCGCGCTTTCGTGCGACTGGCCGGCGCCGCTGCGGCGGGTGCTGCCTTGGGTAGTGCGGTGCTGCCGCTTTCCGGCTGTGCTCCCACAGGCGACGTGCTGCGCGTCGGCACGAAGATCGACGTGCCCGGCTTCGGTTTCCAGAACCCCGAGACGGGAAGCGTGGAGGGGCTGGAGGTGGACGTGGCCCGCGAGCTGGCCGCGCGGCTCAAAGGCGATGCGAACGCCCTGGAGATCGTGGGCGTGAACGTGACCACCCGCGGGGCGATGCTGGACAACGGCACCCTGGACGCAACGCTCGCCACCTTCACCATCACCGACGCGCGCAAGAAAACCTACGACTTCTCTCGGCCCTACTACATCGATCACATCGGCGTGCTCGTGCTGAAGAAGTCGGACATCACCGATCTTTCGGGCCTCGATGGCAAGACCGTGGGCGTGGCGCTGTCGGCCACCACCAAGGACAAGCTGGGGGCCGCTGCTGCCGAGGCGGGCATCACACTGAAGTTCGCCGAGTACGCCACCTATCCCGAGATCAAGATTGCGCTCGTGGCCGGGCGCGTGGACGCGTTCTCCGTGGACAGCTCCATCCTTCTGGGCTATCAGGACGACACCACCTACTTGCTGCCGACGCAGTTCGCGCCCCAGGAGTACGGCGTGGCCACGAAGAAGGGCAGCGAATATTCCAAGCCCATCGACGACGCCATCGCGGCCATGGAGGTCGACGGCACGCTGCGAGCGCTGAAGGAACGCTGGGGCCTGTCGCTGGTCACCGAGGCCGATGTGGAAGCCGAGCAGAGCGCCGGCGGCACGGGCCTGGGGGCGGGAGATCCGGCCGACGATGGGGCGGCCGCGGGCACCGAGGCGCCCGCTGATGATGCCGCGGATGCGAGCGGCCAAGGCGCTGCGGGCGCGAGCGGCGCGGAAGGGGGCGCGTCCCGATGACGGAGATATTCGCGCCCTACAAGTGGGAAGCGCTCTTCGCGCGCTGGCCCGACATCCTGGCCGCCTTCGGCATGACCGCGGCCATCTCGGCTTTGGCCCTCGTCATCGCGCTCGTTTTGGGCTTCGTCTTCGGCGTGTTCGCGGTGTCGCGCTTCCGCATCCTGCGCGCCCTCACGCGCGTCTACGTGGAGACGGTGCAGAACATTCCGCTGCTTCTGCAGGTGTTCGTGCTTTACGCCGTGTTCCCGCTGCTCGGGCTCACCATCGCCTCGTTCTGGATCGGCGTCATCGCCATCGGCGCCTACCACGGCGGCTACATGTCGGAAGTGGTGCGCAGCGGCATCGGCTCGGTGCACCGCGGCCAGTTCGAGGCGGCCAAAAGCCAGGGGCTCTCGCCGGTGCAGACCATGACGCTCATCATCCTGCCCCAGGCCATGCGCATCATCCTGCCGCCTCTGGCGGTGCAGGCCGCCAACCTCGTGAAGAACACCTCAGTGCTCGCGCTCATCGCCGGCGGCGAGCTCATGTACTTCGCGAACTCCTTCGCCGGGGACACGAGCTACTACGGGCCGGCCTACGTGGCCGCCGCCGTGCTGTACTTCGCCATCTGCTTCCCGCTCTCGCGCGGTGCCGTGTATCTTGAGCATCGCATGGGCGCCCACCGCCACGTGGCCACCGGCGATGCCACCGAGGAACTTGCTGCCGATGCCGTGGAAGTGACCCCGGGCACCCACGACATCACCGGGCATGCCGCCGCCCAGGCCATGGCCGCGGGCGTGACGACCATGGTGGAGGGCACGAGCACCTTGGTGCCGCCCGTGGCGGACAAGGGCCGCTACCTCACGTACGCGGAGCTTTACGGCATCGACGCGCCGGCGTGGCCCGATCGTCGCACCGTGGCGCCCCGCACGCCGCGGAACCGTCGCGGAATCGCCCGTGTGCGCGGCGCCATCGGTCGCACCGGCGGCCGTCGCAAGGGCAAGGGCCGGAGAGGAGGCCGGAAATGAGCGACATCGCCGCTTTGCTCACCTGGACGAACATCCGCTTCCTTTTGGAAGGGCTCGGGCTCACCCTCGTCATCTCAGCGCTGGCCATCGCTTGTTCCGTCGTGCTCGGCGCCGTCATATCCATCATGCGCGGGTCCTCCTCCCGCGTGCTGCGCGGCTTCTCCATCGCCTACGTGGAGCTGTTCAAGAACACGCCGCTGCTTCTGTGGATCATGTTCACGTTCTTCGTGGCCCAGCTGCCGCCCTTGCCCGCGGCGGTGCTCGCCTTCACGCTGTTCACCGCGGCCTCGGTGGCCGAGATCGTCCGCGGCGGCCTGGCGAGCGTTCCGGCGGGCCAGTACGAGGCCGCCCATTCCCAGGGGTTCTCGGCGCCGCAGATGTACCTGTACATCATCTTGCCCCAGGCCCTGCGCAACATGGTACCGGCGCTGCTCTCGCAGTTCGTGACCACCATCAAGGACACGTCGTATCTGTGGGGCGCCATGGCTTTGCAGGAGCTGATGGGCCGCGGCATGATTCTCATGAACAGCTACAACTCCACCGTGCAGATCTTCGCCATCTTCGCCCTGATGGCGCTCATCTACTTCATCGTCTGCTTCACTTTGTCGCAGATCGTCCGCGCCTACCAGCGCCGCCTCAAGGGCACACGGTAGGGAAGAAAACTTCTTGACCTCAACGTCGGGTTGAGGTTTATGCTGTGCGGCGGAAATTCTTTGGCGGAAACGAAGGGCGAAGACTATGCCGCGCAAACCGAAGATGCAAACCAGCAACGATCTGATACGCGAGAACTACGGGTGGCCCATGACGGCGGGCCAGGTGTCGAAGCTGACGGGCGTGACGACGAGGGCGCTCCAGCATTACGATGAAAAGGGCCTGCTGTGCCCGAGGCGTTCGGGGGAGGGCGTGGCCAACAACCGCAAGCTCTATAGCCCCGAGGACGTCGACCGGCTCAAGCAGATCGTGGTGCTCGGCTCCTATGGATTCGAGCTCAAGGATATGCCGCCGATTCTCGATGGCGAGAGGAGCCTGACGGACGCGTTGGCAGAGCGCATCGAGGAATTGCGTGCTCAGGAGCGCTACTTGCAGCATCTCATCTTGTTCGCGCGCTATGCCGAAATCGTCGGCGACGACCTCTTCGAAACCTTGGCCTTCGGCACCTCCGAAGTGGATGCGTTCGCCGAGCTCATGCGAAGCTCGCCGGCCTATGCCGATAAAGCCATCCGGTGGGAATCTATGGACGATGCGGGCTTGGAGCAATTATGGGACGAGCTGGGCGCGATCATCGTCGATTTTCTGGGAGGCGACGACGAGGATCCCTTCGCCCATATAGAGTCTACGGTGCGACGACTGAGGGCGTGGTTCTGCACGTATTTCTTCGAAATCGACGATCTTGACCTGCTGGGCATTTGGACGCTCTTCGAGGATGGCAGCGAGGAGGCCGAGTTCGCCGGCGAGGTGGGCGGAGAGGCGACTCCCGGTTTTCTGCAGTCGGCGGTGTTTCTCGTGTGGCTGAAGTCGATGATCTTGGAACTCTCGGCGATGATCGAAGCCGGGGCCGGGGCCGGGGCCGGGGACGATATGGGATCGTCCTTCTCTGAAAACCGGGCGGTTTCCCTCGTCGATTTCGTCTGCCGTTCGTGCGGCTACCCCGTCCCGGAGGCTGCGGAGCTCGATGGCGACGAGTGGGATACCATGGTGGAATTTTTCGAAACGGTGGCGGGGTATCTGAGGAGTGCCCTGGAAGACGAGGAGACGATGGCGCTCATTGATCCCGACGGAGAAAGCGCTGTCGACGGAGCGTTTTTCGAGAGGGCGGCTCGAGCTGCTCGAGAGGTCGAGCTCTTCTCTGAGCGTAGCTAAAAAGTCAGCAGGTCGCGCACGGGCGAGCCCAAGGCGTCGGCGATGCGGCCCAAGTCGTCGATGCCCACGCCGACCCGGCCGGTCTCGATGCGCCAGATGTGGGATTTGCTGCTGCCGATCATGAGGGCCAGCTGGCTTTGGGAAAGCCCCTGCTCCTCGCGTACCGCGCGGATACGCTTTCCCAGGGCCTGTCTTTTCTGTTCGATGTTCATGGGGAAAGCATATGTGCTACCATTAACGAACCGACTTCAAATATGAAGCCACAAGCTTATGGAGAGACTGACGAGGAAAGAAGGAGGCCGCATGGCAAGTTCGCGCGCAAACCTTTCGAAGAAGGCGAAGCTCATTGGAATCGGGGCGGCGATTGGCTTGGTAGTCGGCGCTTTCTCGGTCTTCATGCTGTTCGCGTACAATCCGCCGGACAAGCAGGAGGAGCCCAATGTCGATGTCGCCGTTCTCATGAGCGAGATCTCGCAGATCAACGAGCTGGCTACCGCCTCTCAAACCTACACCGTCGTCGAGAAAGTCGAGAGCAACAGCAAGCTGTTCGACACCATTGATATTCCCTTCTCGGAGAATTTCTTCATCCTTACCTACATGGGCGAACTGAAGGCGGGAGTGAATCTGGACGAGGCCCAAATCGCTTTGGAGGGGACGACCGTGAAGGTGTCGCTTCCCCAGGCGACCATCCTGTCGGATGCCATCGACACGACCAGCTTCAAGGTACTGCACGAGCAGAACAACTTCCTCAACCCCATCGGCGTCGAGGACGTCACGCAGTACATCGACGAATCGCGTCAAGAAGCTGAGGCGGCTGCCATCAGCGGCGAGGTGCTCAACGAGGCCCAGGAGAACGCCGTCTCGTCCATTGAGGCGCTACTCGGCGCCGCCCTTCCGGAGGGGTACACGATTGAAGTCAGCTCGGCGGTGCAGGGCTAGTTGAGCTGAAGGCAGCTGTAGCACTCGACGTGTCGTCAGCGATTGGTCGAGGGCGTTCGCGCAAAGAGTGGGCGGCTCAGGGAATAAAGCGAAGAATCATTCAAGGAGAACATGGCATGAAGAAAAAAGTTGCAATGCTGCTTGGTCTTTTGATGGCAGCAAGCGCGGTGATGGGCTGCAGCACTGAGGAATTGTATGCCGAAGTGTCGACTGAGGTGGAGGCGTATAATGCTGCGGTAGCGGCTTATAACGACCAAGTGGCTCAATACAACGAGGCTGTCGGTTCCATAAAAGACGAGAACAAGGTTCTAACAGTGGAACTCGGCAATGCTCAGACGGCTATTAACGGCGATGGTGAACCGTATGATGGGGCCACCTTGGTTGATTTGAAAAATGCCATGGCCGGCTTGGAGTCTGCGAAGGTCGAGGAGCCGGCTCTTCTAGAAGAAGAGCCTACGGTCGAGATTAATGCCGAGATGTCGAGGGATGAGCTCAATCAAATCAAAGAAGAAATAGCAGAGAGGTCAGCGCAGCTTGACGAGAAGGCGATCCCCGAGGCGCCTTCGAAGCCAGACTATGCGAACGCTCTCGAAGAATTGCGGAATGCACTTCAATCTTATCAAACGAGCGTCCAGAGTCTGAATCAGATCACGGCACCTGCGGATGAGTTCGTGATCGAGCGATTGCAGGGAGTTGATACGATTACGAAAATTGAGGTTGTTACTGAAGACCACGATCCCAACGGTCAGCTTAATAAGCAGGGTGGATATATTGGATGCATCTACTTCAGGGATAATCAGATTGACGCCGATAGTCTTTATCTCGAAGGCGGAGAAGAGGATGTCATCGAGATCGGCACAGTGGGTGGCGGGGCGATCGAAATATTTCAGACCCCTGAAGAGGCCGAAGCGCGAAATCAATATCTAGCTGGATTTGACGGTGCGGGCTTCTTGTCGTCCGGCTCGCACCAAGTTGAAGGTACGCTGGTCGTGAGAACATCAGACGATCTTACGGCGACGCAGCAGAAAGAACTCACAGAAAAAATCGTTGCTGCCCTTATTGATCTGAGATAGCGGATTTGCCTAGCTGTCAGTTGATATGACGGTATTTAAAAGCCATTTATTTGAGTGCGAGGAGATCTAGGGAGTCGAAGGCCATGGGCGGTATTCGTAGCAAGTTTGGGAATGTGGCGGGTAAGGCTAAGGAGCTGGGCGAGTCGGTGGCGGAGGTGGCTGCGGAAGCTGGTGGCACCGTTGCCGGCAAGATGGTCGCGGCGGGCGGGACGGTTGCGGAGCGAGCCCGGGAAGGGGCTCGTTTGGCGGCTGATGCGCAGCTAGAGGCTCGGAGGCGTAAGTACGCTCCCGTATTTCCGGACGAGTTCTGGAGTCCGGATTATGACCTACCGAATATGGTGATCATCGAGGACGAGGACAAACGCAAGGGTATTGACGTGTGTGAAGGCGCTATAGGATGGCTGACGAAGGCGTCAAGTGGGATGGAGATATTCCATCTGTACGATGCCTTTGTCAAGGAGAGCGGACTATCGTTCCATCCGCTTGCTCAGTTGGGCGCAGTCTACGTGCGCGACCCGTCCGGATTGGATCGCTTCTTCGATCTTGAAAGTCTGTACCGGGAAATTCAGAAAGAGAAAATGTCCGAGCTTCAGCATGTCGCCTATTGCCTGGGAGCGAAATACTGCAAGCTCGAAATGCACGAGACGCAGGTATCCGATTCAAAGCAAGCTAGGCAAATCAAGGCTTCGGTGAAGAAGCCAGCCGTGGCTTCAGAATCAGAAGGCATCTCCGCTGATCGCAGCGAGCAAGTTTCCGAAGACAGGCGCATGCTCTTCGAACGGCGTTTTTCCGGCAGCGATGAGGTTAGTCGACCGCCGCTCAATTGGTATAAGAACGACAAGGAGATCAATGCTCTCATTGAGATGCGCTGCTCGGATGCTTCGACGAACGCGATACAGGATTACGTAGTGAACATCGACTGCCGATCATCTGCCACGCTGGCGCAGACCCGCGCCAGCGAGATAGACTCGGCATTGAAAGGGCTAAAGGTGTCGATTGGCACCTCTCTGCAAGAGGAATGCTACCGCGAAAGCCGGCAAACCATGGTGTTCACCGTTCTGTTCTGAAAAGAAAAGAGAGCCTTGGGCGGCTACAAAAGAAAATAATCTGGGGAAGCAAGGGGCGCTCGTGGGTGGGCGGCCCTTTTTGGTTCGTGCTATTTCGAATGGCTTGAGGTGGCGAGTTTTTAGAGGTTTTCGACGTGAGAGGCTGGGGAGAGGGAGGCTTGTCGGAGCTGGTGCGGTGTTTTCCCGGGTCGGGATTGCAGGCGAAGGCGATTTGAGTTCGATCGAAGTGTTTCTGGGGAATCCAATGTCGAAAACCTGAGAAAACTTGCCAGATTTCGCAGGTTTGGTGAACGCGGTTGGGTTGCCGGGGCGATTTCGGATGACACTCTCCGGATTTCACAGGGTGAGCGAACGCGGTAGGGCTGCTGGGGACGATCGCGGGCGGCACTAACCAGGTTCGGGGGACCTGGCCGCCGCGTCCGGGGTTTTCGCTCTACCCCAAGTAGCTCAAGAACGGCAGATAACCTTGGGCAGAGTCGGGGACGGCGAGGGTGATGTCCTGGCCCATGGCGGTGACGGTGACGACGGAGGGGTCGTCGTAGGTGGTGATGGTGGCATCGGTGCCGCTGTAGCTGACGTTGGCCGAGCCGGTCTTCTCGGCGCCCTCGGGCAGGCTCGTCACCTCCCAGCTTTGGATGTCCAGCGCGTCGATGGCGGCGTCCACCTGGGAGGAGGACATGCCCGTGGCCTCGGCGATGCGATCGGTATTGCCGCGCAGGGCGCTCTCGGCCTTCGACTTCAGGCCCGACACGTCAAGGGCCGCATTGGCCGCGGCGTTTTTGCCGCCCTCGAACAGGCCGGCCAGGGGGTTCTGGAAGTTCTCGAAGGGGCCCTTCATGCCCAGCTGGGGCAGGATGCCGAAAACGGCGATGACGAGGATGAAGGCGGCAATGAGGCCGATGAAGGCTTTGATGATCTTGCTGTCCACGGAATCTCCTCGGGGTGGGTCACGTTGCGCGAAGGCGCCGCCGGGGGTACGTTGATGCTCGGTATTCGCGGGTCGAATGCTGCGATTCGACGGCGTCCGGCATCTATGGTAACCCGCAGGCTCCGTCTTCATAAATCGACTACGGGACGCCCATGAAACGGTCATCGACCTTACGGGAACCTTGCGTCCCGCTTCCCGTAGGGGCTGACCTTGGTCAGCCCTGGCGAGCGGGACGGCTATGCGCGACAAAGCAGGGGCGACCAAGGTCGCCCCCTACGGGGGACGGGCGGCGACAGTGGGCGAGAGCGCGAAGCGAAGCGGCATGCGGGGTCGCGCAGATTTAACGACTTTCTCGCACCGCGCCGTGGCAAATCGTGTATCCTAGGCCCCACGCATTCGCGCGGGCCAAAAGCGGCGCGCGGCTGCCCAGACAAAACCCCGCGCACGTAAAAATCTCAAGGTGGGGTAAATCGTGCGAACGTGAGGGCCGCGCCATGCGGCCGAGAAGGAGGATGGTTCCGTGAAACTGGTCGTTACGGAGAAGAACGACGCGGCGGTGAAGATCGCCGATCTTCTGGGCGCTTCCAAGCCCAAAGCCGACAAGGTGTTCAACACGCCGGTCTACCGGTTCGAAGTCGAGGGGGAGGAGTGGGTGACCATCGGCCTGCGCGGCCACATCCTGGAGCCCGATTTCACCC
>OLQE01001823.1_pt1 | contig 10312 bp, 8 predicted proteins | sample 1643161 | NCBI WGS metagenome assembly OLQE01 (sample SAMEA3136650, study PRJEB25190) | human gut metagenome | reverse complement strand
TCGAATACAACTGGGAAAACGCTGTACATGAGAAGCAGTATGTCCTGCCGATGTATGTACCGGGATGCGCAGAATTTTTTAATATGAATGCAAAAATTCTGGAATCCAATCCGGAGATGGGAACATTTTTTGAGCATATGTCCCGCCTGCCGCTGGAAAAAATCACCCCATTTGTACCGGAGGGCGGTGCCGGAATAGGCATGCATGTCATCCCTGTAGAAAAAGCAATTGAGATGGAAAATGAGTCTGTAGATCTGGAACACATTTCCTACTGGCTCAGTAAATACGAGGGAAAATATGCTGCAAGTCCATGTTCCTGCCGTCGTTCCAGACTGACACATAATGAAGGCTGTGCAGATGATCCGGAAGGCTGGTGCATTGCGATCGGAGACATGGCGGACTACGTTGTGGAGACGCAGAAAGACGGACGTTATATTACGAAAGAAGAAGCACTGGATATTTTCAGACAGGCAGAAGAAAACGGCTTTGTACATCAGATTACAAATATTGATGGCAAAGATAAAATTTTTGCTATCTGTAACTGTAACGTAAATGTCTGTTATGCGCTTCGTACATCACAGCTTTTTAACACACCGAATATGTCCCGTTCTGCGTATATCGCAAAAGTTGAGAAACAGAACTGTGTTGCATGCGGCAAATGTGTGGAGGCCTGTCCGGCAGGTGCTGTCAAACTGGGACAGAAACTATGTGATAAAGCAGGCTGTGAGATTACATATCCACGTATCCCGCTTCCGGGTGATCAGCCATGGGGCGAACATATGTGGTCACACAACTACCGCGATACAAACCGCATCAACTGCTATGACACCGGTACTGCACCGTGCAAAACAGCCTGTCCGGCACATATCGGCATACAGGGATATCTGCAGCTCGCAAAAGAAGGCCGCTATGAGGATGCACTTGCGCTGATCAAAAAAGACAATCCACTTCCGGCTGTCTGCGGACATGTATGTAATCGACGCTGTGAAGATGCCTGCACAAGAGGCACAATCGACGAAGCGGTAGCAATTGATGAAGTTAAACGCTTTATCGCAGAACGTGATCTGAATGCAGAGACACGCTTCATTCCGAAAAAAACAATTCCGTCACTGAAAGGTGGATTTAAAGAAAAAATCGCGATTATCGGCGCAGGACCGGCTGGTTTATCATGTGCATATTTCCTTGCACTGACCGGATACAAACCGACGATTTTTGAAAAAAATGCAGAACCGGGCGGCATGCTTCGCTATGGAATTCCGTCCTACAAACTGGAAAAAGATCTTCTTGCTGCAGAGATTGATGTGATCCGTCAGCTTGGCGTAGAGATCCGCTGTGGTGTAGAAGTCGGAAAAGACGTTACAATCGAAGACTTACGAGAGCAGGACTATAAAGGATTTTATGCTGCAATCGGATGTCAGAGAGGAAGAAAACCGGGAATCAGTGGAGAAAATGCCGAAGGTGCATATACGGCGGTGGATTTCTTAAGAAAAGCAGGTGGATCAGAAAGCTTTCCGCTTGAAGGTGATGTGGTCGTGGTCGGCGGCGGAAACGTAGCCATTGATGCGGCAAGAGTCAGCAGCAGATGTACCGATGCGAAGATTTCCATGTTCTGTCTGGAAACAAGAGAAAAAATGCCGGCGAGCAACGAAGAAATCGAAGAAGCTCTCGAAGAAGGAATTGAGCTGAACTGTGGCTGGGGACCGAAAGAAATTCTGGAAGAAGACGGCCATGTAAGAGGCGTCGTTTTCAAAAAATGTACTCGTGTGTTTGATGCACATGGCAGATTTTCACCGGAATATGATGAGAATGATACAGTGACAGTGCCGTGTCGTCATGTGATCTTTTCCGTAGGACAGGCAATCGACTGGGGCCATATGCTGGACAATCTCCATGTGAAACTTCGCCCGAACGGCGGCGCACTTGCCAACAAACTGACTTACCAGACTTCCGAACCGGATATTTTTGTAGGCGGTGATGTCTATACAGGTCCGAAATTTGCTATCGATGCGATCGCAGCCGGACGTGAAGGCGCGGTTTCTCTGCATCGTTATGTGCATGAGAATTGTACACTGACCATCGGACGTAACCGACGCGATTTCATTGAACTGGATAAAGAAAATATTAAAGTGGAAACTTACGACTCATCCAGCCGGCAGATTCCGCCGAAAGCAGATGTAAAAGAACAGGCAAAAACTTTCCGTGATCTGTCACAGGGCCTGAGCGAAGAACAGGTGAAAAAAGAAACTTCACGATGTCTGTCCTGTGGCGCATCTGTCGTGGATCCGAATAAATGTATCGGTTGTGGTATCTGTACTACGAAATGTATGTTTGATGCAATACATCTGCACAGAGAACTGCCGGGAGCATCTGTGATGCATACATCCGAAGAAAAACTGAAATACATTCTTCCGAATATGGTGAAGCAGTCGATCAAAGTGAAATTTAAAAAGAAAAAATAAGAGCTGTGCAGCAGCTCTCGGGTAAAGGAGAAGCGTTATGCACGAGCTTGGAGTAACATTTCATATCATGGATCACCTTGAAAAGGTGGCCGAGGAAAATAAGGTGACACATATTCGTAAAGTCACCCTTGAACTTGGGGAGGTCTCGACAGTGATCGAGTCCTATTTACAGAATTGCTGGACGTGGGCGGCCCAAAAACGGCCGCTGTTCAATGAATCTGAATTAGTGGTGGAAACATTACCTGCAGTTACATACTGTGAAGACTGTCAGAAAACATATCCGACCGTGGAGCATGGCAGGATCTGCCCACATTGCGGAAGCGAGCACACATATTTACTGCAGGGAAATGAGTTCAACATTAAGGAAATAGAAGTGGAGTAAAGGAGAGAGAGTATGTTTTTTCAAATCTATGGAGAGACAGCCGGATGGCAGCTTCTTGGATGGCTGCTGGTATTTGCCGGACTTGTCGTAATGAATGAAATCGCAAGACGATCCAAAGCGGGCGGTATTGCCTGTTTCCTGATCCTTCCTGCAGCACTTAGCGTGTACTTTATCGCTATCTATGTTGGCGCAGCAATGGGAGCCGACTGGGCACTGAATAATGATACATATGTGCACATGAACAGCTGGTTCCATTATGCAAAGTTGTATGCAGCAACAGCAGGATGTATCGGATTTATAATACTGAAATACCACTGGGGAAAGCTTGGAAAATCTCATGGATTTAAAGCTTTTCCGTTTATCATCGTTGCAATCAATATCCTGATCGCAGTAGCATCAGACTTTGAATCAGCAGTCCATGCCGGTTCGCTTGCAGGTGGCTGGTGGCTTTCCTCCGAAGGTGTATGGCTTTATGGAGGCTGGTGGAACGTATTAAACGGACTTGCCGGAATTTTAAATATTTTCTGTATGACAGGATGGTGGGGAATCTATTCCTCAAAAGACAAAAAAGATATGCTTTGGCCGGACATGATCTGGGTATATGTCCTTGCATATGACATCTGGAATTTCCAGTATACATATCTGAACCTGCCTACACATTCCTGGTACTGCGGTCTCGCACTTCTGCTCGCACCGACCTTTGCAGCAGCACTCTGGAACAAAGGCGGCTGGATACAGAACCGTGCCAACACGCTGGCACTCTGGTGCATGTTCGCGCAGGTATTCCCGCTGTTCCAGGATGCGAGCCGTTTCACAACAGTCACTTCCGTATACGGACAGGGCGGCATCGCAGCAGCCATGGGAAGCAGCATGCCGACCATCGCAGAACCGACCGCACAGGGAATCATTTCCGTACTGTCCTTTGCAGTGAATGTATTCGTCTTCGCATACATTTTGAAGCGCGCAAAAGTACAGAAAAAGAACCCGTGGAAGAACGAGATCTTCACAGATACAAAAGATTACAAAGAAGCAATGGAAAGAGCATAAAGATGAGAAAGACACTGTCGGAGGGCAGTGTCTTTTTTTAATCATAACATGTGCAAAATAGATAAAAAATATAAATACATTAAAAATATATTGTACAATTAAAATAAAAATGATAGTATTACTATCATAAAGAAACCAATGAAAAATCATCTGCAAAACATTAATCATAATATTATACAAAGGGGAGATGAAAGACACTGGAAATGACAGAGAAAGTAATTTCGACAAGGACGCGTCAGGCGCAGCAGCGCAGGGAGCGGATACTCGGGGCTTCTATGGAGTTGTTCTGGGAAAAGTGTGTGGAAGACGCATCGATGGAAGAGGTGGCGAAGCGCGCAGGAGCAGGACCGGCTACAGTGTATCGGTATTTTTCTACAAAGGTAGAGCTGGTGATTGAAACTGCCGAATTATATTGGGAGAGGGTTGCGAGGAAATATCTGCAGGAACTGGAAGAGGCAAACACAGGTTATGCGCAGCTTGAGAAGACACTGGATATTTTTTATAAAATATTTCAGAACGAAAAACCTTTTTTGAAGTTTTTGCAGGAGTTCGATGTTTTTGTAAAAAAATATCAGATATCAGAAGAAAGGCTGACGGATTATGAGAGTGGAATCCTGAAGTTGAAGCCATATGTGACAGATTCACTGGAAAGAGGTTTAGCAGACAATAGCCTGTTTTTTACCTGTTCTGTAGATGAGATGTATTTTTCGCTGATGCATACGTTATTGGCATTAATGGAAAAACTGGCAGTCGGAGGGGATATTCTTTCTTCGGATCAGGAAGTCGAAGGGCAGAAACAGTTTCAGATTGTCACGGAGTTATTGTTACGAGGAATCAAAGGATAAAATCATCTTATTGGGAGGTGCAACATGAAAAAATTAACAACAGCAAAAATATGGCAGTTTGCAGCAGGACAGTTTGGGTGGGCAATGTTGTCCGGTATTATTTCGAACTGGCTCGTTTATTTTTATCAGCCGGATCAGACTGCAATCAGTCAGGGACAGACAGTATTTATTCCACAGGGGCTTGTTGTGCTTGGTATTTTTACGATTATCGGCGGAATCACGGCATTCGGAAGAATTTTTGATGCATTTACGGACCCGATGATCGCATCATGGTCTGACCGATGCACTTCGAAGAACGGGCGCAGGATTCCGTTTTTGAAGTGGGCTTCATTGCCATTGGCACTTTCAACGGTGCTTGTTTTCTGGTCACCGGTCAATAAAAACAGCTGGATCAATGCAGCCTTTTTGCTCGTAATGATTCTGGCTTATTATCTTTCTATCACTGCTTATTGTACTCCATATAATGCATTGATTCCGGAGCTTGGACATACACAGCAGGAAAGACTGAATATTTCAACAGTGATTTCGTTTACTTTTATTGCCGGAACTGCGGTGGCATATCTGGCACCGACGATCTGGGGAGCCTTTATTCCGACATTTGGAAGAGTTGGAGCTATCCGTATTACATTTACTCTGATGGCAGCGGTGGCTTTTATCTGTATGCTTGTTCCGGTCTTTTGTATCAGAGAAAAGGATTATGTAAATACGGTTCCGGCGAAAGAATCTGCTTTTCGTTCTCTTGTTTCCACATTCAGAAACGGAGAGTTTCGCAAATTTGTAGGATCGGATATTTTTTACTGGATCGCACTTACTATGTTTCAGACAGGCCTGCCTTTTTTTGTTACCAGCCTTCTGAAACTTCCGGAAACCATGACAACACTATATTTTGTCGGGATGACGGCATTATCACTGGTATTTTATGTTCCGGTGAATAAACTTACACCGAAACTTGGCAAGAAAAAGATGATTTTGTTTGCATTTGCAGTATTCAGTCTCGCTTATTTCTATACAGGATTTATGGGAAAAATATCGTTTATTCCGGCGACAGTTCAGGGGGTGATTCTGACTGTTGCAGCGGCACTTCCGATGGCAATTTTCGGCATTCTTCCACAGGCGGTTGTGGCGGATATTGCACAGAGCGATTCTATAAAAACGGGAAGCAATCGAGAAGGTATGTTTTATGCAGCAAGAACCTTTGCGTTCAAACTGGGGCAGAGTCTTTCTATGCTGATTTTTACAGCCGTTTCTACCATTGGGTCAGGAGACGGAACGGGATATCGCATGGCGGCTTTTGGTGCGGCGGTGTTCTGTTGCATCGGAGGAATCATACTGGTATTTTACAATGAGAAAAAAATCAACGGCATTATTTGTGGAAAACAACAGCAGGGATAAAAGAAGTGATGCAAAAATCTGGAGTATACGAATATGAAAATCATACAGGAAGAAAATTATGAATATGCAATGCGAAATGAAGTAGAACCATATCTGGCAGCACACTGCCGGGACAAGTTTGTTACTGGAGCAAAGGAAGACGGACAGGGCAAAACAACTCGGGCAGCGAAACTTCATGTTAAATTTTATGAGACGGAAAGGCCGAAAGGTGTGGTGATCGTCAGTCACGGTTTTACCGAAAGTGTACCAAAATATGATGAGATGGTTTACTATTTCCTGAAAGCAGGTTATCATGTATGCATACCGGAGCATACGGGACACGGTTTAAGTTACCGGCTTACAGAGGATCCGTCGTTAGTACATATTGATACATGGAAACGTTTTGTACGGGATTTTTTGAAAATATGCCATCATACAGTAAGAAGATATCCGAATCTTCCACGCTTTTTGTTCGCTCATTCGATGGGCGGTGCAATCGGTACGATTGCCGCTGCGTGGGAACCGGATTTATTTCAGAAAATCATACTGAGTTCGCCGATGATCCGGCCACTTACGGGAAATGTGCCGTGGCCGTTGACTGTTGCAATCGCACAGACGGAATGTCTTGTGGGAAGAGCGAAGAAATATGTGATTGGACAGAAGCCATACGAGGGAAATGAAACTCTTGAAACAAGTGCGGCTGTGTCAGAAGCACGATTTACAAGATACAATGAAATCCGCAAACGGTGCAAAGATATTCAGACAAGTGCAGCTTCCTATGGCTGGCTGCTGGCATCCATAAAAATGAGCTGGTATTTGCAATATTATGGATGGAAAAAACTTGCTGCACCGGTTATCATTTTTCAGGCGGAAAAAGATGCATTTGTTTCAGTCCGCACAATGCAAAAATTTGCAAAGAAGATACAGCGGCGAGGGAAGACTTCCTGTGAGTATGTTTACATACCAGAAAGCAAACATGAAATTTTCGGAAGTGATGATAGGACTGTGAAGGCATACATAGAGCGGATTTTAAATTTTATGGCGAAATAAAGACAGCAAGGAGCTTTTTATGGATCAAAATGAAACGCAATGGGACAGGTTATTAAAAATAAAAACGACCGGACGAGATGATTCGCATTCGGATCAGTATCGTTATCCATATGAGCCGACGCAATATTGTGTACTGGAGCGGCTGGCACACAGTGGGCTGATCGGCAAGAAAAATGTGCTGCTTGATTATGGAACCGGAAAGGGGCGCGTCTGTTTTTATTTGTCTTATCAGACACGATGCAGATCCATTGGAGTAGAATATGATGAACGGATTTTTAAAGCTGCAGAAGTAAATGTGAAACATGCGGTGTCAGGGAAAAGAATTATTTTTGAACCTGTCAGTGCAGAAGATTATCCGGTACCGACAGAGGTGGATAGATGCTATTTTTTTAATCCGTTTTCGGTAGAAATTTTGCGGAAAGTACTGGCAAGAATTTATGAATCGTATTATGAAAATCCGAGAGAAATTTTGCTGTTTTTCTATTATCCGTCAGAAGAGTATGTAAGCTGTCTGATGACCGAAGCACAGTTGATGTTTTATGATGAGATCAGCACAGAAGATCTATTTGAGGGTAAAAATACCCGGGAAAAGCTTTTGATATTTTCAGTGGAATGAGGAGAAGAATGTAAAATAATGCAGACGGACTACAATACCTACGAAGGGCTTCGGGCGATACTGGAGAAAGAAACACCGATTCTTATTGCGCAGATTCGTGCGTTGTATAGAGAATTAGATAAAAAATTTCATCTTCAGGGAGCAAAAGTGCCTATAACTTTTGGATTTGAGACGGATTCATTGGGATCCTATAATCAGAATGGACACGGGCAGAAAGAACATTTTCATTTTTCACTGTTTTTTATAGGATATGCAGTGAAAAATCCGCTCAGTAAAGAAGACAGAATGGATCTTTACAAACACGAATATGCACATTACATGAGATACAACATGCCTGTTCCGAAGCAGTATCAGTGGCAGCCGGGTATTCACGGAAGTGCATGGAAATACTGCTGTTCGTTAGTTGGTGCGGCACCAACTCCCTATTACAAAGCAGGCGAGGCACTGATGAATCATAATTATGAAAAAATTCTCAGGAATCCGATTCACGACAAAACAGTTGCTATACGGGATCAGCACAGAAGAGAGCAGGAATACAGAAAAACTCAGAATGTGATCATTAAATATGAAACAGGGGAAAGCGTCGATCACCCGAAGTTCGGTGAGGGAATAATAGAAAAAATAGAACAGCAGCCGGGCTCTGTGACTCTTCATATCCGCTTCGGAGAAGACCTTAAAGTTATCGATCAGAAATGGCTTATTCAGACAAAATACAAAAAGGGAAAGATCCAGAGAGATTGAATAATCAGTAACAAATCATGAAAGGAGGAACTGGATCATGCGTCAGGAAAAATTTAAGATGGAGAGACCGGGGCTCCTGGAAATAGGAGATAAAGTGCAGATCTCGGAATTTCAGTCTTATATGAATTACAGTTATATCATAGAACCGGCAGTTGCAATGTCCGGCTGCTACAAAAATGCAGACCGCATTAAGGCAAAAGAAGGCATTGTAACCAATATCGAGCATACACCGCAGGGATATTACATAACAGCGGAATTTGAAGCGTAATGAAGAGGGATATATGGCTGATGAATTCATTGGAAATGCCGTTGGCAAATGTATGCGGCCATGGAGATGTCCGGATTCCAGCAAGAGACGTGATTATGAAATGTTGCAAAAAAGTAGGGTTAAAAGTGGAAAATTTGGAGTGGCATTGATGATAATGATATAGCACGAAAAGTTTTAGTATATATTCCGGATGATTTTTCAGGAAATTCTTTTGCATGTTATATTCTTTTTCAGAAAGAAAGACTATATATACAGGTAAGAAAAGTGATATTTGCTTTTATCTCAAGACAAAAAGCAGAGGCATTTCTGAAAATATGTTCCCTGACATATAGGACATTTGCAAATTTCCTTGCAGGCCAGTGCCTTGAAGCTATAATTCTGGGCTCTATGTTTGTTCTTAAAAGCCGATACAGGATTTTGGGATCCAGTACCGGCTTTGTTGATTGTACAAAGGTTTTGAAAAATTTATTTGCTATGGTTCATCAGTGTTTTGATGTCTTCTTCTGGTGTGGTGACAGGTGCTATACCATAATTTTCCACCAGAAAATTCAGAATATTAGGAGACAAAAACGCCGGAAGTGAAGGACCAAGACGGATATTTTTAATACCAAGGTGCAGGAGCGTTAACAGGATGCAGACTGCTTTCTGTTCGTACCAGGAGAGAACGAAGGAAAGTGGAAGCTCATTTACAGAACATCCAAATGCATTCGAAAGTGCTATGGCAACCTGAATCGCACCATAAGCATCATTACACTGGCCCATATCCATCAGTCGTGGCAGACCACCAATTTCTCCCAGATTGAGATCATTGAAACGGAATTTACCACATGCCAGGGTGAGGATGATACTGTCAGAAGGTGTCTGTTTCACAAATTCGGTGTAATAGTTTCGTCCCGGTTTAGCACCATCACAGCCGGCAACAAGGAAGAAATGGCGGATCGCACCTGATTTTACAGCTTCTATTACAGTATTTGCATGGGACAGGATAGCAGCATGACCAAAACCGGTTGTCACTGTTGTTCCGCCATTGATGCCTGTGAGTATCTGATCTTCTTTGTAACCACCCAGTTCCAGCGCTTTTTCAATGACCGGCGTAAAATCTTTCTTCTCGTCGATATGAACCGTACCTGGGAAAGCAACCACTTCTGTTGTAAATACTCTGTCAGCGTAGCTGTTTTTTGGCGGCATCAGACAGTTGGTGGTATAGAGAATCGGAGCCGGAATATGATCAAACTCTTTCTGCTGATTCTGCCATGCGGTTCCGAAATTCCCTTTTAAGTGTGAGAATTTTTTTAAAAGTGGATAGGCATGGGCAGGGAGCATTTCACCATGAGTATAGATGTTGATTCCTTTTCCCGCTGTCTGTTCAAGTAAAAGCTGCATATCTTTCAGATCATGACCGGTCACGACAATAAAAGGTCCTTTTTCTATCGTAAGAGTAACATCGGTTGGTTCTGGCGTTCCATAGGTTTCTGTATTTGCCTTATCAAGAAGTGCCATACACTTCAGGTTGATTTCTCCTACTTTCAGTAC
>OLQE01001820.1_pt1 | contig 10327 bp, 10 predicted proteins | sample 1643161 | NCBI WGS metagenome assembly OLQE01 (sample SAMEA3136650, study PRJEB25190) | human gut metagenome | reverse complement strand
GATAGAAACTATTGCAAGATACTGTTTACAAACATCAGATTGATTGTTAATGGAGGTGATTCATTGTTATGTATAAAACAGAGTTAATTGAAGATATTACTGTAGAAAATGTGACAGAAAAAATAGATGAAAAAATAAAAGAGCCGGTTTATGCCATAAGAAATGCTTCAAACCAATCCATTGTTGTAAAAAAGGTTGACATTCAGAAAAAAGACAACAATAAGTGGAAAGAACTTGCGGCAAAAGATTCCACTAAAACCCATAGAAATATTAAAGTGAAACCGGGAAAAAGAGAATTTGACAGCATTTTGATTAACGACGTTTATAATATTGAAGGGAATTATTTAGATAGCGGCGAATATAGAATAGAAATTACGTGTTTATATAGGAAGAAAGAGCTTAAAAAATATATAAAGTTTAAAATAGAAAATAAGCGACAGGAAATGATAGATGCCAATGTATCAAATACCGTAAGTATAAATGGAAAAAATAGCATCAGCAACATTTTACTAAATACCGATTTTAGTATTAGAAAAAGAGGAAATGTAACAGCTGTTGTTTTTTCGGAAAATGACTATGCAACTACTAAAAAGACCAAAATAAGAATTGTCATACTAAGAAAAAGTCATGGAAAATGGAAAAAATACAGAAAATATTGTGAAGTTAAAAAAAGTAATATTGCTTATGCAAATAAGAAATTCAAACTAAAAAAATCCGGATTATACAGAATGCGTGTAGATATAGTTACATATGATGGAAATGGAAATCATTTCAAAAGTATTTACAGGTCTGGGGCTAAAAGGTATAAAAAAGAAAACAGATAATGAAAAATAGTATTATATACACTCCTGAAAAATATTTTGGTTTACTAAAAAAGCAGACTGAAATGTTTTTTGGGAGTTTTTCTGTGAAGTCACAGGAAAAAGTATAAAGGAGGAAAATGGAGTCCGTGCTTGCACGTATGTATAGGTTATGATAAAATACATAATAATTATGGGGTTCTATGCCCACTATCTTTTTTAGATGATTAGGAGATTTATATGCTTAATAATGAAAAGATTATACTAATGACAAAACTGTCATTATATGAGCAGAAAAATCAAAAAAAAGAAATCAGCACAGGCAAGTATTTCAAAAGTGATTATATGCTTTTAAAAATGTTAAGTTCTTTTATTTGCGCTACAGTAGGATATCTGCTTTGTCTGATTTTGTGGTTTATGTATAAATCTGACAGGGTTTTTGCCAGTATGACTACAACAGGAAGTTTTACGGTATTTGTGGTGGTTATTGTTTTGCTTTATATAATTACCGTAGTTGTATATATGATTTTTAGTTATGCATTTTTTTCACATAAATTCAGAAAAATCAGAAAGAACCTTAAAGAATATAATGGTGATTTGAAGACCTTACATAGAATACAGGAATTAGAATATGATGCCATTATAGATGAATTGGAAGAAGAAGGAGATGAGGAAGAATAATGACAGGTTTAATTGAATTAAAGGAAAAATTAAAGAACTTTTATGCAGAACATGAAGTTGTTATGAGACCAATTGTAAAATTCCTGGCAGTTCTTGTTTCATTGATGGTTATAAAAAGCAACATAGGTTATATGAATATTATTAACATGTGGCCGGTTATAATTATAATATCCGTAGTTTCAGCATTTTTAACATGGGGTATGCTGGTGCTGGTACTGGCAGCAGATATTGCGGTAAATATATTTTCCATGTCTTTGGAATTGGGAGCCTTGGTGTTTATTGTAATGCTTATAATGTTCCTGTTCTTTTTCAGATTTACCCCAAAACAGGGAGCATTACTGGTGTTAATACCTTTAGCATATTTCCTTAAAATACCATTTGTGGTTCCTATAGCAGTGGGACTTATATGTTCTCCGGTATCTATTGTATCGGTAGCATTTGGAACGGTATTATACTATATGATAGATGTAATCAGCAATAATGCTACAGTTATAACTAATTCATCGGATGGTACTATAGGATCAGCTAGCATAAATGCCATTATTAATATGATGAGTAATAATAAAGCAATGATGTTGGCAGTTATTGCATCAGCCATTACCATAATGGTGGTGTATATAATAAGAAGGGCAACAATTAACAATGCCTGGGCGGTGGCAATTATTACAGGAGCCATAGCAGACTTTGTAATTACTTTGGTGGGAAGTATTATGTTGAACACAAAAAGTTCAATATTTTGGATTATTATAGGGACGATAATATCCATACTCCTTGCATTTATATTGCAATTCTTCCTGTTTTCAGTGGATTATTCAAGGACAGAACATACCCAGTTTGAGGATGATGAGTATTATTATTATGTAAAAGCTGTTCCAAAAATAAACGTAACAGCTCCGGAGATGAATGTTAAGCGTATTAACGCTCAAAGAAAGAGAAAGGTTCAGCCAAAGAGAAGATAACAGTTGATTATTGAAATATAGAGAAAGGAGTACAGGGTGATGAGTGCAGTATTAAGTTATATTCAGAATTTTGTAGACAAATACTTGACAATACCTGACATTTATGCCAGCGATATTGTGGAAATAATTGTTATTGCAGTTTTGATTTACTACATTATATTATGGTTCAAAAAAAGCAGAGCATGGATTTTACTTAGAGGAATACTTGTGCTTGTATTATTCATGGTTGTGGCATCGGTTTTTCACCTGACTACTCTTTTATGGATTATAGATAAGACGTTAAGTGCCGGAATTATCGCTTTGGTTATTATTTTCCAGCCTGAGCTTAGAAGAGCTCTTGAGGAATTAGGAAAAAAGAACGTTTTGTTTAATGTATTTAAATTGGGAAATACTTTGGAAAATGAACGTTTTAGCGATAAGTCAGTGGAAGAAATAACAAGGGCTACCCTTGAAATGGCAAAGGCGAAGACAGGAGCATTAATGGTAATTACTCAGGAACATGACTTAGGACAGTACATTGAAACGGGAATCAGGCTTGATGCCAAAATTACCAGTCAGCTTCTTATTAATATATTTGAAAAAAATACTCCTCTTCATGACGGTGCAGTTATAATAGAAGGAGATGAAATTGTTGCGGCAACATGTTATATACCGTTGTCAGACAGTACATCTCTTAGTAAGGAATTAGGCACAAGACATAGAGCAGGTCTTGGTTTAAGTGAGCTTACAGACAGTATTATAATAATTGTATCAGAGGAAACGGGAAGTATTTCCATAGCAAAAGACGGGAAACTTATCCGATATGCAGATGCGGCTATTTTGAAGAATGAACTTACAAAAGCCCAGGCGAAGGATGAAGTTAAAACAAAGAAAAAAATATGGAAAGGAAGGAACCGCAATGAAAAAAGCCATGATGAAAATTAAGGCATCCCTTACAAACAACGTAGGTATAAAGGTTATTGCGGTTGTTATTGCTGCATTAATCTGGCTTATGATTGTAAATATAAGTGATCCTGAAAAGACAGTGATAATATATAACATTCCTATTAACGTAACTCATGAGGAAGTAATTACTGATATGAATATGGTATATGATTCCGACAAGAATGCTACCGTAAACATTACAGTATCCGGGAAACGTTCAGTTGTAAGTAAGTTATCAGCAGAAGACTTTACGGCAACAGCTTCCCTTAAGGAGTTATCAAAGGTTAATGCCATACCGGTTCAGGTATCAGCAGTTCAAAACTATATAGGAAGAAAAATTACAATTGAGAAGCAGTCAAAACAGACGCTGGAAGTCAGCATAGAGCAGGTTAAAAAGCAAAACTACAGTGTATCTGTTGAGTACAATGGAAGTCCTGAAGAAGGATATGTTGCAGGTGGCTATACTCTTTCAAAGAATATGGTTACTGTGAAGGCACCGGAGTCATTACTAGACAAGATTGACCGTGTTGTAGCAAGATGTGACATTGACGGAGAAAATGAGGACTTTACAACAAAAAGCAGATTATATGTATATGACAAGTATGATAATATATTAAAGTCTGATAAAATAAAGCTTTCATCTAAGAGAGTAAGTGTTTCGGTTACCATTCTTAATGAAAAGCAGGTTCCAATAGAAACACCTTCAGTTGGAACTCCTGAGACAGGATATCATGTAGGAAAAGTAACGGTATCACCGGAAAATATTACCCTGATAGGGAAAAAAGAGGTTCTAGACACAGTTGAAAAACTGGTTATAAGTGATACTATTAATATATCCGGGAAGACTACTGACACTGTGGAGAAGATAAATATAAGAAAATATCTTCCGGAAGGCACAGATATAGGTCAGGGAGAAATGGATGTAATAAGCGTTGTTATTAAAATTAATAAACTTGTGTCTAAGAAGTTTACCATTAATACAGACAAAATAGCCATAGACGGATTAAACAATTCCTATGAAATGGCATTTGTAAGTAAAAACATTAACGTTGAACTTCAGGGAAAAGATGATGTTATTAAGAAAATCACTTTAAATGACATTGGCGCAAGTATTAATTTAAATAATTATAAAGAAGGAACAGAAACCGTAAATGTTTCAGTTACCTTGCCTGATGGCGCTACATTAGTTAATGATGTAAGGGTCAGGGTGAAAATTTCCAAAAAGAAATAATGTCATAAGACATTAAGTATTATGCAGGAGGAAAAAAATGAGCACTATTTTAGTAACAGGTGGAGCAGGTTATATTGGAAGTCATACATGTGTTGAGTTATTAAATTCAGGCTATGACGTAGTAGTTGTAGATAACCTTAGCAATTCATCAAAAGAAGCATTGAACAGGGTTGAACAGATAACAGGAAAGAAAGTAAAGTTTTATGAAAATGATATAGCTGACAGAGAAGCTATGGCAAAGGTGTTTGAAGAAAATGATATTTTTTCAGTAATTCACTTTGCAGGACTTAAGGCTGTTGGAGAATCAGTTCAGAAACCTTTAGAATATTATAAAAACAATATATCAGGAACATTGGAAATGTGCGATGTAATGAGACAGCACAATGTTAAAAACATTATTTTCAGTTCTTCAGCTACAGTATATGGAGATCCTGAATCAGTTCCAATTACTGAAAAGTTTCCTAAGGGACAGTGTACTAACCCTTATGGATGGACAAAGTCAATGTTAGAGCAGATTTTAACAGACATTCAGTTTGCAGATAAAGAATGGAATGTTATTTTACTTCGTTACTTTAATCCGATTGGAGCTCATAAGAGCGGATTAATGGGGGAAGATCCTAATGGTATTCCAAACAACCTTATGCCATATGTTATGAAGGTTGCCATTGGACAGCTTCCACATGTAAATGTATTTGGCAACGATTATCCGACACCGGATGGAACAGGTGTAAGAGATTACATTCACGTTGTAGACTTAGCAGAAGGTCATGTTAAGGCAATAAAGAAGATAGAAGAAAATCCGGGAGTAAAGGTTTACAACCTTGGCACAGGAATCGGATACAGCGTACTTGATGTTATTAATAATGTAAGTAAAGCTGTTGGAAAAGAAATTCCATATGTAATTACAGACAGAAGAGCAGGAGATATTGCTGAATGTTATGCTGATCCTACATTGGCAAAAGAAGAATTAGGATGGGTTGCTAAAAACGGAATTAAGGAAATGTGTGAAGATTCATGGAACTGGCAGCAGAAAAATCCTAATGGATACAAATAAGTAAAATATGATGGGAGATGACCATGAGTTCTAATAAAAATAAAACACCGGAAAAACAGTTGAAAACAATTAAAATATGGAAGAGAATTGCTACAACTTTTGAGGTGATTTTTGGAATAATACTTATTGCGGCAATGGTAATTCTATTTGTACCTAATGTGAAGGCTGAAATTATAAAGGGAATGGCAACAACACCTATAGGTCAGAAAATTATTTCCTGGTTTGGAAGTGAAGCATATGTACACAGTGTTTTTGACTCAAACTTTGATAATACTAAGTTAAAGACCAATGAACTTAAGTACAACTATTCTCAGGAATACACCACCTTCGTTTTATTTGGTGTAGATTCAAGAGAGGGTGAAGTGGAGGCTTCTAACAGTGATTCCATTTTGGTAGTAAATATTCATAACACAACAGGTGAAGTGAAAATGGTATCAATTTACAGAGACACCATGTTGGGAATATATGATGCAGATGGAAACCTGAACAAGTATTTTAAGGTTAATTCAGCATATGCAGCAGGAGGACCTGAAGCAGCAATAAATACTTTAAATAAGAATTTAGACTTGGACATTCAGGATTACGTTACGGTTAATTTCGCAGGAGTTGCAGAAATCATAGACAAGTTAGGCGGAATAACAGTCAATTTAACAGATGATGAGTTGTCACAGCTTAATTTCCATTTACTGGGAACAGCAAATGCCATGGGTAAATATGCTACCCCGGTAAAGAAAAGCGGCAAAAATATAAAGCTTAACGGATTACAGGCTACAACATACTGTAGAATAAGAAAAGCGACATTTTATGATCCGGATACAGGGGATAGAGTGTCAGATGATTTTGGACGTGCTGCAAGACAACGTTCAGTTATGATGAAATTAGTTGAAAAGGCAAAAAGTGCAGGAATTACGGAACTCCAGTCTATGGTGCAGACAGTAATGAATGACGATAAGGCAGGAGACAGAATAATTTCAACCAGTTTTACCTTTGATGAGATAGTAAATCTGATACCTGTTATATTTGATTTTAAATTAAATGGAAGTCAGGGATTTCCGTCACAGCTTACTACAGGAACCTATGATGGTACAAGCTATGTAGTTGCAAGAGGTTTGTCGAACAATGTATCGGAACTTCACAAGTTCTTATATGGTGAAGAAAACTATCAGCCTACCGATAATGTAGTGGCAGTTGAAAATTATGTAGCAGGTTATACAGGAGTTACATCCGGTTCAGATGGTTACAATCCAATTGAATCAGGACAGACTACCTCTAATGAAGAAACCACGGCAACAGTTGATAATACAGATTATGATTACGATGACAAAGGACAAAGTGATTTCTATTAAATAGGATAAAGTGCCGACATACTTAAAAGGTGTGCCGGCATTTTAATTCTTAGGTTTTTAACAGTTAAAACACAGAATAATCACAACTAAATTGTAAACTCTAGTTATAAAATAAATCAAAAAGAATTTGTCGAAAGGAGTAGGAATCATGTTAGACAATGAAAATACAAATGGATTTGACACAAATCCGGAGGAGAATCAGACACAAAATGAACAGCAGGTAAATGACACAGGTAACACAGAAAACTCAGAAAACAAAGAATATGAGAATACCTATTATTCCCAGGGAGACAATTCTCAGAACAGTTACAACAATTATAATAACAATTACAGTAACAACTATAACAGTAATTATAACAATGGTAACTACAATGGAAATTATCAGAATAATGGAAACAATGGTGACAAAAAGAAAAAAAATAAGCTGCCGGTTGTAATTGCAGTGGCGGCTGTTACAGTTCTTGTAGGTGTTTCGTGTATAATGGGAATATTTGCAGTAGCAAACAGTAACAGTAAAAATGGAAAATCTACCATTGACAGTATATTATCACAGGGTGAAACCAAAGAAGGTGAAACATACAATGATATTGGTTCTACTAACACAAACAAATCAGGCTCTAGTTCATCAGGAGCAGTTACAGTAACAGATGTTTCAGGAGTTGTAGATAACACAATGCCATCAGTAGTAGCCATTACCAGCAAAACATTAATTGAGTCAAACAGTTATGATTCAATATATGATTATTATTTCGGTGGCGGTAACAATAGAAAACAGACATACGAGCAGGAAGCTGCCGGTTCAGGAATTATTGTTGACCAGACAGATACAGAGTTATTAATAGTTACTAACAACCATGTAGTTGAAGGTGCTGACAGCTTAAAAATTCAGTTTGACGGAATGGAAGCAAGTGAAGCAGTAGACGGATATACAAAAGGAACAGATGCCAATGCAGATGTGGCTGTTGTTGCAGTTAAATTAAAAGATATTCCAAGCAAAACATTAGATACAATAAGGAAAGCTACATTAGGTGATTCAGATTCAGTTACAGTAGGTGAAGGTGTAATTGCCATTGGTAATGCATTAGGATATGGACAGTCAGTTACGACAGGTATTATTAGTGCAAAAGACAGAGAAGTTACAATAGAAGAAAAGAAAATGAAACTTCTTCAGACAGATGCAGCCATAAATGGTGGTAACAGTGGTGGTGCATTACTTAACTCAAAAGGTGAAGTAATCGGTATTAATGTTGCTAAATATTCTTCTAACGGTTCTAGCACTTCAAGTAGTGTTGAAGGAATGGGATTTGCAATTCCTATTACATCAGTTAAGGATATTATCAACAACTTAGAGACTAAGCAGACCAGAACAAAGGTAAGTGAAGATGAACGGGGCTGGTTAGGAATCAGCAGCAAATATGATGTTACATCAGATGTTTCAGAGGCATATGGAATGCCAACAGGTGTATATGTTTACGAGACTGTAAAGAATGGCCCGGCAGACAAGGCAGGTATTCAGGCAGGAGATATTATAACAGCCTTTGATGACCAGCAGATTACATCTTATGATATATTAAAGAGTGTAATGGCATATTACAAATCAGGAGAAAAGGTTAAAGTGAAGATTGCCTATGCAGACGGAAGAGAGTACAAGGAAAAAACAGTAACAGTAACTCTTGCCAGTGCCAGTGACGTAGGTGCTTCTAATACACAAAATTAGCCCCCATCATGAGAAATAGATTATAATATTTCTTCATTAATTAATAAATTTCCTTATAATCGGGTAAGTTCAGTCTTACCCGATTATTTACGTTTTTTGTGATATGTGATAAACTTACCACTGTGACAAAAGAAATCAGAGAACAGGAGGCAGGTATGAGTGACAACAAGGACGAATTAGAAAAAGAAGAGTTAAAAGATGTTAATTCAAATGAAACATCTAAAGATAATAAAGAAGATGATTACGAAAAAATCTGTTACGTATGCAGAAGACCTGAAAGTAAGGCAGGAAAAATGATAGATATGCCCGGTGGGATATGCGTGTGTACAGATTGTCTGCAAAAGAGCTTTAACAACTTTCAAAACGTTGGTATGAATGTAAATATCAGCGAAGAGGAATTAAAGAATCTTTTAAACATGCCGGGGGTACATATGATGAATCCGGAGGATTTTATACGAAATGTACCTCATAAGCAGAAGATTAAAAAGAAAAAAGCTGATGGTGAAAAGACAGAACCGGTTATTGATATAAATAAAATTCCGGCACCACATATTATAAAGGAAAAATTAGATGATTATGTAATTGGACAGGAATATGCCAAAAAGGTAATGTCAGTGGCTGTATATAATCATTACAAGCGTGTGGCAACAAATACAATGGATGAAATAGAAATTGAAAAGTCTAATATGCTGATGATTGGGCCTACAGGCTGTGGTAAAACATACCTTGTAAAAACACTGGCAAAATTATTGGATGTTCCTCTTGCCATAACAGACGCTACATCCTTAACTGAAGCAGGTTATATAGGAGATGACATTGAAAGTGTAATTTCAAAATTACTTGCAGCAGCAGATAATGATGTGGAAAAAGCTGAAACAGGTATTGTATTTATTGACGAAATTGACAAGATTGCAAAAAAAGACACCTCAAGAAGTAGGGATGTAAGCGGTGAATCAGTTCAGCAGGGAATGCTTAAGCTTTTAGAAGGAAGTGAAGTTGAGGTTCCTGTGGGAGCAACAAGCAAAAATGCAATGGTTCCTTTAGCTACAATTAATACCAAGAATATTCTCTTTATATGTGGCGGAGCTTTCCCGGGATTAGAGGACATAATTAAGGAAAGATTAAATAAACAGGCTGCAATTGGCTTTATGAGCGATTTGTCAGACAAATACGATAATGACAAAAACATTATAAAAAATGTTACGGGAGATGACTTAAGAAAGTTTGGAATGATACCGGAATTTTTAGGAAGACTTCCTATTGTATTTACATTAGATGGCTTAACAGAGGAGATGCTGGTAAAAATACTTACTGATCCTAAAAATGCCATAATTAAGCAGTATCAGAAGCTTTTAGAGTTAGACGAGGTAAAGCTGGAATTTACTGAGGATGCTCTTAAAACAATTGCCGGAAAAGCCATTGAAAAGAAAACCGGAGCAAGAGCCCTTCGTGCAATTATTGAGGAATTTATGTTAGATATTATGTATGAGATTCCAAAGGATGACCACATTGGAACTGTAAAAATTACTAAGGAATACATTAACGGAACAGGTGGTCCAATTATAGGAATGAGAGGGCAGAATTGCATAGAATAAATTATGTAAACCAAAATTAA
>OLQE01001808.1_pt1 | contig 10419 bp, 8 predicted proteins | sample 1643161 | NCBI WGS metagenome assembly OLQE01 (sample SAMEA3136650, study PRJEB25190) | human gut metagenome | reverse complement strand
TCGCAGCCGTTGAATCGTTCGAAACCGATACCCCGTCCGAAATGCAAAGCCCGGCACAAACACCAGATACAAAGCCATATTAATCGCATTGACAAGCTGCGGACGGTCAGTCACCCCCACAAAAAGCTGCATCGCATAATAAAAGAAAAAACAGCCGAATAAAAGCAGCTTCATTTCTTTATCACAACGGTTCTGCCGAACTACCGTTACTTTTTTCATTCTGTTTCGATTCCTTTCTCTTCGTTTTCTTTGCCCTATTTTATCAGAAATCCAATCCTTTGTACAGCCGAAAGGCGCTTTTTTTCTTAAGAAAACAGTCACTTTATTGACATCTTTTCGTAATAAATGTATACTTTTTGTAATAAAATCCAGTAAGACAATCTGTATACAGGAAAGGAGTATTATTATAATGAAGCTTTTCAAACGCTTTCATGCAGCCCTCTGCCTCTCCTTGCTGCTGACGTTCTGCTTTTCGCTGACTGCCCTTGCCGCAAAGAGTACAACTCCGGCTGCCGTACCATCTGTCACTGCCCGCACTTCTTCTGAGAGCGCTGTGTCACTGACCTGGAAAAAGGCTTCCGGTGCAACTACCTACGAGGTGTATATGCGCACCGGAACATCCGGTGAATTCACCAGAATCGCTACAACTAAAAAGACTTCCTACACGAAAAGCAAGCTGAAACCCGGCAAAACCTACTATTTTTATATCCGCAGCGTCCGTTCTGCCGGAGGCACAAAATATTACAGCCAGAAAGTCTCCAGAACTGTCAAAGCACGGCCAATGATTGCAGCTCTCGCAGCTCCTTCGAACTTCAAAATTTACAAAAATGCGAATGGGAAATTTTACTTTTCCTGGTCAAAGGTAAAAAAGGCGACCGGATACGCACTGTTCCAGTACAACAGTGAGACAAAAAAATATGAAAAGGTCGCCACTTCCAAGTCAGTCAATAGCTCTGTCTCCGGACTCACTGCCGGAAAGACCTATAAATTCAAGCTTCGCGCCTATCGCACGGTAAACGGTGTGACCCGTTATGGCTCCTGGTCCCGGGTGATCACAAAAAAAGCACCGACGATCTCTTCTGCCGTTGCCTCAGTCCGGACGATCTGGTATAAGGCTACTGTATTATCCAATGTGACAGCCAGCCCGGCAAATTCCAAATCCAAACGGCAACGGGTAAAAAAAGGCACAAAGGTCACCGTCGTCACTTACGGAGGCACCTGTAAGGTGCAGCTTCCAAACAAAGACATGGTTTATATCAGTCTCTCAAAGCTAAACTTTACCTCTTCCATTTACACGAAGAAGTCTTACAGTAAAAAGCTGAAAGAGAACTATGTCAATCAAAGCGGCTATTCCAGCTCGACCAAATATCTGATCTGGGTAAGCACTTATACACAGGAATACTGCCTGTATACCGGTTCTGCGGGCAAATGGAAGCTGCTTCGCACAGCAAAGATTGCGACCGGAAAGGCTGCCAGTCCTACTGCCACCCATATTTGCAAGATTCGTGGCCGCGAGGAGCGCTGGACTTATGAAAACGGCACCTATCAGGCTCCTGTCGTATATTTCTACGGAAAGAACGCCTTCCATTCCCGGCTGCACAACCCGGATGGATCGATCGCCGCACCGAATATCGGCAAGCCTGTCTCCGGCGGCTGCATCCGGATGTATGACGAAGACATCCAGTACATTTATGATAACTGTCCGAACGGAACGACCGTTGTGATCTACTGATTTCGGGGACTTGCTTGATTCGGTTAAAATGGCTCATGGAATTTCTGTGCACTACATCGCCAGAAGCTCCATGAGCCATTTCTTTTTCTGCCTTTTATACGGTCAATCTCCTTTACGCTCCGTCCAGGCCATCCGGCAGCGCTTCATCACTATATAAGCCGCCGCGCCGCACAGTGCGCCTGTCAGTGCGCCCGCCAGCACATCCGTCGGATAATGAATTCCAATGTACAGCCTCGTAAATCCCATCAGGATGGCGAGCGCCAGGGTCAGCCAGCGCCATCTGCTGCCTTTTTGCATACAGCAGATCGCCGTCGCTGCCGCAAAAGAAGATCCGGCATGTCCGGACGGGAAGGAAAAGTCTGTCGCCTTCGCCGTAAGCAGCTTCAATCCCTCGACGACCTCATAAGGACGTGTCCGTGCAACAAGGCGTTTCAGGCAAAGATTATTCAGCAACAACGAAAAAATAAGGCCCAGCAGCCCGGCTGCCCCTGCCCAGCGGGTCTTCTTAAAACAGAGCAGCAAAAGGCAGATCACGATCCAGATCAGACCGAGCCCTCCAAGCTTTGTAATGCCTGTCATCACCGGCGTCAGCCATGCCTGACGCAGATGCTCCTGAATCCATATCAGGATCTGCCCGTCAATCGTCAGTAATGTATCGATCATAGTTTATCCTTTCTGGAGCATCTGTAGCAGCCGCATCTCCCATTCACTCACACCTGCCTTCTCCGTGCTCCGTTTTATTTCCCGTGTACCCTTTTCTGTTCTTTGAACGCAGATAAGCATTCCCCCGATTCAAGTGCGCGGAGCACTAAGCGGTGGGTGAGGGGAGGATGCTTCTGTCAGTGGGAGTTGAAAGCTCCCACTGACAGATCGCGAAGCGACTGCGTTCATGAGCAAGTAGCGAAGCTAGGCCCTGCCAGCAGAGCTGCAGGGATGGATTGCGAATGTCCGCTTTACCGCAGGCCACGAAACGGATTGCAAATATCTGTTTTACTGCAGAATAAACATTTCTCTGATTTAAGTGTGCGGGGAACATTAAGCGGCGGGGAAAAGGATGCTTTCCTACGCCGGGCTTTCTGCTATGCACGGGAAATATGGAATGTTCTTGCTGAAAGAGATAGATGAAAAGATAAATGAAATGGTAGAAAAAAGATAAATTGACAGATGATTTTAAAGGATAATGAAACGCAGAAAAATGCTCTAAAATTAGAATAAAATAGCAAATCGATAGGACCGGATATATGAAGGACGGAAGAAGTATGAAAAAACGACATAGAAAGGCAATTGGGTTTGCCAAAGTACGTCAGTCGATGAAAAAGGGAAAAAATAACAATGTAACTAATGTAACTATTGAGCATACTCCGTACGAAAAAATTGCAGTCTAAATGTTAATTTTAAACGCAGATAAGCATTATCCAGCTTCAAGCGTGCGAAGCACTAAACGACGGGTGAGATGCTTATGTCAGTGAGAGTTGAAAGTTCCCACTGACATAAGCGAAGCGACTGCGGTTCATGAGCAAGTAACGAAGCTGCCCTGTCAGCAGAGCTGCAGGGATGGATTGCGAATGTCCGCTTTACAACCTCTGCTTTAGCTAAGGGAGTGTCGAAAACAATAGAATACGAAAAGGGCTATGTTTCACGTGAAACATTGTGCAAAAAGTCTTATAAATCATAGTTCCAATGGTCATCAGAAAATAATATTCGTATTACAATGATTATTTGACCACAGATAAGCATTCTCCCGCCTTAAACGTGCAGAACACTAAGCAATGGGTGGATGCTTATGTCAGTGGCAGTTGAAAGCTCCCGCTGGCAGGGCGAGAAGTGACTGCACTCATGAACAAGTAGCGAAGCTAGGCCCTGTCAGCAGAGCTGCAGGGATGGATTGCGAATATCCGATTGACTTGATGAGAGCGTGTTGCAATGAGTGGAAATATATGGATTCAGTCATGAAAGGTTCGAAGGACTGGAAATAGGCAGCAGAGGGATGCACCCAAACAGTAAAACAATAGAAAATCAATAAAATGACAAAAAACAAGAATAAACATCGATGAAAATAGATAAATCGATAATATTAGAATTAAAACATAAAATAAGAACAGTATGCACTTTGAGATGATATCTAAGTGAGATGATTTCAACCGCTGTTGGCGATGAACAACAAATCAATTTAGCAATCTTGAATCTCTAAGAAGCTGCAAAAGGCAGCCTGATCATGCTTATGCATAAATATACATTTTTTAGTTGGATCCTTTAACGCTGCTGCGGCAACAGTTCCTGGAGATGATGCATACGGATTGTTCTGCATATCGTATGTATGCAATCTCACTCACTATTTGCATATTGTGAAATCTATGTTTTGCTTTTATGCTCATATTATCAGGGCGGATCCTAAGGCTTTAACCACTGTGTGCAAGAACAGATAACCCCGGGATTTTTCTCTCTGGTATCATTGAGCAGGGTTTCACGTGAAACATTATGAATTACGATCGAAATATGTTAAAATTGATGTTATTTTGACTGTAGATAAGCATTTCTTCGCTTCGAGTGCGCGGAGCACTAAGCGGTGGGCAAGGGGGCTGCTTCTGTTAGTGAGAGTTGAAACCTTCCACTGGCAGGTCGCGAAGCGAATTGCGAATGTCTGTTTTACAAATAAAAGCGTTTTTACTTCCTGGGAATTTCTTACATGACTGAAGTTACGTGTTACCAGACGATTTAGAATTCAGACCGAATAGTGGTGGATAATGCCGGTGACTCAGATTTGCGCAGTTATGCGTATTTTTTTGTCGTTTATTTCAGCTGCGTAACAATACGTAGATGGCAGGAATTTATTCCCACGAACAACGTGCAGAAATCATACTTCAGGGATATTTTATTCCTGCTGTCTTGATGTCGGACTGTGACAGTTTCAAGGCATCCCTGCTGCTTTGCCGGCAGGTCCTGAATACCCGTTGTTTGCAGCGTTACAAGTTTGACGCCGTTGTTATCAGCAGGATGTGTGTGTCATGACTTGTGAAGATACAAGGGCCAAAAGGTCATGCGTTTCATGCTTGCATGAAAAAGCATGACTTATTGATCCGCAAAACACCGAAAAGCATCCATTTTTCGTAGAAAAATGAGCGGATTTGAGGTGCTTTAGGATTGCAAAAGCATGAAATGCGAAGCAATCCGTGTATCATAGGGGCAAAATACCTTTTGCCCCTGGCATCTTGTGAAGATAATATCAAAAAAATAATGAATACTAGTGCGATAAACGCTGAGATATGTTATAATACCAGTTGCCTTGATGCGTTTTTACTATGATGGAAACAAAAACAGGCAAACGCACATAAAACGGGAATGTTTCACGTGAAACATATTATTTGCAACTCAGATAAGCATTTCCTCGTGTAAAGCGGACATTCACAATCCATCCCTGCAGCTCTGCTGGCAGGGCCTAGCTTCGCTACTTGTTCATGAACGCAGTCGCTTTGCGATCTGTTTTGTATATATTCGAAGGATTGATCTTGTCAACAATATTTTGAAAAAAGAGTTGGATGAATGGCAGGGAGCCACTGGAGACAGAATCATGTCGACAGCCTCACAAGTGATCTGGATGAACTGCAAGGATGAGCTGAAGAAATCCGTGTATCATAGGGAGGGGCAAAATACCTTTTGCCCCCAACATCATGGCATGTTTCACGTGAAACATTTTAGCGGATGAATATTCGCTTTCTTTTGAAGGGAGTATGATAAAAGAAATGGGCAGAACAATTGTGATAGCAAATCAGAAGGGTGGAGTAGGAAAAACGACCACTTCGATTAATTTGTCTGCGGCACTGGCAGAGCAAGGACAAAAGGTACTCGTGATTGATATGGATCCGCAGGGCAATACGACCAGTGGCCTGGGCGTTGAGAAAGATGAGGTGGAGAATACCGTATATGAGCTGCTTCTGGGAGAATGTACGATCCAGGAGTGTATGCAGAAGGAAATTTTTGAAAATCTTTCGATATTACCGGCTAATATAAATCTGGCAGGTGCGGAGATCGAGTTGATCAGCGCGGAGAATAAAGAATATCTTTTGAAAAACACACTGGATGAAGTAAAGGATCAGTATGATTTTATCATTATTGATTGTCCGCCGTCACTGAATCTTCTGACGATTAATTCGATGTGTGCGGGAGATACCGTATTGGTTCCAATTCAGTGTGAATATTATGCACTGGAAGGATTGAGCCAACTGATGCACACGATCGACCTCGTAAAAGAACGCTTGAATCCGAATCTGGAGATGGAGGGAGTGGTATTTACAATGTATGATGCCAGAACAAACCTTTCTTTGCAGGTGGTCGAGAGTGTAAAGAATAATCTGAATCAGAAAGTCTATAAAAGTATTATTCCGAGAAATGTAAGGCTGGCAGAGGCACCGAGCTATGGAATGCCAATCACAAAATATGACAAGCGGTCGACAGGCGCAGAAAGTTATCGCCTGCTGGCAGAAGAGGTAATACATAGGGGAGAAGAAGAATGGCAGTAAAAAAATCAGGACTTGGCAAGGGACTGGATTCCCTTATCGCACCGAAAACACGACCGGAGCAAAAGACGCAGACAACTTCGGCAGCGGTAAAACCGGAAAAGGAAACAATCGTAAAGACAGTTGTAAAAAAAGAAGAAGTAAAGCTTCGTATCAGTGAGGTAGAGCCGAACCGTGAGCAGCCAAGGAAAAAATTTGACGAGGATGCATTGCTGGAGCTGGCTGATTCAATTCGGCAGTTTGGAGTGCTGCAGCCACTGCTTGTACAGAAACGGGACGGCTATTATGAGATCATCGCAGGGGAACGCCGTTGGCGTGCAGCAAAGATGGCAGGACTGAAGGAGGTTCCGGTCGTCATCAAGGATTTTACCGATCAGCAGATCGTGGAGATATCTCTGATTGAAAATATCCAGAGAGAAGATTTGAACCCAATCGAAGAAGCATTGGCTTACAAGCGGCTGCTCAGTGAGTTTAAGCTGAAACAGGATGAGGTAGCAGAGCGTGTATCCAAGAGTCGTACTGCAGTGACGAACTCCGTGCGTCTGCTGAAGTTAGATCGTCGGGTACAACAGATGGTTATTGATGAAATGATTTCTACCGGTCATGCACGGGCATTGCTGTCAATCGAGGATGGCGATCAGCAGTATAAAATTGCCATGCAAGTGTTTGATGAAAAGCTGAGTGTTCGTGAAGTCGAGAAGCTTATGAAAAAATTGCAGAATAGCAACGAAAAGAAAGAAAAGCAGAAGCCGGAGCATGAATTCATCTATCAGGATATGGAAGAGAAGATAAAGGCTCTGCTCGGTACGAAGGTGACGATCAGCCCAAAGGCCAATCACAAAGGGAAGATCGTGATCGATTATTATTCGGATGATGAGCTGGAACGGCTGATGGAGCTGTTTCGGTCAATTCATCCGTATACCGAAGAAATCTCTGAGTGAACGCAGATAAGCGGCGGTTTCTAGCAGTCATTGCATTGGCACAGAAAGGGAGTTCCGTAATAGTAAGAAATGATTCATGAGAATTATAACGAAAAAGAAAGTATGATGGGATAAGAACAGTTCGAAGCTAAAAAACAAACAGGAGGAAGAATGGAAAGCAGTATCTTGAACTCAATCGGAATCGATCCGGGAATCATCGTAATCGTGATGATGGGGATCATGATTTTCGTATTGCTTTATATGGTGAGAGTATCGATGAAAATGACGCGCTTCATGAAGCGCTATCGCATTTTCATGAAGGGAAAGGATGCCGTGTCCCTTGAAAAGGCATTTGCACAGCGATTTACGGAGGTAGACCGTTTGAGCGAGCTGACAAGAATCAACACGGATGAGATTCGCCGGATCAAGGAGATCCAGAGCCGCACGGCCAATAAAATTGGTATTGTCAAGTATGATGCATTTCCGGATGTCGGAGGCAGATTAAGCTTTGCGTTGGCGATGCTGGATGAAAATAATTCAGGATTTGTGTTGAATGCCATTCACGGAAGAGAAGGCTGCTACACGTATGTAAAAGAAATCGTAAAAGGGGAATCCTATGTGGTGCTTGGACAGGAAGAGAAAGAAGCACTGCGTCAGGCAGTCAATTATTTCAGTGATATGCAGTAAAAATCCCTTTACTTGAAAGTGAAGATGATGTATATTTAAAGGTATCATGCTGTGAACTTACAGCCGGATACCTTTATTGCTTTTGTAGAGGATGCATTCCTTATAGATTTGTTTTATAATAAGAAGAGAATAAGAAGAGAAATTCTGGAGGCAGAACATGTTAGACATTAAATTTGTGAGAGAGAACCCGGATATCGTAAAACAGAATATTAAGAATAAATTTCAGAATGAAAAGCTGGTACTTGTAGACGAAGTCCTGAAGCTGGATCAGGAAAATCGCGATATTAAGCAGGAAGTAGAAGCACTCCGTGCAAACCGAAATAAAATTTCCAAGCAGATTGGTGCACTGATGGCTCAGGGTAAGAAGGAAGAGGCAGAGGCAGTTAAGAAGCAGGTGACCGAGAATGCCGCTCGTATGGCGGAGTTGGATGAGCGTGAGAAGGTTGTCGAGGAAGAGATCAGAAAGAGAATGATGATCATTCCGAATATCATTGACCCGTCAGTCCCGATTGGAAAAGATGACAGTGAGAACGTGGAAATCCAGCGATATGGTGAGCCGGTCGTTCCGGATTTCGAAATCCCATATCATACAGAAATTATGGAGAAGCTGAATGGTATTGATATGGATGCGGCCGGACGTGTAGCCGGAAATGGCTTCTACTATCTGATGGGCAATATTGCAAGACTGCATTCTGCAGTACTTTCTTATGCGCGTGATTTTATGATCGGCAGAGGTTTTACCTATTGCATTCCGCCTTATATGATCCGCAGCAATGTCGTGACCGGAGTTATGAGCTTTGCAGAGATGGATGCGATGATGTACAAGATCGAGGGCGAGGATCTTTATCTGATCGGTACCAGTGAGCATTCCATGATTGGAAAATTTATTGACCAGATTTTACCGGAGGAGAAGCTTCCGTATACATTGACGAGTTATTCTCCGTGCTTCCGTAAGGAAAAAGGCGCGCATGGTATTGAGGAGCGCGGTGTATACCGTATTCACCAGTTTGAGAAACAGGAGATGATCGTTGTCTGCAAGCCTGAGGACAGCATGATGTGGTTTGATAAGCTTTGGCAGAACACGGTGGACTTCTTCCGCACGCTTGATATCCCGGTACGTACTTTGGAGTGCTGCTCCGGCGACCTTGCAGATTTGAAGGTAAAATCTCTGGATGTAGAGGCGTGGTCACCGCGCCAGAAGAAGTATTTTGAGGTGGGAAGCTGTTCGAACCTTGGAGATGCACAGGCAAGACGTCTGAAAATCCGTGTAAATGGTAAGGATGGTAAGAAGTATCTTGCGCATACGTTAAATAATACGGTTGTTGCACCGCCGAGAATGCTGATTGCATTCCTTGAAAATAACCTGAATGAGGACGGAAGCGTACGCATTCCGGAAGCACTCAGACCGTACATGGGCGGACAGGAAGTAATCAGATAGTGACTGGCTTTCTCAAAGAGGGGAGAATAGGATGCATTCTTACTTGAGAGCAATCGGTTTCAGTCAACTGAAAAAAGAGTCAGAGGTGGAAAAACTTCTGGCGGATGTATATCATAATTTTGAACATCGGGATGCGATCCGGGATGAGGATACCGCATTCATTGAATTGGAAAAGGATTATGCTCCGGATATGGGGATTATGCTGTGCGGTGCGATCGATAAGGATGGATTTCACCGTCAGTATTATTTCCCATATTATAAGGGGAGCGGAATCACGACTTCTGCAGAGGTAGCAGTGGAAAAGCGGGTCGGCGGTGATTCTTTTGCGGGCGTTTGTGATGACGGTAGAGTAGGTGTATCTCTGATTTTCTACGTACAGAATGCCGTACAGTATCAGAAAGAGCAGATATTGAATCAGGTACTGGGACAGGCCGTCAGCACGACATTTACGGGACTTTCGACAGGGGGAACGATCCTGTTCCCAATTCGTCGCAATGAAGTGCTGGAAAATGCGCAGAAGAAGTCTCAGGCCAGACATTATCAGCTGATGAATGCTGCGAAGAACGGTGATCAGGATGCGATCGAGAATCTGACGATCGAGGATATGGATCTGTATTCGATGGTCTCACGGCGGATCTACAGAGAGGACGTGTTTTCGATCGTAGATACGTTCTTTATGCCATATGGTATGGAGTGTGATCAGTATCAGATTATGGGAAATATCGTTACCTGTCATAAGGTTCGTAATGAACTGACCGATGAGAATATTTATCAGATGAACATCGAGTGTAATGACATGTATTTCGATATTTGTATTAATGAAAAGGATCTGATGGGGGTTCCGGAAGAGGGACGCCGCTTTAAGGGATCTATCTGGTTACAGGGCAGGATTAATTTCAATTAGTATTTTACTTGTGTTTTGGCATAAAATATAGTAGAATAGATTCGTTGCATTGGCAGTCTGCGGACAGCTTTGTAGCGAATCAAACAGTGCCAAAGAGTTTTTACCGGATTTTGGCGACTGCTGCGTCACTGAGCGTCAGCAAAGTAAGCCAAAAATCGTATGTCGGCATAGCTCAGCTGGATAGAGCATTTGCCTCCTAAGAGAAAGCCGAGGCATTCCCCAAA
>OLQE01001806.1_pt1 | contig 10433 bp, 11 predicted proteins | sample 1643161 | NCBI WGS metagenome assembly OLQE01 (sample SAMEA3136650, study PRJEB25190) | human gut metagenome | reverse complement strand
CTTAAATAGATGTCTTAATCAATTTTACTTACACACTTTTCTTGACAAACCCAAATAAGCCCCCAAAAAGCTATGTCTATAATATCTTTAAAATTACTCTTATCTTTAATATGCTCTTTTATATTTTCTTTTACTGTTTCAACGTTTTTGAATCTATTTTCGAAATTTTTAAAAATTCATTGAATTTTAATTTATTATATAATGTATCAATATAATAAGTTCTTCCAATATATTGAAATTTGAAATTACTTTCGCTTATATTGTTTAATTTCATTAGAATATTATTTTTGACTTGTTTACTATTTCCATTTTCCATAAGAGAAGTTAATTCCTTTATCACATATTTTTTTTGCTTATAAAAAATATAAATTTGTGAATAAAAAAGATAAATAATTTCAACAGCGAATATAGCGAGCAATGATAAATATAATCTTATAATCTCATGAATGCTATCTAATTTTATAAAAATGATAAGTCCTGCTAATCCTCCAACTCCAAATATAACAATCAATAACACCCAAATATTTAGCAAAATATCAAATTGCCCAGTGCGTGTACACATTTTTCTATAATAACTAATAATATCTTCTAACATTTTCTATATTCCTCCAATCTCTTCATATTATAAATATTCTTTAGTTTAATAATGGGATTTTTTGACTAACTTTTCTTTTTAACATCACTTAAAAGATTTATAACTAAAGCTATAATATGTATAATGATTTTGTTTATCAAGAAATATTAATTGGATAAAAATACTGTTGGAAAATATAGTCCCAACAGCACTTTTTATTTTTATAATACATGCAAATTATTCTTTAGGTTTTGCTTATGACAATTTATAAAATGTAGTATTATCACATTTGGGACATGGTGGTAGAGTGTCTGTTGTATCATCAAGTGTAACAGTTGTTCCACATGATGTGCAAATGTAAGTCCCTTTACCTGGTTTTTCACCTGTTTTATACATTGTTATCACCTCTCTTCTTTATAGTAGTTATCGCTAATGACATTTATTTTTATGATTTGCTAAAGTAGTACCGGCTTTTGATTTTGCGGAGCTACTGCTATTTTTATTGGATAAAGTCTTACCAGCTTTTCCAACTTTACCACCGTGATGTACAGCCATATAATACACCTCCTTCTTTAAATTTATCTATACCTATATTATATTAGGTGTCAACCACTAAATATATGGTTTTTTGTATTATTTATCCACTTACAAAAAATATACAAAATCATTGAGTATATTAGCTTTTTGTAATATTATAGTTTATATAAACACTTACAAAATATATGCATAAAAGGAGAAATAAACAATGACAGATGATATTATTACTATTTATTTAAATCCTATAGCTTATCAAAATATAATACAAGATCAAGAGTTATTCAAAACAGGTTCAAACAAATCAGAGTTGATAAGAAAAATCATTATTAATCATTATTCTAAATACAATTTTAATATTAATGAACTAAAGCAAAAGATAAAGGATGCAGTTAAGAGTGAAAACATAAATCACCAGTTTAATGATGACGAATATTTAAACATAGCTTGGAAAGTAACTAAATATTTATGTGAAAAAACACTCGTTATTGAAAAAGATAAAAATGAGCATAAAAAAAAGATTAGTATTAGGAAAAAGAAGGATGATTCTGAATTGGATTTCATCATCGATTCCTGTCCTAAAAATGCTAGTGAATCTGAATATTTAGCTAATATTATTTATTCTTACCTAAAAGAGCCTCAATATGAAAGAGAAAAAATCATATGTAAAGATATTATAGAAAGTCTAAATGAAGCAATTCAAAATAAGCAAAGTATACGTATTATAACAAAATCTGATAATAATAGAATTCAATCTATTAATCCTAAAGAAATTTGTACTTCTCAAGAAGGTCTATATAATTATCTTTTATATCAAGTTTATAATAATGAAAAACGAGAATATCTTGCTCGAACTATACACATATATAATATTTCAAGTGTTCATCTTGATACAAACCTGTTAACATTTCAACCTCATATAGAAGAGCAATTCAAAAAAACGAAACGCAATGGAGTCCAATTTTCAATTAATGAAGATACTATTTATAAGGTTAAATTAACAGAACAAGGCAAGAATTTATTAAAATTAAGATATCTTGAAAGGCCTAGCCCTTTATTGAACAGCGAAAAAGATGAGGGTATTTATTGTTTTGATTGTTCGAAAATGCAATTCAAATCATATTTTGCACCTTTTCGTAAAAATGTGATTATTTTGGAACCAAGAGAAATAATAGAAGAAATACTACAAGAATATAGGGATGCTATAAATAATTATAAAGGTGGTGTTTAATTAAAGATATACTTCTATTGTCAACGCTAATTAGTAGTTAATGAGCATAAATTATTAGTAATGATAATAATCATAAATTGAAAAAATAAATCCTGCATCAAAAAGAGAAAAGTAAATGTTGATTAAGTCTTATAAAATACTTTATATCCGATAGTATGAGAGAATGTAAAGTATTTTTTATTTTAAAATGGCTAACAAATATATCATTATGCAAATATAAAGGGGTAGAAAAGGGCATATGATGGCAGATCATGTACATCTATTATTAGCGATACCGCCAAAATATAGCGGGAGTTCCTTTATGGGATACCTGAAAGGGAAATCAGCATTGATGATGTTTGATAAATATGTAAATCTGAAATACAAGTTTGGAAACAGGCATTTCTGGGCAGAAGGATTTTATGTAAGCACGGTAGGATTGAATGAAGCAACAATAGCATAATATATACGAGATTAGGGATAAGCAGATATGCGCAAGATAAATTAAGTGTAAAGGAATACGAAGACCCTTTTAAGGGTCAAAGCTAGTAGTAAGAGGACTCCTTCAAGAGTATATGAGGCAAAAGCATTAATAGCTTGAACAAAGTGAAAGCCAGCGCCTTGAGACGCTGGCTGGTAACAGAGCCTTATAGGCTCAGATCAAACCACCCGTTTTACGGGTGGTTATGATATTCTTATCTTTGATAAGTACGCAATAATTTTATCATTAGAGTAAGAGCAGATTCTATAAGCATGGAAAGAGTGATTAATTCAAAACTTTTAAAACTGTAAGACTAAATCCCCTACTCTAACTATTTTTGTTTAGTGTGGAATTCGCTTTTTCAATTCGCATTTTAAAAGATAGTTCGAGATAAGAGAATATTATAATGTGAAAAGTTAATCTAGTATGCTATAATAAAACAGGATAATTTTGATATAGAAAAAAATGGGGGTTACCATGTCAAAATTGAGCTATAAAAAGTTATTTAAAATGTTAATAGATATAGATATGAAAAATACAGAACTGATGGAAAAAGCAAGAATAAGTAAGAGTACGTTCTATAAAATGAAAAATGGAGAAAATATTACTACTGATGTATTGCTTCGTATATGTGATGTCTTGAAATGTGATGTCTCACAGATTGTAGAATGTGTTGAAGTTAATGAAAGGCAGGAACATAAACATGATTAATAACAGATATAAAGTAGTTTCTTTATTCTCTGGAGCGGGTGGTTTGGATTTAGGATTTCATCAAGCAGGATTTAAGATTATATGGGCTAACGATATTGATAAATTCGCTGCACAAACATATAGAGAAAATTTTGATAACGAGATAGTTTTAGATGATATTAATAATATAGATTTTGATACAATTCCGGCTGCTGATGTAGTAATTGGAGGCTTTCCTTGTCAACCTTTTAGTATGATGGGGTCTGAATTAGGTTTTGAAGATACTAGAGGAACAGTATTTTTTACAGTTGCTAATTTAATCAAGAATATGATTGAAAAGGGAAATAAACCGAAGGTTGTTGTTCTTGAAAATGTCAGAAGATTATTAACACATAATGGAGGAAATACATTTAAAGTTATCAAACATATTCTTGAAAAAGATTTAGATTATAAAGTATTTTTTAAAGTATTAAATTCAGCTGATTTCGGCATTCCACAAACAAGAAATAGAATTTTTATTGTCTGTTTTGAAAATAAGATGATAAATTACGAATTTCCTCAAGAGACAGAATTGACATTAACAATGCAAGATTTATTAGAAAAAAATGTAAATAAAAAATACTTTTTATCTGAAAAATTATTAAAAACAGTTTTGGCAAATGGTAGTGGAAATTATAAAGCAAAGTCAGAAATAGATTTGAAAATTGCTCGACCTCTATGTTCGACCATGCACAAAATGCATAGAGCGTGTCAAGATAATTACGTTACTGATAATGGAAAAGTAAGAAGATTAACACCAAGAGAAGCTGCAAGACTACAAGGATTTCCTGACGATTTTGTAATACCAGTTTCTGATACACAAGCATATAGACAATTTGGCAATGCTGTAACAGTAAATGTTGCAAAAAGTGTTGCAGATAGCATTATGGAGGTTCTTAATGAAGAAGAATAACTGTATGGATGCAATAGAATTAAGGGAAATACTAAAAATAAATCAAAATTTATTAGATGATACATTTGATAATGAAAATTATCGCAAAAATCTTGAATTACTTACTTGTAAAACGAAAGATCAATATCTTGATAATAGAGGTGCTAAATTTAAAGAAGCAGTCAAAAAAGATGAAGAATTACGAGATGTGATTGGAAGATTGAAATATCGGAATATAAAAGATGATTATATCTTGAAATATTTCAATTTTTGGTGTGCTGAACAACGTAATAATAATTCTCAGAAATTCAATTTTATTGATTTATTTTGTGGAGCAGGTGGTTTATCTTTAGGCTTTTTACAAGAGGGTTTTGATGTCAATTTCGCTTGTGATATAGAACAAGCTTGTGTTGAAACATATAGTTTTAATCATCCTAATGTCCCTAGTAAACATATAGTTAATGATGATATTAAAAATATAGAAAATAATATTTACGATTATTTAAGATATAAAAATGTGGATTTAGTTATTGGTGGTCCGCCTTGTCAAGGATTTAGTATAGCTAATCAGCAAAGAATTATTGATGATCCTAGAAACAAACTATATAAATCATTTGTTAATGTTGTAGATAAAACTACTCCTAAACTTTTTGTTATGGAAAATGTAAAAGGCATGCTAAAAGTTGCTCTACAAGTAAAGGAAGATTTTGAAAAAATTGGATATAAAGTAGCATTTAAAGTATTTAATGCTCAAGATTTTGGTGTGCCTCAAAATCGAGAACGTCTTATTTTCATTGGCTCAAGATTGGATGTTAAACCAGAGGATATTATTTCTAAAATAGAATCATTAGTAATGGATAAACATGTGTTAAAAGATGCAATTGGTGATTTAAATAGTCTGGAAGCTTCTAAGGAGAAAAATAATACTAATTTACTGAATGAGAAAAACGGAGGAATAGTTATTAAAAAAATCGAAAATAAAGAAATTTCTACTTATGTAGAAAAGATAAATAATGGTAATTGTATTGATTGTTTGATTTTTAATCATCAAGCAAGATATAATAATGATAGAGATATAGAAATTTATGGACGACTGAATCAAGGCGATAAATCCGATGATCCAAAAATAAAAGATATTATGCCTTATGCTAATAGAAGCCATATATTCAAAGATAAATATTATAAATTAAAAAATGATGATAAATGCAAAACTATTACTGCTCACATGAAGTTTGATTGTAATATGTATATTCACCCAACACAAGCAAGGGGTCTTACACCAAGGGAAGCTGCAAGAGTACAATCTTACCCAGATGATTATGTGTTCAAAGGTTCTTTCACTAAAACCTATATGCAGATAGGTAATTCTGTTCCTCCTCTTATGGGAAGAGGTATAGCTAATGTGATTAAGAAAATACTAGAGGAGCTGTTATAAAAAGTTAAGCAGTTTTAAGATATAGTTTGAAAACAATAAACTACTTAAGCTCGAAATTTTGTTCTTTGAAATGTGAATATGTTTGTGTTTTAAGTACTATGAAAACAACCTTAATAGGTTTATTGCTTTTTTCATTTGTAATTCTATGAATTACTTCAACTGTGCAGGATCAAAGTATTGATTTGTTATCAACAGATGGTAAATGATTCTTAGAAATCTTCTAATGCAATGTCCTTGTACATGATATTGATTAGTTCTTTCATGCTCTCTTGGCGTTACTTCTGTCATTTTTGTTACTTTTACTACCTTTTCATAGTTGCGAATATTTCTTATTTCAATTAGAATGAAAGTATCAGAAAAATGAGAAATCTATGGAGCTCTAGGATAAGAGAGTTAAATTATGCGATCTTTAATTATTCTATTTATGCTATGAGGTATTTGATATTCATTTCTTCGAATGTAGAAATATGACCATTGAAGGTTTCACAGCCTTTTTAAATTTTTCAGTAGTAAGAGAAATATGAAGCACTTAACCTTTAACAGCTCTATATTTTGGTTTGAATAGTATTGAATACGCAAGATCTAATGTACGTTGAAGGCGGTTAGAATAAACATTTTTCTGTTCTTTCATATGATTGTGCTGACAAGTTAATTATAAGAATAAAAATTATCTTGATTTTTTCAAAAAAATCGGTTTAAGATGTTCTTCACCAGTGTCATAATCAATGCTACAGAAGCAAAGTGTCCTTGTTCAAAATAGTAATGTGTTATTAACACAATCCTTAGTTAATGAAACTTGGTGTGAAATACGAATTCATATCATACCTAACCGATTGGTTAGGACTCATCTAACTAATCGGTATTTTGGAATTAGGTGTTTAAGGTCTTTATCGAAGTAGTCAAAGCTACTGAAAAAAATACAAATCCGCATTTACATATTCATATTTTACAAATAATAGTTACCGTTAACAACCACGGTTAGAAAGGTTGATAGAAAGGAAGCGTATATTGTATGAGTGACTATTTAGGTGAGTCTATTACGATATACCAGGAAAGCAAAATGGGATTTTCGGAAAAATTTAGCTTCATTTCATCTATTTTATCAGAGATATACAATGTTCAAGTTAACGAAAATGATTATGATGGCTATATAGTGAAAAAAATGTCTGAAAGTAATTGTATTAATAAAGATATTACAAGTAAACAATCGCATATAGCAATAACAGGGGATCAAATGGATCTATTTCCATATATTTATTCACATCAATTTATAAAAGAAGATAAATCGCAGATGAAAAATTTTTTTGTTTTTAAAGCACCAGTCAATATTTTCAAAGGGAATTGCGATAAAATATCACATGAATATATTAACTTTGAAGATGAAAATGTGCTAAAAGAAGGAATGTGTATATATCCAAGGCGTCGTGGCGAACAAATTCAACTTTCTATGAAACAAAATGGAGACAGTGAGAATTTCTTAAAATTTAGGGAATTGATTAAGACTAATGATTATTTCGTAGTAATGAAAAAATCTAGATTATTAGAATACGATGCCTTTATTATTGAAGAACAATACATCAGTGATAAATCGTCGTTCAACAGTTTATTTGAACAGAATAGACCTAGTAAAAAAGACATTACATTTGTTGATGAAGACGATATTGAAAAAAATAGTTTGATAAAGCAGAATGAAGTTGATAAACCACATCAGAGAATCTTTTTTGGTGCTCCAGGAACTGGCAAGAGTTATGAACTTAATAAAGAAGCCAGAAAATATTTTGGAGAGGAATTTGAACGAGTTACATTCCACCCCAATTATATGTATGGGAATTTTATAGGTGCATTTAAACCTTTTCCTAAAGTTTTAAAAAACAGTAATGGCTCTATTAAGAAAGATAAAGATGGCAATATACAAGAAACAATAACTTATGAGTATATTCCAGGAGTATTGATGAAACAGTTAGTAAAAGCTCTTAAAAATCCGAGTGATAATTATCTCCTTCTTATAGAAGAAATTAATAGAGCAAATGTTGCTGCTGTATTTGGAGATGTTTTTCAGTTACTTGACAGAGATGGACTTGGAGAAAGTGAATATTTCATTGCTACCTCTAAAGAATTACAAGAATATCTCAAGAAAGAATTTAACAATTCCGAGCTTTCTGAAGAAGTGAAAATAAAACTAGGTAATGATTTTAGTAGATTGTATCTACCAAAAAACTTATATATTTGGGCAACTATGAACAGTGCAGATCAAGGAGTAATGCCTATGGATACTGCATTCAGAAGAAGATGGGAATTTAAATACTTGGGAATAGATGATGCTGCAGATTCAAATAAAGAAGATTTTAATAAATACAAATTTAAGGTTAGTCCAGCAGAAGTTGTAAAGTGGGATGAATTTAGGAGAGAGTTAAATAAAAAATTATCATCATTAAATATTCCTGAAGATAAGTTAATAGGACCGTACTTTATTTCGAAGTCTATTTTAGAAGGAACTGATTTAGATAGATTAACAGAAACGATTAAGAATAAGGTGCTTATGTATTTATATGAAGATGCTGCCAAAGCGTTTAGATCATCTTTATTCGCAGAAGGGAAGTATTCCACTTATTCTGATGTATGCAAATATTTTGATGAGAATGCATTGAGTTTATTCAAAGGAAATATGGGAATAAACACAGAATTAATTGAGACAAATAAAGAAACTAATGAGGAAAATTCAAGCAAGGAAGAATAGAGGTATAAAATGAATATTCAAATTTTAAAGGAATTAAAGCCTTATTCGTTATTTGAATTACAAGATTTGTTTAATATTAGTGAAGATGAAGTGAGAAGTATTTTGAAGTCTTTATCTCTAATGAATATTGTGAAAAAACTTTCTAAAGATACTTCAAAAATAGAATTAGAGGAACTATTAGATATAGATGCTTTGAATCAATTGAATGCTCAGATGGAAAGCAATATTTATGTTTTTAAATATGTAGGTATCCTTATGATTGGGGAAATATGTTTGATTTTATACCCGAAATATTCAGATAAGTATTTACATGATAAATCAAATAACTTTAAGATGTTAAAACAAATCGTTTCTGTAATTAGAAAATATCAATCTAAGGAACAAAAAATAGGATTAGGAGAACAATTTGGTTTAGAGAATTTCAATTTATTGTCAATCGCATTAGAATTGATAAACAGTTATTATGAACATGGGTTATATAGAAATGATGAACAAATTATTGAACAGAATGGTTATGGAGAAACTCTTTGGGAAAAAACAATAAATGAAAGTACAGCATATTTTTCTGATGGAGTTCCAGTATATTTGGATATATATACAGTGAATCAAGAAAATAATGAGCAAGATTTTTTTAGAAGATTACATGCATTTGTTATTACTGAAGCGTGTAATAGATTAAGGGACATTTTAGAAATATTAGATATCGGATGTATAAATATAAGTTCTGAAAAGGCAGAAAGTTTTGGAAATAAGGAGTACATCATTTACCGTTTGAACCAGGAATTATCTACTCAATTCATTACGCACAAACAGAATGTTTTGAAATTAATGCGTAGATATATAGAAGAAGATGTAAGTGAAAATATTTCAGAGACAATATCTTTTGTAGGGACAAATAGTTTCAATCTAATTTGGGAAGATGTTTGTTCTGTGGTGATGGACGACTGTATAAATAAATCTATTAAGGAGTTAGGATTGAGTTATGCAAAAAACTCCAAACAGTCTACGCTACTTTCTGATGTTATTGCCAAACCAAAGTGGAAGCATAGCGCGTCTGGGAAAATTCACAAATCAAAAAAAACTTTAGTGCCAGATATTATAACGATAAATGGAAATCAAATTTCAATTTACGATGCCAAATATTATAAAATAAAGCTAGATTATAATGAAGTTAAAAAACAGCCAGGTATAGGTGATATAACGAAACAGTATATGTATGAATTAGCTTTTATAGATTTTGCAAAAGAAAACAATCTTTCTATAAACGAGAATGCATTTTTGATGCCAACAGACGAAAAAGAAGAAATAAGATTAGGGACAGTTAGTATGGAAATATTTCATAATTTAGGTGATATTAATCTTCATGATATTGAGGTTATTCTAAAGCCTTGTGAAGAGATGTATAAATCTTACCTTAATAAATGAATTTGGAAGGGAGGAGCAATAATGAAACTAACCGATTTTGGAGAGTTCAAAATTTATAACGACAATAATAAATATAGTTTTTTATATGCAGATTTCGATGATGAAAATAAATTCCAAATTGGGCTTGTTTCATATATCTTTGATGAAGATGACTTGCTCCTTTATTCTAAAATTAGTACAGGTCTAGAGTTTAAACCTGGTATAAAGGAATATGTTAATCTATAAAAACATTTTGTCTTATTTAAACCATATGGTACAATTAACTTCTTTTGCATTCTTTTTGAAGTTAAGATACATTTCTTGATAATTTATACTTGTGTGGTTTTAAGAAAGTGCTCTTCAAACTTTAGTGTAGATAAGTTAAGTGGAAAGACAACTAAATAGAAATTTATAAAAAATTATAAATAATAAATATT
>OLQE01001801.1_pt1 | contig 10480 bp, 7 predicted proteins | sample 1643161 | NCBI WGS metagenome assembly OLQE01 (sample SAMEA3136650, study PRJEB25190) | human gut metagenome | reverse complement strand
TTTGGGATTCATGGTACAGTTACCAGTTCAGATACTGCTCCGTGAATAATTCAGGTAAAATTATACAAATGAAGAAAGATGGCAAATTAAATTACACACACTATGTCACGCTCTGGAAAGCAATTTTGTTGACTAAATTACTTGCCACGATAAAGGATTCAGAAATTGGTTTCTTTAATGGACATATAATAGGAAATATTAGAAGTTTGTTGAATAGCTATAATTTTACCAAAATCACAATGGACTCGTTTTCTCCAGTTTCATTTATGGACAACATCAAATTTGCCTCTGGAGTATCAGGAAAGATTGGAAACGATCTTGCTACAACAGAAGGCAACTTGAGTACGGAAACGATTACCCAAAAAACGGTTGAACAATATGTCTATGAAGATAACTGGTTAGTTTTTATCAATCGCATAGCAGATGAACTAAGCAGACTGCGCTTAAAAAATCATCACTATTTGTTTATCGATGGAATTGATACTCGTCCCAGTGATATCCCGTATGAGGAGTATAAGGAGTGTGTATACCCTCTCGTTAGAGCTGTATATGATTTGAACAGTGATCTTCTTTCTCGAATAAAGGATCGAAACAAAGGCAGGCTCCAAATTGTTTTGTTAACCAGGTTGGACATATTCCTTAACGCAGGGCTTAGTAATGCAGGAAGCAAAATATCTGACAATAGCGCATTTTTGAATTGGAGCTTCATAAGCGAAAAAGACTACCCCAAAACCGATTTATTTTTACTTGTAAACAATATGTTTAACTCAGCATCAAAAGATAATAAGGAGCAGTCAGCATGGGATAATTACTTTGGATTCAAAATTAAACGCGGCCAAAAAGACTTTGATTCGTTTGTCTATTTCTTGCGTTTGACCACATCTAAACCGCGTGATTTCGTCAAATTGTTAAAAATAGCTAAAGAACAATGTCAGGCTGATTATATAGAAAATCCAACAGCTGAGATAATCGAATCTGATCTTTTCCAAAGAGCATACTCAACCTATTTTGCGGAGTCCTTAAGAACGGCGTTGGGTTTTTATTATGATAGAGAGCAAATCAAATTGCTTTTTGATTTCATTAAATTTATAAAATTACGTAGATTTACATACCAACAATATCAAAATGTATGGATTAACTTTTATGAAAAGAACGCACTTGAAGAAATTTTTGGAAATGAATTTGAAGTGCTTGAACTGCTATTCAATTTTAATTTGGTTGCAGTAATAGAAGATGATTCGTATTATAGATGGAAATATCGTGAGTGTACAATTGCAAACTATGATTATAGTTTGCAAAAAAATGATTTGACCCCAGACACAAAATTTGTTTTTCATTGGGCAACAGAAAAAGAATTCGGGCTGTATTTAAAATGATTGCTGATTGTATCAACAGGGCGAGCTACAAAATAAAATCTATGTAACTCGCCCTGCTTCCAAAAGTAGATTATTAATTGTCCAACCCCTCCGCCTTCAGCCAGTCCTCAAATGACTTCCTGGAGATACGGATCATGTTGCCGATGCGCGGCCGATACCGAGAATGGCTGCAATGTCATTCACGGTGTATGTTCTACTTTGGGGCGTCCCTTTTTCGTTGGTGCTCATAAAACTATCTCCCTTGCTAATATGATTTTGAAATGGCCCCTGGAAGCCCTCTGTCACAAGGGGTTCCTGCTAATACCTTGCTAATACGACATTTGAAAAGCCGTTGTAAGGCAGCATATTTCAGGGGAATTTGTGCAAATTGACCTGCCTCCAGGCGACACAATTTGCAAAGAAACAACACGGAAAGATATGATATGAACAATTTACGAAATGGTACGCCGTACTCCCGGAGCACAGCTTGTTGAGTCTGTGCTCCGGGATTGTTTTGCTGCAAAGCGGTTCGGAGTTAATCGTTTTTGGATATATGCAAAGGCAGAACAGGAGTAGAACAAAGTGGAACAAAGGTAGAACAACTTGGAATCAAACGGTGATTGTCAAGAGAATCTTTCGGGTGTATAATAGTACTATCGAAAAGTGGATAAAGTGGCTCTGCTGTCGCAAAAAGATGCGATAGTGGAGCTTTTTGTATATCAAAAAAGTTAAGGGAAAGACCAATAAGTAAATTTCTTATTGGTCATTTTTTATACCATTTTTCGAGAGTATATACACGAAAAGAGTGAGAATAGTGGGGAGAAAATGCAAAAATTCGCCTAATGTGAAGGTGCATGGAGTACCTTTCCGTGTGACAGAAATGGGGATGACGACTAAAGGGCAGGCTAGATGCTATATCAGTATGAGGCAGCCAGATGGGAGTATACTGCATGGGGAAGGCGTAAGTAAACTGGTTACGGCAAAGAGTGTGAAGGCTGAGGTTGTCATAAAAGCTGCAGAAAACATTATATGTAAGCATAGCAACATGGTACTTGAGTGGCTACGATCGGGGCAGTTAAAAGAAGCGACACCGGAGCTGCTGCTTCTGGTGCTGCCGGAAGAATGCGTAACAAGTATATATGGTAAGAGCGATGAAAGGCGTAGAGAACTGGTGCGGTGTGCAGCGAAATTGCTCCCGCCACTGCCTGAGTTACAGGAAAAGATGGAAGCTGTAACTTTTCATGCTGTAGAAAAAGTAGCAGTTAACAGAGGGGAAGGCGATGCGTTAAAGCGAGCGCTGAACCGGCTGTATGATGAATCGGTTGCACAAGGAATCTTACAAGAAAATAGTGTTAAAAAACTGCTCGTAACCGTGCGCAGCGAGGGAGAAAAAGCAGATAAAAATATGAATCAGCGTATCCTTACCCTTGGGCAGATGCGAATGTTGACGGCTTTGTGTATAGAGGGGATGCATACCGATATACGGTATGCATCTGTGCTGCTTCATTTGACCACAGGAGTAAAGACGGGAGAACTATGTGGATTAAATATTGACAATTTAATGCGGTATAAAGATGTGGTCTATATCGCAATTGGCGCAAAATCCGCACAAAAACGAGGTAAAGCGGCGGTGTGGAAGCCATACGATCGCGAAAGCGGAAAGCTACGGCGCATACCGTGTACCCCTTTAGCGCAGGCGGCGCTAAGTGTGCTTTTGAAGCCGCGGTTAGCAGCGGGTGCAAAGGTGGATGCCCCGTTGATTGTAGGTGAGGATGGCCGCCGATGGGATGTCTTGAAGCTGCGCGCTTTTGAAAAAGAATTGCTGCAAAAAGTAGTACCGGAATACGCGAAAATATCACGAACTGACGTAATTCGTACAAGTTTTGAGCATTACTGCCGCGTTATATGTGGTATGTCAGATGGATCGGCGCAGAAACTCTTAGGTTGCAAAGCAGCTCAAACATATGAGGAATGGTATTGTGATTACAGTAGTAAAGTTGCGCTGATGACACTGGAGGCACAACTTCGGCGGTGTCATAAAAGCTTAATATGTGACGAGGGAAAATGGCATATAGCGGCACACCTGCATTTGAGGATGAAGCGAGGAGCAAGTGTCCAAATTCAAACGGAGCATGGTGTCAAAATTGAAAAAATATAGTAATATGTGAGCCGAGAGGCTCTTTTTTTATGCCTGCAGATAAGGACCTATTGTATCTTGCAATAGGTCCTTATGTTGCATAATGAAATTTGAGTTAATTATATTGACGTTTATTTACTAAAATGTCATTATATAAATATAAAGCAGCAGAATAAGGAGTGAAATAAATGGCATTTTTCACAACTCAGCGCAAAGAAACCGGTAGCTATAATGACAAGCGAACTAAGCCATGCCGTAGCAGACGCAAAGGCAAAATATATAATGAGAAAACGAAAAATGGCAAACTAACCGTTTGGGGTGCTTACGAGCGGGTAATTTTGGCTATAAAGAATGCGCGCAAATGGGCTGACAGCACATGCAGGGCATATGATAGTGTTTTCTACCATTACATTGCTGAGATTTATAATGACATTGAGTATGCTTCGCTGACAGAAGAAACGGCGGAGCAGATTTGGTCGTCTAAAATTGACATTTTTGAAGGCAGTGATGCCCAGGATCAAAGAGCACGGAGTATTTTCGTGAGCTTTGTAGAGCAGGCGTGTCGAGCGGGACTGTCTCTGATGCGGTTCAGAGACACGGTCCCATTTGTGATTCCGGAAGATCTTAGTCAGCTGACTACGGAGCAGCTGTTGGAGGTACGTAGAGCTGCTGATCGTTGCCAGTGGCGGCCGAAGTCGCTGACAATTGAAGCGGAAATTAAAATTTATAACGAGTTGATAAAGCGAGCATCGACACAGGGCGAGTGCATTGCTTTGCTGGTCATGCTTCTGCTGGGCTGCCGTACATCAGAAGCAGCGGGTTTGTCATTTGGAAATATTCGCAAAATGGCGGATGGTTTGTACTCTATAGAGCGACGGGAAGTGGAAGAGCAAAGCTCGAGGACCGTCAAAACCGGCAGTAAAACCGCAAGCGGTTATAGACTTTTGCCGCTGCTGCCGCAGTTTTATGAGCTGCTGGAAGAGCGCAAGCGTATGGTGCAGGAGTACATGGAGAAAAACGGCTATACCGACTTAGATATTAATGACATGCCGCTTGCTTGTCAGGGTACGAATTTGCTGACACGGTGTACAGCAAAGGAAATGAACCGTATTTTTAAGGATATTTGCATTGATGCAGGTGTCGAAGAAGGCTTTTTCTTTGAAGCTGAGGCAATGATGGCTATTGATAAAGAGGCAGGAGCAGAGTACGAGAATGTGGTAGTAGCCTATATTCTGCGGCATCAAGCTGCAACGGAGCTGGTAGCGACTGATGCTTCTCGGGCTGCAATTTCTGTGCTGATGGGTCATAAAATTGAAGACCCTAATGTAAAAGCATTTGACTATGCCAATGCAGATGGTCAGCGTGAACTGCTGCATATTTTAATGCAGCGTCCGTTATATCGGTACATTTGTGGTGCGACAGATATGGAGCAGATTACTCTTGAAAAAGGGCAATCGGCAGTATGCGGAGGATCGGCTCGTCTGGTCGCACAAGAGGACGAGGAGTTCGATCTTTATATCGACACACTGGAGCCATATGACACAATGCAGATTCAGCTTGAGGGCGATATCCGGTTAATAAAGAAGGATGCAAGAAAGACAACCGCATTGCCGTATCAAAGACCGAGCGGGCTTAGTATGGTGAATGCAGTGACTCAGGTTGTAACAGAGGCCGAAGAGAATGTAAGAGCTGGAAAGCTGGCGGATAAGCCAGTTATGATCGCGCAGTGTGATGATCCTCTGAGCGAATTGATGACCATTGACGATCTGCAGATCAATTGGAAGCCTCAAATCACCAATGGGGATGGAGATCCGATTGCAGATTCTTCGGAAGAAGTGAAGATGGCGGTTTGCGAAGATACATTGATTGCAGTTTTGCCAGGCGGTGTCTTAAAAGAAGTGCCGAAAAAGGAGTTCGTTTATAACGGGACAAAGAGGGCACGCCGTGATGAGAAGATTTTTGCGGATAAGACCATAGACCGCGTTAAAACGATATGGCCGTTTTCACAATCTGCGGATAAAATTGTAATTAGCAGAGAAGGAACGGCATGGTATATATTGGCAGATATCGGGGCGGAAGAATTTTTACAGGCAGATGCGTGGGAAGAATGCCGCGGCGCATTAGCTGCGGGCGGTATTATCGTTCCTTGTGAAAAGAATGCAGATTCGTTGATTTGTGGAGCGCAGAATGGAGATGTGGTGCGTTTGCCGGCGGAAAAACTATGTGCATGGCAAGGTCAGAAACAGCTTGTGCGCATAGGAGCGGCACCGTTGGCAGCAGCTTGTTTCTGTATGGATACCGATGATATTCTGCTGATTAGCGAAAAGGGACAGGCACTTCGTACTCATGTTTCAGATTTGCACAAGCGCGCAGACATTGGCGGTGGACTGACCAAAGGTATGCGTATGAAAACAGGTACAGACGATAGACTGTGTTGCTGTTTGGTCTATCAACCGAAACGCAGCTTAACAGCTATTTCCCAGCAGCGAAAGCTGCTTGTGCTGCGTGCGGACGGTGAAGAAAAGGCTCGGTTGAGAGCGCAAGGCCATGTCGGTGAGGGCGTTTGCCTGGTGCATGTGGAAGGCTCAGACGGTGTGGCAGATGTGCTGTATGCAGATCAAGCAGTATTGCTGCTGTCAGACTCCGGTTATGCGCAATGCCGTGACATTAGCGTGCTGAGAGAGAAGGGACGCCGTGCAAAAGGCATTGAGGGCATGAAGCGCGGTCAGATTATAAGAGCGGTATGTGCGAAAGTTAAATAATAGGGAAGGCGCAGCTTTTGAGCAGGTATCTCAAAAGCTGCGCCTTTAGGCTTGAATGAATGTAGTTAGACTTGCTATTTTAAAGGAAATATAAAAATAAAGCGAAGAAAAAGTTTATAAAAACCTTTTCTTCGTTTTTAATACCCTGCTGACGCAGGGAGAAATTGATGTGGAGACAACTGTTTAGGATCAGCATAAGGATCACCCCCGCTTACGCGGGGAAAATAAGTTGTCTACATTCCCCGATACTTACGATAAATGCATTGTGAAAATAACAACTTATCGCTGCCGGGTCACCCCCGCTTATGCGGGGAACATATTTATTAATGATAGTATAGCAGAAATTTTATATCTTTGCAATTTTAAATTGCAAAGATATAAATTAGATTCTGGATTTAATAATTAATGTTTTTGTAACCAGGGAAAAAACGTGCATCAGGGATATCAGTTAAGTTATATGTTTGGTAGACAGTACGATTTATATAAATATCTTTTGGAGGGTATTCAATCATTTGTTTGATATAATTTGCGCAAGATATTTTATTTCCTAAATATTTATAGTCATCTGAAATATCTTGTATATTAATAGATTTAAACTGGCTACTTATTGTGATGCGCCCATGTTCTTCGCTAAGAATTTCCTTCAATGTTTTGCGAGGATCTCGTGCTACACATAGGTTGCTGTGGAATATTGGGTTTGAGCATGACGGATCTAAACTTCCAGTATATTTATTTCCCGATGAGCCAGTAATAGTGACTGTTCTAGGTAGTTGCTTCATACCAGTGGCGGTTACGCGCGGGCAATCGTATGCAATTATTCGAAATTCATTTTCGATATCAGTAAATCGATCATCCTGTTCACGACATAGAAGAGGAAAGGCTAATGTATTATAAAGGTTGAGAGGGAAAATAATATCGGTTTGGTTAGGAAATAGATGTTCTAATGAACACATACAAGCTGCATAAAACGGACTTGACCCATCTTGTCTAATATCTCGAATACTATTTGCGTATGTCATTTTTGTCCCAAAATATTCATGACCAATAGCTGCTTGTGTAATTTTGTCTATTTTTACATTAAGCGCAATAAAATAATATTCATCATCAAAATTGTTGAGCCACTCCAGAGAGTTTTCATTAAGTACATGAAAATATGTCAGATAAATGTGAGGGATAAAGTAATCATTTAATATTGAGTATAAAACTTGCGGGGTATGGAAGTCATCTACGGGGAAAACTTGTAATAGAGCTTTGACTAAATTTTTCTCATAATAGTCTGAAAATGCATATCCTGTTATAGGGGGCTTTAAGAGAGCGGATAAAATATCTCGGCAATCAACGATGCCACGTTGTATTTTACGAGCGTATGCTTCGTTTTTAATTCCGCGAATTAAGATCATTATAGCGTTTCCTTTCTGATTAAAATGTGAATTATCTGGATTGGGATGATTTGCAGAGACTGGAAATGTTGGCTCCGATGTGTTAAAACGAAGCGCATTAAATACGCTTCGTTTTAACTATATTGGCCAATCCAACTTTTGCCCGCACCGACTACAAAATGCTATATGTTCACGTTCGATAGTAATTTTACAGCGAGGGCAAAGAGGATATGATGAATACCGCCCGAGCGAATAGAACGACATAGATTTTGTTATGCTCATAGGTACTCGATATTTTAGTTCACATAAGAGAAAGAGTATATTAAAAATATTTTGACATAGAGATTATTTGTAGTATCCATAACTGCCGATAGAAGATCCTGTTTCGAGTAAGGTATTACCACTGTAAGCTTCTAATTCAACATAGATACGGTATGAATATCCATGTTCAACAGCCCAGTGTTTTTTGCTAACTGCAGCATAATGCATATTTGCTGTGTCAGTCCATGTTTTTAATGTAATCCATTTTTGATTTTTTAATTGCTGTAGGTGAAGTTTACATACGGTTTTAGTTACTTTAGGTGATGCTGCACTACCAGCTCCAGATACTGTTGCAATACCTAAAGATGAAATGTCAATATCACCACTTACGGTTGAAACATAGGTCCAACACGGTTGTACAGTCGCACTGGAGCAAGTGAATACAGCAGCCATTATCAAAATAATGGCAACTATTGATTTGGTAAATCTATTCCTCATAAAGGTTACCTCCTGTATGTCGTTCTATATAATTAAACGAGTCCTTTGCAGAAAATCTGACAAAAAATTAGCGAAAAAATGTTCCCATAGGTTAACTACGGGAACATAATGATCGTATTCATGGAATACTTTCTAATATTTTAATAATCACATCTTTGGTAATGTTACCAGAGATTGAATAGAAGATATTATTAATGGTATATATGGCGATAATACGATCTTTGCGTTCGGATATAGTAACGTATGCATTATTAATTTTTAACTCTGTAATCTGTCCGTTTTCAGTATCTATTGATAAATGGGAAGAATGCAACTCGCACTGTACTTCGTAATATGTACCATTCCCATTTGTAAGTTGGATATAAATATTTTCTTTGGGTATTTCACGGATAGAGTCTATAGCAAATCCTTGTGGAATATATGTTGGCAGATATTTATCAAAAGTATCTGAAATAGAAGGAGAGACATCATTAAAAGTAAAAGTTGAACTTTTTTCGCCAGAGTTAAATATAAAATTAATAATTGATGTTCTAAATGCGCTCACACTGAACATCATTGCGGCACAGACTAGAATAGCAGCGAGAATTGCAATACGAATCCTAGAACGAAATTTTTTTCGGTATGTAGTAAACTGCTGTTTTTGATTTTCTCGAATTAATTTTTTCATTTGCTTTTCAAAAGCAGGGGAGAATTCATGAGCAGAGCCACCTTCGGAACGTAATTCTTCATCGGTTTTGAGTTCGACGTTATCGTCATCAGAAATTTGCGATATTGCGACACTAATGAGTTTATCGAAATCCTTATCGGATATTTTCACTGTAAGACACCTTCTTTCGTTAGAATTACTTTAAGTAACTTTTTGGCGCGACTGATGCGTTTGTGAACAGTATTAGTAGAAAGATTTAAAGCAATGCCGATTTCCTCGGTGGTATGATCATATAGGTAGCTTAATTTCAAGACATCTCTATATTTATCCGGTAACTCGCTGATGGCTTGAGCAATTGCTTCAACAGTAATCCTGTCGACAATGATATCTTCAGGCCCAGATGAATTATCTGACAAATCCAGTGGTATTTCATAGACGGTATCGGTCGGATGTATGCTCCGGTAATAATCGATACAAATATTTCGAATAATCATTTTCAGGTAGCTACGATGCTTGTCTGTAGGTATTTCAGCAATTCGATTGATATTCTTGGCAACTCGGATGTAGGCTTCAGCAACCATATCTTCGGCGTGCTGGACATCATGAAGAATGCCGTAAGCTATTTGAAACATGCCTTGAGAATATGTTCTGTAAAGAAATTCGAATAAGCATAATTGGGATTGGCGTTCGACTAATGCGAATGAAATCATGTGTAGGACTCCGTAAATTGTATTGGTATATATATTGTATCAGAAAATCGACAATTTGTCGAAGATACTTGGATGACTGCAAAGCCACATATTCAACAGGAGATAGTAATAGTATATGAAAGAGATAGTGGGTATTAGTTATGCGTGTTATGGTGTTAGTCTATATATCTATTTGAGCAGTGAAATTTCATCGAGAGAGAAAGTTACAATTTTCGAATGGTTATATTCGTATATTGAGAATGACACGCGTGATGGTCTGTTAATGTCAAATAATGTAGTATAAGTGTATTTAAAATAAACAGCGGATGAAAGAGCTTTCTGCATATTGGAGTAAATATGTTTTTGTGGTAAAATATTAAAAGATTTTGAGATTATGATGCAATAAATTTTTTAAATGTAAGAGTAAAGTAAGTAATCTATGTGGTGAAGAGATGGAAAAAACCAGCAGGATACTGGACTTCCAACCAGTATTATTGTAATAGGAGATAACGAAATGATTAATAGTCTTAATATGGATTTCATGAAAGAGCGGACATTCTGTTAGAGTTGATGACGGAGAAAAAAGTTGATAAAGAGGAAAGAAGATTAGAAATATTATTTGTGATGCTTACAAATGGGAGAATATAGGATGACAGTTCTGTTAGCAGGTGGAGCGGGCTATATTGGATCACACACAACTGTACAGCTTTTGATGAGTGGACACGACGTAGTAATCGCAGATGATTACAGCAA
>OLQE01001796.1_pt1 | contig 10504 bp, 8 predicted proteins | sample 1643161 | NCBI WGS metagenome assembly OLQE01 (sample SAMEA3136650, study PRJEB25190) | human gut metagenome | reverse complement strand
GAGGGCTTGCAAGATTTGTCCCGGACCCTAGGCCTCCAGGCCGGCGAGGCGACGGCCGACCAGGTAACCGAAGGTCAGGCAGCGTCCGTGGCTGACGGCGCTCATGTGGTGGGGGTAGGTGCCGTTGAACATGCTGCCGGAGGCGTTGCCGAGGGCGTAGAGCCCCTCGATGGGCGCACCCGCCCCCGTCAGCACGCGGGAGTCGGCGTCGATGCGCAGGCCGTTCACCGTGACCAGGCAGCAGCCGCTCTCCTCGATGGCGTAGTACGGCCCCTCCTCGAGGGGAATGAGGTCGCCGGGCTTCTTCCCGAAATCGGTGTCCTCGCCACTGGCACACAGCTCGTTGTAGCGGGCTACGGTCTGGGCGAGGTTGGCGGCGTTGATGCCGCACTTCTCGGCCAGCTCGTCCAAGGTCGGCGCCTCCACGAGGACGTCCTTGATGGAGTCGTACATGTCCTCGGGCGTCCAGGGGGCACCGCCCTTGGCCTTCTCGAGAGATGAGAGTATATCGGTGCCCGAGAGCAGCACGAAGTCGTGGGCGCCCGGCTGGTACATGATGGCGTTGCTCATGTACTCGAAGGAGAGGTTCTCGTTCACGAAGCGCTCGCCGTTCTCGTTCACGCGCAGGAAGGCGAGCATGGCGCCGTTCGCGCGGTTGCCCGTCTTGGCGCCGGCGGGGTCGTTCATGAGGATATGGGGCCAGTCGTCCTCGGCGGCACCCGCGGCAAGTCCCATGAGGATGCCGTCGCCCGTGTTGGTGATCGTCGGGTTGATCCAGGCGTACACCGCCAGATCGCGCGGGCGGATGCGCTGGGTGAGCATATCCCAGTTGAACTCGTAGCCGCCCGTGGCGAGCACGACGCCCTTTGCGGCCTCGACCTTGATGATGCCGTCGGCGCTCTTCGCGTAGACGCCCGTCACCTTCCCGTCCTGGACGGCCAGCTGCACCGCCGGCGTGTTGTAGCGGATATCGGCGCCCTGGCCCTCGGCAATGCCGAGGAGCGTCTCCACGAACGAGGCGATGCCCTTCTCGATGCGCACGCCCGAGCCCCAGGTGGTAACGCCGCAGAACTCGGCGTTACCCGCTTTGGCCGTGAAGGCGCCGCAGGCATCGCCGACGGCGTCCATGGCCCAGTCCAGCGCCTCGCCCGAGCGCTCGCACCAACGCTCCCAGACGGAGCGGTCGCAGCGGAAGTGGGCGGTCGTGAGGCCGTCGTTCATAAAATCGCGGGCGTTCAGCACGATATCCGCCTCCGCATGGGCCCGGTCGCCGAAGGCCGCGACCTCCGTGCCGCGGGCGGCGAAGGTCGCTCCCTTCTCCAAAAGCACCACTGACAGGCCGTTCTCGCTCGCGGATGCGGCGGCTGCCACGCCCGACATGCCCGCTCCGCAGACGGCAACGTCGCAGGAGACGGTCTCGACGACGTCCTCGTCCGCGATGGGGTCGGCGATGTAGGCCACCTCGGCCCCGCTCGGAGGGAAGAACTCCAGGTTGCCGGTATTGGGGATGGTCGTCTCGCCACCGTCGGCGGATGTGCTCGCGAGCCCGGAGGCCTCGGCGTCCGGTTTTCCGGCTGCTTGCGGCGCGCAGGCGGCAAGCGACGCGGCCGCTGCGGCCCCGAGCGCTCCCAGTCCGATGAAGCCGCGGCGTGAAAGGTTCTTCTCCATGGTGCCCTCCTCTAGGTAGGTTTCTCTGTCAGGCGGTCGGGGCTTCTGCGCTATACTTGCGATTTGCATCTTCCGCACGGCATCTGCTCCCGGCCGCCGCGCCCGTTGCACCGGGCATGGACGAGGCTAAGGGAATGGAGGGACCATGTCATCTGACCAAACGGCCAAACATGGCTTGGGCCGTGTCTGCCAAAAAGTAGGACACGGCTTATCGTGTATTTTCTCGGATAAAACGTCGCTTATCTATATTTTTGGTCTGGCGGCCTTCTACACGTGGAACCTGGTGGATATCTTCGCCCCGCCGCTTGTGGGCTCGGGCGGAGGGCCCGGCATCGAGGTGTCCACGGTCGTCTCGTCGGTCTGCAACGTGGGAAGCTATGTCGCCATTGCCGCATTGCTCTCCCGTTTCCGGTCGTTTTTCGCTCTGGCTTTCGCCGCCGCCGTGGCAGCGGCTGCGGTAGTGCTCGGGGCATGGGGCCTGTGGTCCGTCGGGCTGGTGGGCTCGCCCGAGGCCCTGCTCGCGTACAAGGGGGTGACGCGGGTGTGCGCGGCCTTCGTGATCGTCGCCTGGGGGATGCGCTTCAGCGAGCTGGAAGGCTCGGCGCTCACCCAGCGGGCCCTGGCCGCCTTCTGCATGGCAACGCTGGCCTTCCTCGTCATCGGCGCGACGCGCGGGCTTTTGCAGGCGGGGTTGTTCGCGCTGCTTCTGCCGCTCTCGATGGGCTTGTGCCTCCGAGCGACGGGCGGACGCGTGGCGGGGGAGGGCGCGACGCGGCCGACGCAGGTCGCGGCGTCGCCCGATTGCGGGGAGGCCCCGCCTGCTGCATCGGGGTCGCACGACGGAGTGCGCCGTTTCCTCTCGTCGGTCTGGCGCTTGCTGCTCGTCTTCACGCTGTTCGGCATCGTGACATGGGTCATGATCCTCGGGGCGCAGGCGGGTCTGTCGACGGCCTTCCCCGGCTCCGTCGTCGCGGGCGCGGCCTTCGCCGTCATGGCCTGCCTGCTCGTCGCCTCCTGCGTTTTCGAGGGGATCGTCTCCTATCGCTACGTGTACAAGCTGGTGCTGCCCCTCGTCATGGTGGGGCTGTTGCTCGTGGCCGCGTTCGAGGGGTTCCGCGGCGTGGGGGCGGCCGTCGTGTCGGTGGGGTTCACGTGCTTCGATTTGTTCTGCTTCGTCATGGTGGCGACGGCCTGCCGCCAGAGCGGCGTGCGGGCGGGCGCGGCCTTCGGCTGGTACCGGGCGCTGGAGAGCTTCGTTCCCATGGTGGCCTTGGGGCTCATGACGGCGCTCGGGCAGCTCGGTGCCCGCAGCGGCAATACGACCCTGTACGTTCTCGTGGCGGCGTGCGTTCTGGTCCTCGCGGTGGTGCTCGTGCTCGATCGGGGGAGCATCTTGGAGCGCGGCCGGCTGAAGCCGGACGTCGTCTACCCCCGTGCCGAGGCCCTCTACTTCGCGCGCCAGTGCGAGGAGGCGATTAGCCGCTATGAGCTCTCGCCTCGCGAGGCGGAGGTGCTGAGCCTCGTGGTGCGCGGCCGCAGCGTCCCTCATATTGCCGAGCGGCTCTACCTCTCGCGTGGCACGGTGAAGACCCACATCGCCCGCATCTACCAGAAGCTCGGGGTGGGGGACCGGCAGGAGATGATCGACTGCATCGAGTCTCTGGAGTTGCCCGAGGACGAGCGGTAGCTGCGTTCTCCCGCCCGTGTGCCCCGGCTGCCGTTCGTCGGCGGTGAGCGGCGGGGCGTTGGCCGTCTGGCCTTCGCGTGGTTGTGCTCGCGTAATTGTGCGGGCCTTCGCGCGGCATCGTGCCTTATAACTGAAAGGGTAAGCGTAAGCCGCGATGCCGGAAAGGACGGTGAGGAGACGATGACGGAACGGAAGATCAATCGTGGGAGCGAGATTCGGACCAAGGGAAAATCCATGGGGCGCGAGCGCTCGGGAGCATCTGCCGATCCGTCCGACAGACCCTCGCCGCAAGCCGGCGGCTTAAAGGCTGCGTCTTCGGCCGAAGGCATCCGAGGCGGTCTTTCGCTTTCGACGGAATCTGCGGAAGGCTCGCCCGTCGCTCTCGCCGAGCGATCGTTGACGCTGCGCGCCGCCCTGTTTCTGACCGGCCGCATCGTGCTCATGCTGGCGGGCATCGCGGTCATGGGGCTTGGCATCGATATCGTCGTGAAGGCCGATTTGGGCAATTCGCCCATCTCCGCCACGCCCAACGTGCTCTCCCTCGGGTTCACGGCCGTGAGCTTCGGCACGTTCATGCTGGGGTGGCAGTGCTTTCTCGTGCTGGTGCAAATCGCCCTTCTTCGCCGGGAGTTCCGCCTGGTGGACTTGTGGCAGATTCCCATTTCGGTGTTCTTCGGTATGTGCATCGATGCCTTCATGGCGTTGCTCGGCCCGGCCGCACCGACGAGTTATATCGCCTCGTGGCTGTGGCTCGCCGGCGGCATGGCGATTCTCGCCCTTGGCATCGTGATGACGGTCGTCTCGGGCACGGTCATGAACTGCGGCGAGGCCGTGGTGCAGGCCGTGGTGCGCAAGACTCACGCTCGCTTCGGCACCGTGAAGGTGGGCTTCGATCTCGCCTGCGCGGCCTTGGCGTGCCTGTGCGCGTTCCTGTTCGTGGGCCATTTGGCCGGCGTGCGCGAGGGCACCTTCGTCTGCGCCGCCTTCACCGGCGTCATCGTGAACGTCTACATGGGCCTCTACGGCAAGCTGCGCGACGCCGCCCGCGCCCGATCGAAGGCACGCGGAGAAAGCGCTGCCGATCCACTCGTTCAACGAGGCGGCGTCTCCAGGCAAGAGTGAGCTCCGTTTGGGATGAAAATTTCGACTTGTTAGAGTTCAGGAGGATGAAACGCCGAGTCTCATGGGATTCAGCTAGTGAATAACGCAAAAATGGAGTCTCAATGGGGCGACTTCGCCAAGCGCGGATTCTAACAAGTCGAAAAAATCGCCTCGAAAATAAGGGCTCAACGAGATGTACGGATCAACTCGCGAATCAATCCAAAGCGAGGAAGCCTACGGAAACCCCGCTCGAGCTATATTTTCTTTGCGAAGAGGACGTGGGACGGCTATACTGTACCAGTTTGAACCAAACGCGGCGGGCGACCAGAGGGTTTGCCGCGGCGCGTGAGCAGGAAAGGAAACATCCGTGGCAAGCATTTCTACCGCCGATTTCAAGAACGGCATGTGCATCATCAACAACGGCAAGATGTGCACCATCGTCGAGTTCCAGCATGTGAAGCCGGGCAAGGGCGGCGCGTTTGTGCGCACCAAGCTCAAGGACATCAAAACCGGCCGCGTGGTCGATTACACCTTCAACGCCGGCACGAAGTTCGATTCCGTGCGTCTTGAGTCCAAGAAGATGCAGTACCTCTACAACGACGGCGCCGATTACTGGTTCATGGACAACAGCACGTTCGAGCAGATGCCCGTCTCCGCCGATATGGTGGGCTCCGCGGCCGATTGGCTGAAGGAGAACGACGAGGCCACGCTGCTGTACGCCGGCGACGAGCTCATCAGCCTGGAGCCCCAGATGTTCGTGGAGCTCGAGGTCACCCACACCGAACCGGGCTTCAAGGGCGACACCGCCACCAACACGCTGAAGCCGGCCACGCTTGAGACGGGCAAGGAGGTGCAGGTGCCGACGTTCATCGAGATCGGCGACGTCCTGCAGATCGACACCCGCGACGGCCGCGTCATCAAGCGCGTGTAGCAGCTGCGGAAAGCTCGTAGGTTGAGGAAGCCTCCTTCGGGAGGCTTCTTTTATTCCCGTGCGAAGAAGGCGAAGGCGACGCCGCCCGGGCCGACGTGGGTGCCGATGACGGCGCCGACCTGCGTGAGGGGCAGATCGTCCGGCGCGGCGGACTCGTCGGCGGCCGCTTCCTCGGCGGCTTTCGCCTGCGCCAAGCTGTCGGCGATGTACTTGCGGGCCGTCGCGTCGGACAGGCCCGAGTAGGCCACCCAGATGGGCCGTGTGAAGTCGATGCCGCCGGCCTCGTCGATCTTCTGGAACACCATGTTCTTCGACTGCTTCGATCCGCGCGCCTTGCCGAGCACCACGACGTCGCCATCGACGACGCCCACCACGGGCTTGATGGAGAGCATGCCGCCCACGAGGGCCGCCGCTCCGGAAATGCGGCCGCCGCGGCGCAGGTACTCCAGCGTATCCAGGGAGGCCACGAGCCGGATGTCCTTCTTCTCCTGGTTGAGGCAGTAGGCGATGTCGGCGGCGGAAAGCCCTTCGTCGCGCAGAGCCCAGGCGCGCTCGGCCAAGATGCGCTCGCCGATGGTGGCGTTCTCGCTGTCGACCACGAACACCGACTCCTTGAACGGGGCCGCGGCGATGCAGGCGCTCTGGTAGGTGCCGGAGATGTGGCTGGAAAGCGTGATGCAGACGACCTCGTCGCCGGCATCGACGGCCTCTTGGAAGAGGTCTTGGAACACCATAGGAGGGATCTGGCTCGTGCGGGGCAGATCGTCGGTTTCCACGAGGCGCTCGAAGAATTCCTCGCGCGAAAGGTCGACGCCCTCGGCGTACTGTTCGGAGCCGAATGCGATGGTCATGGGGATGATGGTAATGTCGTGGGCGCGGGCGTAGCCCTCTTCCATGTCCGCCGACGAGTCCACGATGATGCGAATGGCCACAATGCCTCCCTCGAAGTCGTTTCCCTTATTTTATCGTCCGTACGCGGGGCCTCGGCGAGGCGGCGTAAAGGCAAGTAAATTGTTCATAATTTGGGAACGGTTTCTCGATTGACAGCGAGCCTCAAAAGTGGCGACTGGGAAGTGTTTAGCTTTCCACCAGATCGAGCAGCTCCTGGTGGGAGTGGATGCCCAGTTTCGCGTAGACGTGCTTCACGTGGGCCTTCACGGTGTTGCGGGACACGACGAGCGCCTCCTCGATGTAGGCGCGGTCGCGGCCCCGGGCGAGCATGGCGAACACCTCGGCCTCGCGCGGGGTGAGGGAGAACTCGCTTGCGATGGCCTCGCAGCGGGAGGCGAAGGCCTCCTCGGGGGTGCGGGCCGCGGGCATCGGCAGCGGCACTGACCCCGTTCCGGCGTCCGGTACCGCTTCTGCTCCGGCATCGGCTCCCTTCCCGGCGGCCGTTGCCCCCACCAGCACCGGATCGATGCCGTCGATGGCTCCGGCGAAGGTGAAGCGTTTCAGCCCGATGGTCACGTAGGCGGCGAACACCAAAAGCAGTACTGCGGGGGTGGCCACACGCAGGGCGGGCATGCTTGCCGCGGCGCTGTTGGCAAGCATGCCCGCGGCGGCTCCCGTAAGCGATCCTAAGGCCGAGACACCGTTTCCCCAGGCTACCGTTGTGATGGCTCCGAGTGGGTTGCGTGCGGCAATGGTGATGAGCGCCATCTGGGCGGCCATGATGAACAGGCCGTTGCCTGCGTTCAGCAGCGCCACGTCGGCCGCACCGCTGTCAGCGGCGAGCAGGGGCTGGGTTGCCAGAAGGAACCCGGCCATCACCGTGAGGGCCGACAGCTGCACGAGACCGTCGGCGGGAAAGCGCCGGCGCGAACAAGTCACGTAAAGGGCCACGAGGGCAAGCGGGATGGCCGAGAGAAACGACATGCGCGGTGTGCCTGCCACCTCCCCGAAGCGCAGGGCGAAGCCGAAGGCCACCTGGAACAAAAACAAGCACACGAACAGGGCCGAGAACGGCGCGAGGAACGAGGCCGGCCGCGTGACGGCGATGTCGCTCGGCGAAGGCCGGTCGTGGGCCATGTCGAAGTAAAGGCGGGCGCCGCGGGCGGTAAGCGCGATGGCCGCCAAGGGGAAAATCAGGAAGAGGGCGGTTCCGACCCACGGGGGCAGAAGCGACGACGCGGGGCTCGCCGCCAGCTGAACGGTGTAGGCCGCAGCGATGATCACGGCCGTCGTGTGCATTTCGAGGCGCACGAGATAAAGCGCCGTCGACACCGTGGCCACCGAGCGGCCGATGGCGGCGAGGCTCGCACCCGCAACGAGGAGCGCCGGCGCGGAAAACCCAAGCCCCAGGGACAGAAGCGCGCCGCCGCCTACAAGACAGGCTACCGCCACGGCGACGATGGCGCGCTCCCGCAGAAGGCGCGGGGCGCGGTAGGCCGCAAGCCCAAGGCCGAGCAAAGTTGCTGCCGAGAACGTGACGGAGATGTCGCGGGCGAACATGAAGATCGCGTCGAACTGCGGGAAGAGCGAGCCGTTCATGAGGGAGGTGGTGCCGAGCGTCAAAAGCAGCGCGACGAACCCGCACAAGGGGCTCGCCTTTTCTGCAGCGCATTCCGTTTCCATGTCGCTCCCTTTCGCTCCCTTTCGCCTCCCTCCATTCTACACGCGAAAACCCCCTGTCCGCACGGGACAGGGGGTTCGCTCTTATAACCGCTGGTCGCTGGAGGGGAGGCGCGACCGGCGGTATCCCTTGGGAAGGGCTTGACGAACTGCCTTCGCGGGTTGCGGAATAAACGGCTTGCGAAGGCGAAGGGGCCTTGAAGGCGCGGACGCCTTACGCCTGCCCGGTTGCCGCCAGCATGCCGGCGCGGCGGCCGAAGGTCATGGTGCGCCCGCAGGCAAGGCCCGTCAGCAGGTTCGGGTAGCTCACGGAGAAGAAGCCGCCGGAGTCGTTGCCGGTGAGGTACAGGCCCTCGATGGGATCGCCGTTCTCGTCGCAGGGGTGCATGTTCGTGTCGATGGTGACACCGTCCAGCGTCGCCAAGAACCACGCCCCGGTGCGCACGCCGTAGAAGGGCGGCGTGTCGATGGCCATCAGGCGGTGCTTCTCCTTGTAGTAGTCGGTGTCCTCGCCGGCCGCGGCCATCTCGTTGTAGTGCTTCCACGAGGCCACGGTGGTCTCCACGGGAAGGTTCAGCTTCTCAGCGAGCTCTTCCATGGTGTCGGCCTTCTGCACGTAACCGTCCTCGATGAGCTTCTCTATCATACCGTCCACCACCTGCATGGGGATGTTGTTCTTCGCCCCGTTGGGGAAGGGGAACAGACGGCAGCAGCCCACCTCGTCGAAGGCCTCGGCCTGCGCGGCGTGGTTTGCGTCCCAGATGTCCACGTAGGTCTGGTGCGGCTGCATGATGGTGGAGTGCAGCATGTAGTCGTAGGGGCCGCTCTCGTTGCAGAAGCGCTCGCCCTTCAGATTCAGCTTCAGGAAGGGCTGCTCGCCGAACCAGAACCAGCGGCCGAGCACTCCGTCGCCGGCGTACTGGTCGGGCTTCACGCAGGCGCGGTTGAAGGTGCAAGCGGCGCCGAGCGGATCCATGGTGGCGCCGAGCCACAGCGCTGCCTTGATGCCGGAGCCGGTGGGATTGCCGCCGCTTCCGGGGGCCGCGATACGGATCTTCTGATTCCAGGCCTGGCGGTCCTCCATCATCTCCAGGTTGTTGCCGTAGCCGCCGGTGGAGAGGATGACGCCGCGACTCGCGTTGATGCGCAGGTAGTGGCGGTCGCCCTGCACGTCCCGGGCGATGACGCCGGTCACGCGTCCGACCTCATCGGTCTCGCACTTGATGAACTCGGTGTACCAGCGCACCTCGGCGCCTTGCTCAGCGGCATAGGCCAGGATGGATTCCGCGAAGCCCCATTCCTCGTCCTCGGCCACGGCATCGGTCTTTTGCGGACTGTGGCCGGTGGCGAAGGCCTTGTCGCGGCCCGGGTCGGAGGTGTCGCCCACGCCGCCCTCGAATTCCATGACGAGCTTGCCGTCGCGCTGGATGATGTCGGTGAGCCAGTCCACCATGGCGCCGGACTCGTCGGCCCACAGCTTCACCAGGTCGTAGTTCACAAAGCCGTTGGCGTAGCGGACGATGTCCTCGACGGCCTCTTTCTTCTCGATGCGGAACTCAGGGAACTCGTCGAAGGAGGCCTGCTGCAGGCGCGAGTCGATGGCGCCGATGTCCTCGCGGACGTTGTGCGGGGTGCCTTGGCGGTCGATGCCGAGCACGCGCGCGCCGTTCTCGGCGGCCGAGATCATGGCCGGGATGCCGCCGGTGCCCATGCCCACAACGAGCACCTCGGTCTCGATGGTCTCGGCGATGTCGGCCTCGTCGATGACGGGCGGCGCTCCCAACCAGGAGGGGCCGCCGAAGTCGCCGGTGCTCGGGTTGGCGGGATCCGCGGCTGCATAGCCTTGGCCGCATCCGGACAGCGTGCCGGCGGTCAGCGCGCCCACGGCCGCGAGGCCGGCGCCTTTGAAGAAGCTGCGGCGGGAAACGTTACTGGACATTGGGGGCCTCCCATCCTTCGGGCAGGGTCAGGTCGTGGCACTCGTTGCAGACGAGTACCTGGTTCTCGTGGGCTTTGTGGCAGTCGCCGCATTCCAAGGCCATGTCCTGATGGCTGGAATGCGGGTTGTACTTCTCGTCGTTGCCGGCGAATCCCCACAGGCCCGCGGTGATCTCGTCAAAGGACTTGCCTCCGTGGCACTCGGCTCGCGCGCAGAACTCCTCGCTGGCGAACTGCTTGCCGGTGGCGAGCATGGTGCCGTCTTCGGTCATGGGGTAGTTGTCGGACACCCAGGCGCACACCTCCGAGATCTGGGTCGTCAGCTCGGCGGTGTGGCAGTCGAGGCACGACTCGCCGGCCTTCGCGTGCACGGTCACGCCCAGGTTCGGGTCGCCGGAGTCGTAGGTCTCCACGTAGTAGTCCATGGGGCTGTGGCAGATGGCGTTGCAGAAGCTCGGCTGCTCGTGCCACACCCAGAACCCGGCGCCGGCCACCACGATAATGGCCGCCACCACGCCGGCGACGATCCACCCGCGCTTGGGACGCTTCTTGGGAGCCGGTCCGCCCGCGGCCCCCTTCTCTTCGTCGATGCTCATGATCGTTTCCTC
>OLQE01001791.1_pt1 | contig 10512 bp, 8 predicted proteins | sample 1643161 | NCBI WGS metagenome assembly OLQE01 (sample SAMEA3136650, study PRJEB25190) | human gut metagenome | reverse complement strand
ACAGTGTCGGAATATTGATCCCTGCCTTGCGGATGACAGACAGGACATTTTTTTCGTCGGTAAATTCTACCTTTCTACCGTCAATTGTCATTATACCCATGTTCTCGCCTCCTCCTATGCCTCTATATACACTGCATCAAACGCACAGTTGTCTTTACATGCACCGCACTTGATACAAATATTCGGATCAATGTGATAGCATTCTTTACGCACACCGGTAATCGCACCGACCGGACAGTTCTTCGCACACTTACCGCAGCCCTTACAGAATTCCGGATTGATGATGAAGCGACGCAATGCCTGACATACCTTCGCACGGCACCTCTTATCCCGGATATGCTCCTCGTATTCATCGCGGAACTCACGGATCGTCGAGAGCACCGGAAGCGGTGCGCTCTTGCCAAGTCCGCACAGCGCCATACTCTTGATCATATTGCCGAGCTCCTGCAGCTCATCAATATCACTCATCTCACCCTGGCCGGCGACGATTCGCTCCAGAATCTCCAGCATACGCTTCGTCCCCTCGCGGCACGGTACGCATTTGCCACACGACTCACGCTGTGTAAAGCTCATGAAGAAGCGGGCTACCTCTACCATGCAGGTATGCTCATCCATGACAACAAGTCCGCCGGAGCCGACAATCGCGCCATACTTCTTTACCGAATCGAAATCCAATGGCACATCCAGATGCTGTTCCGTCAGACATCCGCCTGACGGTCCGCCAATCTGCACAGCCTTAAACTTTGCACCGTCCTTCAGACCGCCGCCGATATCAAAGATGATCTCCCTAAGAGTCGTACCCATCGGTACCTCAATCAGTCCGGTATTCTCGATCGCTCCGGTCAAAGAGAATGTTTTCGTACCCGGCGATCCCTCGGTACCGATACTGCGATACCACTCCCATCCCTTCAGGATGATCTCCGGTACATTTGCAAAGGTCTCTACATTGTTCAGGACGGTCGGTTTCTCCCACAGTCCCTTCTCCACCGTACGCGGCGGCTTGACACGCGGCATACCACGATTGCCCTCGATTGACGCGGTCAGCGCACTTCCCTCACCACAGACAAAAGCTCCCGCACCACGGTTGATGTGCATCCGAAAGCTGAAGTCTGTCCCTAAAATCTGATCTCCGAGCAGTCCCGCCTCTTCGAGCGTCCTGATCGCATGCCTTAATCTTGCTACAGACTGCGGATACTCCGCACGCACGTAAATATAGCCATCCTGCGCACTCACAGCATAGGCCGCGAGCATCATTCCCTCAATCAACCGAAACGGATCGCCCTCCATAACGGAGCCATCCATAAATGCGCCCGGATCACCCTCATCACCATTACATACGACATAGCGCACCTTTTCCGGCTGCCGCGCTACCTGCTTCCATTTCTTTCCTGCCGGGAATCCTCCGCCCCCTCGTCCGCGGATACCGGACTTGTCGACCTGATCCACAACATCAGCCGGCGTCATCTCAAAAAGTGCCTTGGAGAGCGCAGAAAATCCACCGCTCGCGATGTACTCGCCAAGAGACTCCGCGTCAAATTTGCCACAGTTCTTCAAAACAATACGGGTCTGCTTTGCAATAAACGGAATATCATCCGGTCCTTCATAGCTCTTTCCCGCCTTCTTGTATAGCAGGTGCTCCAGCACCTCATCGCCAAGCACGGTACGCTCAAAGATCTCTTCGCAATCCTCCGGCTGCACCTTTGTGTACTGGATGACCTTGTCACCTTTCTGAATCCGAACCAGCGGTCCTAACTCACAGACGCCCTGACACCCGGTCTTTTTGATACCGACCTTCTTTTCATCCTCGTCATGCGGTGCAAAGGTAATGCTTACACCCGGAGCATCCTTCGCCACTTCAAGAAACTTCTCATAAATCTTCTGTGAACCGGTTGCAATACAGCCGGTGCCGGAACAGACAAGAATCCGGCAGTCACAGGCTGCGAGCTTCTTCTGCTCAGCCTCACACAGTTCCAGTAGCTTTTCCTTACTGTCAATTCTCATCTGCCTTCACCTCGCAATTCTTCAATCAATGCAATTGCCTTTTCCGGTGTCATCTTCGGATGTACCTCTTCATTAACCATCATTGTCGGCGCGAGTCCGCATGCGCCGAGACAGGAAACTGTCTCCACGGTAAAGAGCATATCATCCGTCGTATGCTTCTTCTTACTCAGTCCAAGCTCCTTGAACAAAGCTTCCAGAATCGGAGCGGACTTCCGCACGTGACAGGCGGTACCGTCACAGACCTTAATCACATACTTTCCTTTCTCCTCAAACGAAAAGTTCTCATAGAAAGTCGCTACGCTGTATGCCTTCGCTTCCTTTACTCCGATCTGCTTCGCTACATAGGACAGCAGCTCACCTGGAAGATACCGATACGCTTCCTGTATGTCCTGCATGATCGGAATCAGAGAAGAGGGCTTCTTTCCATAACGGCCTATGATCTCATCCGCCACCTGATAATAAGATTCATCAAGCATTGTGTGATTCTCCTTTTCTCATTTTTTCATATTTGTAACTTCCGTACAATTATGTATATTCTATTATACATTAACTGAATATTTTTCACAATGCTTTCTTTGATAATTTATTTTTTAACGAAATTTTAACGGATATTTGCAACTTATTCCCGTCAGTTTATTGCAGGATGTGATGATGCCAGGGTCCAAAGGTCAAAAAGCCGTTCATGCTTGCATGATAAGGCTTTTGAACTTGCTTTACTTTCACGAAAGGATTCGATGCTATATGAAAAAAAAGAAAACGAAGGAGCTGTTGCTCCTGTTTCTTCTATTTCTCCTCTGTGGCGCACTGTTTGCCATACGGCACTTTACTGCCTCTTCAAAAAACAGCATAAAAATTACCGTTTGCGGCATGGAACAGGGCATCTATGACCTCTCCTGCGACCAGATCATCCGGATCGGCGAAACAAACGTCTGCGAAATCCGGGATGGTCAGGTGCGGATGATTGAAGCGGACTGTCCGGATCAGCTCTGCATCAAACAGGGGGCATTCGGTGCAGACGGCGGCATGATTGTCTGCCTGCCAAACCGGGTCGTCATCGAACCGGCGTCAAGTACCCGTACGGATGCCGTGTCTTAGCGGGTGTGTCAGGCGACTGCACTCATAACAGACCTGATCAGATTTCCCTGCACCAGTATCCGAACTGCCATCCCCGGTCATATCCATTTACGGGCTTGAAGCGGTCAAATGCAAACATTCCGGCCATGTACCGCTCCTGTGCATTGACGACACCCGGAACACCGAGGATGTAATGTCCTTCCTGATCTTTTGCGAGCAGCAGATGATGGTACTGGTAAAGTCCATGCTGCAGGAAGGTATTTCTGCCCACCCGACAATTTGCCTGCTGTAAGCGCACCAAATCGCATGGACGAAGCTGCACACACTCCAAAAATTCTGTATCCGAGAAAGGCTCCAGCACCGGGCGGCTGGCAAAAAGCATCGCAAGCACCTGTTCCTGCCCGGATGACCGGCATGCATGCGGCTCCTCCTGCACCGGCACTTCTTCTGATGTCATCTCATCCTCAAACGCCTCACAGACTTCGGCTGCAGCCTCCTCCTCACTTATATGCTCTTCCGGCATTGCTTCTGCATGCTCTCCTAAATTGTCTGTATCCTCCGCATCAACCATTTCTACCTGGTCTTCATCCGCGACTGAATCCTTTTCCTTCTCCCACGCTTCAGATATCTCTGCTGCGTGTATTTGTCGTTCTGTTTCATTCTTCTCATCGCTGTTTTCTTCCGTCTGCTTTTCGTGTATGCTTTCCGTTTTCCACTCTGTGATCTGCTCTGATTTTTCCTCTTTATTTTCTGTATTCACGGCCTCCTTTGGCAGCGTAAGCACAAACCGATCCGTAAAAACCGGCTCATCATCCCACACTGTCACATACCTTCTTCCATCCTCACTCTGAATCCAGATCCCTGCAAGCGACGCAAAGCCATATTTTCCCTGCCAGACAGGGATATCGGCACGATAGGCCCATTCCTCCATCCGCACCATTCCGGGTCGCATGCTGCCCATATACAGTCCCAGCTGCCATCCCTGCTCACGCACAAATCCATAAGCCCGCACCGGCCGCAATGGTTCTGTCTCCGTATTCAGCCGAAACAGAATGCGCCACATTCCGTTTCTCAGCTCGACCTTTGCAAACCCGGCATTTTTCTGTTTTTTCCCATCTATGTACTCATAAAAATAAGCAATAAAACGTCTGTATTCCGGCATATCTGATCCATCCTCTCTCCTGCATTTTCTGATTTTTCCGCCATGATGTATGCCCGCCTCTGCCTGTATGGCACACAAAACACTGCAGATATTCTATATTTATGCAAAAATGAGCGCTTTCAGAACTTCTGAAAGCGCCCGGGATAAATCTTTCCGATATTTCACTGACTATGATACTTCTGATATGCCCATTTTGCTCCGGCTGTGCGCTCCTTTAAATGCGCATCCTTATAATGGCATCGCTCAAATTTTGCACAAAACGCGCGCGTGGCAAATGCGACGTCCCTGCATTGTTTAAATTCCTGCAAGGTCACATCGTACTTCGCACCATATTTCTGGCTGATTCCGATCCACGCCCATTCTCCGTGCTCCAGCTCATAGAGCATATAAGAAATCTGCAGACTGATATTGTGGCTCGGCCAGCTCTCACCATGCGATCTGAGATACTGCCGGAAACGCGTTTTGCGCACGTACGACCACTGTACCATCCCGATGCCCTCGCCGCTTTTATACTCAATCGCATTTGTTTTAATATCATCCGGATAGCCTCCGGACTCAAACATCAGGTTTCCGATGATGCCAGCCGTCGCCTGCTCCGAATAGCCTGCCCTGCGCAATGCCTTCCATACAATTTCCGTGTTGCTGCCCTTCAACCAGTGTGCATAAAGAGTACGGTTCTTCTTTCCAATGACCCTTGTGCCGGAATTGACCTGCTTTCCGCCGCTTTTTGCCGTATACCAGCCCTGAAAAGAATACCCCTCCTTCACCGGTTCCGGCAAAGCACCATACGTTCCACCATGTGGCCGTTCCAATGACTGCAGCGCCTCCCCGCCGCAGCTGTTCAGCTTCACAGTGATCATTTTCCCGGCCCGAATCGTAAAGCTCAGTTTTCTTGTGCCCTGATAACTGCCTTTCCCTTTAATCTGCACCGTCGCTTTTCCGGTATACTGATTATTACGGTAGCTCACTGTATAATCACGGTTCTTTTTTAAAGTCTTTTTTCCATATTTTACCGTCACCTTTGGTGTCCGTTTTTTTCCATTATAAGTATAGCTGGTCGTTCCCAGCTTAATGTTTGCTTTCGCAAGATTCTTCTTTGCGGCCGCCTGCACCGGCACAACGCCAAGCAGCAAAAGCATCGCACATAAAAGAAATCCCACGCGCCATTTGCTCCGTTCCCCCATTTTCCTCTCTCTTTCCACTCAGGCCGCCAGTCACAGGCAGCTACCGGTATCCTTATAACACACCGAAGCCAGGGTGGCAGACCATGTCACCCCGGCTTCAAAAATTCACACGTAAAAGTCCGATTATTTTACTTACAGAGCAGTCCCCTGTGCGATCATAGCATCCGCAACCTTCTCAAAGCCTGCGATATTCGCGCCTGTTACGTAGTTGCCCTCTACGCCGTAACGCTTTGCAGCGTCAGAAATCTTTGCATAGATGTCGTTCATCATATGCTTCAGCTTCTCGTCCACTTCCTCGAAGGTCCAGCTCATACGCATGCTGTTCTGGCACATCTCCAGTGCGGACGTACCTACGCCGCCTGCGTTAGATGCCTTGCCCGGCAGGAAGAGCATATCGCTGTCAAGGATGAAATCCGTTGCCTCACGGGTCGTCGGCATATTTGCGCCCTCTGCGATGACTGCACAGCCGTTTGCCTTTAAGGTCTTCGCATCATCCAGATTCAGTTCATTCTGGGTAGCGCACGGAAGAGCGATGTCGCACTTCACACTCCAGATACCCTTGCCCTCGGTATATACAGATCCCGGAACAGCTGCAGCATACTCTTTGATTCTGCCGCGGCGTACTTCCTTGATCTCCTTTACGACATCGAGCCGGATACCCTCTGCATCATAAATGTATCCATTGGAATCGCTCATTGCTACAACCTTTGCGCCGAGCTGCTGTGCCTTCTCAACTGCATAAATCGCAACGTTTCCGGAACCGGATACAACAACGGTCTTTCCTGCCAGCTCCATGCTGTGATCCTTGAGCATTGCATCCAGAATATAAATAAGGCCATAACCGGTCGCCTGTGTACGAACAAGAGATCCGCCCCAGGTAAGTCCCTTACCGGTGAGCACGCCCTCATACAGTCCGGTCACTCTCTTATACTGTCCATACAGGTAGCCGATCTCTCTTCCGCCTACTCCGATATCACCTGCCGGTACATCCTGGTCAGCGCCGATATACTTGGAAAGCTCTGTCATAAAGCTCTGACAAAATGCCATTACCTCACGGTCTGATTTACCCTTCGGATCAAAGTTGGAACCGCCCTTGCCGCCGCCGATCGGCAGTCCGGTCAGAGAGTTTTTGAAAGTCTGCTCAAAGCCAAGAAACTTCAGAATGCCCTGATTAACTGACGGATGGAATCTCAAACCTCCCTTGTACGGTCCGATTGCGCTGTTGAACTGTACACGGTAGCCTTTATTTACCTGAACCTTACCATTATCATCTACCCACGGAACCTTGAAGGAAATAATACGCTCCGGCTCAACGAGACGCTCGAGCAGGCTGACTGCACGATATTTCTCCTCGTTTGCATCGATGACAAGCTTCAGCGAATCCAGTACTTCCTTTACTGCCTGATGAAACTCCGGCTCTCCCGGGTTCTGTGCTACAACGCGGTTGTAGATCTCTTCTGTGTAAGACATGATTTTAGCCCCCTTGCTAAAGATTAAAAATGTAAATTAGTATCACACATTCGAACGTATTATACACTAGTGAAAACCATTTGGCAATTCTTTTTTACGCTCTCACGTTAAAACTTTATCTGGATGACGTATCCAGCCCTGCTACTTCGTCGACCGGTACGGAAAATAAAAATGTCCGTGCCTTCGACTCCATCCCTGCTTTTTCCATGATTGCACGCATAATAGCCTGCTTCTGTCCGCGTTCTGTCACAATGAAGATCATTTCTTTTTCCGCTGCAAGCGACACACCGAAAAATTTCCCCATTCCTTCCATTCCGGTGCCTTTTGCGTGAATGACGGTACCACCGCCTGCACCGGCGCTGCGGGCAGCCTCCATAATCGGCTCGATATAGCCCTGGTTTGCGACTGCAATAATCATTTCATATGCGGATTCCGGCATCGTCTCACTCCCTTCTGCTGCTCCATACTGCCCGTTTTGTCCGGCAGCTGCTTCATCTGCTTCCCTTTTTCCTGTCCTCCGTTTTTCACGGAAGCGTTTTCTGTCAGTCTTCTCATTTGCCGGTGTATTCCCCGTCTCCGGCATCCCGGTCTCCAGCGTACGGGTCAGATATGTAAATATGCCTCTTCCGCCGATGCTCGCAAGCGGGATCAGAAATGCGACTCCTGTTCCCGGTACATCAATGCGCATGCTCCGGTGCAGTCCGACACTTAGCTCCTCCCATTTCTGATCGTCAACGACGGAAAACAACACCGCCTTCTCATGGCTCTCCAGCCCAAAATAGTCGAGCATTGCATCGTTTGCAGTCCCACGTCCGAGTGTGACCAGCTGCACATCGACCTGCTGCTCCAGATAAAATTTCAGATACTTTTCGCCAAGGTTCCGACTGACCACCGTCATAAGCAGTGATAAACGTCCCATAAGCACTTCCCTTCCTGCCACTTATTTTACAAACTACCTCTTCCACTCATCCCTTCAAAATCAACCTGCCTGCAGATCAGAGCTCAATGATCTCATAATCTCCGCGGATATCCCATGTCATCTGCGTCGGCGCCGTTTTCTGACCGCCAAAGCGATAAAGGAGTCCCAGCACCTGTATCGTAATCAGTGGCGTCATCGCAACCATCGCAACGATCCCAAATGCATCCCGCACGATATCGCCGCCGACTGCCTGACATGCTCCGATCGCAAACGGAAGCAGGAAGGTCGCCGTCATCGGCCCGGATGCCACACCACCGGAGTCAAATGCGATCGCCGTGAACATTTTCGGCACGAAAAAGGACATCGCGATCGCCGCTGCATAACCCGGCACGAGGAACCACAGAATCGAGTGCCCGGTGAGAACACGCACCATCGCCAGCCCAAGTGAGATCGCCACACCGGCGGAAAGGCTTATGCTCATTGCCTTTGCCGGAATCGCACCCGATGTCATCTCCTCGACCTGATGGGTCAGGACATGCACTGCCGGCTCTGCCATAACGATAAAATAGCCGATCACCATACCGATTGGTACAATACACCAGCGGTACGGCAAAGAAGCCAACGTCCGTCCAAGCTCTGTTCCGACCGGCATAAAGCCGACATTTACTCCGGTAAGGAACAGGACAAGTCCGATGTAGGTGTAGATCAGACCAATAAAAATTCTTACCAGGCTGTTTCGGTTCATCTTCAGTGAAATGATCTGAAACATGCCAAAAAACAGAACGATCGGAAACATCGCTACCGCAATCTCCCGCATATAGTCCGGAAACGCATGCAGAAATGTCCGCCACAGCTCCACAGAATCCACAGATGCCACAATCGGCTCTGCCTCATATACTCCCTCCGGCGCATAGAGCAGTCCGAGTATGAGCACAGAAAGAATCGGACCGATCGAGCACAGTGCGATCAGACCAAAGCTGTCATCTGCTGCATGCTTATCGCTTCGTGTGGCCGAGATACCGATACCGAACGCCATGATAAACGGAACCGTCATCGGTCCGGTCGTCACACCGCCCGCATCAAATGCCACCGCCAGAAAATCCTTTGGCACGAAGCAGGCCACCGCAAACACTGCCAGATAACACACAACCAGCATTTTCGAAAGCGGAATACCAAACAGCATACGCAGCACCGCCGCCACAAGAAACATTCCGACGCCGCAGGCAATGACCAGAATGAGCACCCGGTTCGGAACCGACGGCACCTGCTCCGCAAGCACCTGCAGAGTCTTGACAGCTTCGTAATAGGTGTTATCCACATACGGGTCAACCGGGCAGACAACAACTGCTTCATTCTCATCAACGCCCAGCTCATCGTGGAGATAGGCTGCCGCCAGTGCAATGGCAGGGAATGTATCGCGGCGGCAAGGCTCTACACAAATAGAAGCCTTCTCACCCAGCTGGTTCTTGATTGCACTTGCCTGCGATTTACTCGTTGCAATGGTGATTTTTGCGTCAGCATCTACCGTAGTAATCTGACGATAGACACGCTGCACCATAGATTCATACTCGTCATCATTCTTGAACAGCTTGATGAACTGCTTACTGCGCACATCATTAGAAAGAGGCCAGAGACGCTTACCTGAACCACCAGAAAGTAAAATAATATTCATTTTGTTTTTCTCCTCTATCTTTACTTCAAGAATTCTTCAGCACTCTTACGAATTTCTGCTTCCACCTTCTCGGCGGCTTCCTTGTTCTCTGCACTGACAGAGATATAGGTCTTGAGCTTCGGCTCAGTGCCGGAGGGGCGCACCACGATGGAGCAGTTGTCTTCCAGCAGGAACTTGAGCACATCGGACTTGGGCAGACCGTCCAGACCCGGTGCGTAGTCCAGCAGCTTGACGACCTTCCTGCCGCCGAACTCCTTGATATTGCCACGGAATGCCTGCATGATGCTCTGCATCTTGGCAAAACCGGCGCTGCCGTCGAACTCGTAGCTGTGCAGGGTGTTCAGGCAGTAGCCGTAGGCCTTGTACAGCTCGTTCAGCTTATCCAGCAGGCTGATTCCCTTGGTTGCATAGTAGCTGAACATCTCGCAAATCATGTAGGCACCGTCCACACCGTCCTTGTCCCGGACGTAGGAGCCGGTCAGGTAGCCGTAGCTCTCCTCAAAGCCGAACACATAGCTGTGGGCCCTGCCCTGCTGTTCCAGCTTGCCGATCTGCTCACCGATGAACTTGAAGCCGGTCAGCACGTTGATGGTACGCAGGCCATAATGGGTAGCAATCTGCTCGCCCATATCCATGGTAACAATTGTCTTGACCATAACCGGATCAGCAGGCATCTTGCCGTGTTTTACGCGCTGGTTGCAAATGTAGTCAAACAAAAGCATACCCGTCTGGTTGCCGGTCAGCAGCTCATACTCTCCTGCCTTGTTCTTGACGGCAATGCCCACACGGTCGCAGTCGGGATCGGTCGCCAGCAACAAGTCAGCATTACACTTCTTGGCATACTCCATGCCCAGTGCCATGGCTTCCTTGATTTCCGGGTTGGGGTACGGGCAGGTCGGGAAGTTGCCGTCCGGCTGCTCCTGCTCCTTGACCACCGTGATGTTGGTGTAGCCCATCTCCTTCAGGGTGCGGGTCACGGGCTTCAGACCGGTGCCATTCAGCGGGCTGTATACGATAGCCACATACTTAT
>OLQE01001790.1_pt1 | contig 10512 bp, 11 predicted proteins | sample 1643161 | NCBI WGS metagenome assembly OLQE01 (sample SAMEA3136650, study PRJEB25190) | human gut metagenome | reverse complement strand
AGCAGAATTTCACAGCACTGCTCAATGCTCCGGAGATACAAATTCCTGTATCAGGAAAAGAGCCAACCCTTTAAAAAGAAGAGGTGCCTACTTAACGGTGCCTCTTGCTTTTCTTATATCTCGTCTTACTTCTTCTCGCAAAAGTGCATATTCAATCATATTATAAATGAAATCTGCAAACATAGCATTGTCAAGATAAAGCAATTCACCAGTATCTACTTTTCCCAATAATATGCTATTTTCAAATACAGAAAGTCTATCGCTGACTTTTTTTACTTTTTCAATTACATAGCTACTTTTAAAACTACTAATCTGCCCATTGTGCGTAAACACTATAGTATTCCCATTTTGTTTTGCGAAACGATCCACATTGTACTGCAAAGAATTATGACTTGTTTTGAAACGATCTATGGCAAGAACTAATGATGTATAACTACCTCGTTTTTCATCATTCAAATCTGAGGTCGTACCAAATATGGATATCGAAACAATCTGCGTTTCTCCAAATCTATCCCTTACAAGAAAAGATCTATAAATTCCATTATAGTGACCGCCTCCAGCATTTCCATAGTCCATATACCGTCTGCCTATATCCTTGATTACATCAAAATTTTTACATTCCTTTGATGGAAGCGTGTGTTTGTCATCTAACATCGCTTGGCAGAAATTGACGGCAAATGTTCGTATCCAGTATCCAAGGTGGTGTATCCTGTCCGAAAATCCATGTTCCCATTTCACTATACTCTTCAATCTTTTCTTGGTTTTCTAATTCAGTAATCGAAAAGCGTTCAAAATTTTCTTTCGGAACTTCTGGCAGTGAATATTCTTGATTTAACATCTCCCTGTACTGTAAAATTTCATTTAGAACAATATATGAATCTGTTTTTTCATCATATGCTGCCATTTCAATTTCAATTCCATTCGTAACGATAATATAATCACCGCCAACTATATCACAATAGTTGATTGCCTGATCAAACACATTATCCGTCAAAAATACATTTTCCTTTTTTCACTCAATTATGGCAACAGGATATAACAATGGTCTTCCCTATCTTCTCTGTGAATAACAATATCGGCTCTTCCAGAGGCACCTTGTACATAATATGACATCGGCACTTCCAGGGAAATCATTTCATTAGGCACGTTGTATTCTGTTTCAAATAGTCTAGCAATTTTTTATGAAAGAATAGCTTTATATATCCTATTAGAGCTTTCCTCTCACAATCACTCTCCACTCTGACCTTGAACTACAGGTAGACAGAATCAATTCTTTATCTTCTATCTTTCCTGTCTGCAGTTCATATACCTCTCCTGCAGCTCTCACTTCTTCACACCCCACGATCTCATAAACCTGTACGCTGCCATCGGACAGGTATAGCCAGATCTCCCGGTTTGCCTGATAGAAATCCAGATCCTGAAACTTACGCAGCACATGAAACATACTCCCATCCCTCATGTTATGACCATAAATGATATTCTTTCCATCCGAAAAGTCTGCCGTATTTCTAGCATCCAGAAAAATGCTCCCGGCAATGTTATACTCTTTCCGAAAAGTATGATGTAAATAATAGGAATTGTCTGTTCCCTGCACTACAGGATAGTCCAAGACTCCAGGTATCCGGATCCATGCTACAATATCCGAATTGATCTTTTTTAATGCTTCAAAATCAACGGTAAAGTCCTCCGCACTGCCAGATTTCTCGGTCTCTTCGTCCTCTTTATTTTCTGTCTTTTTATCTTGAGTCGTATCCTCTTCGTCTGTTTCTCTTATATATTCCGTCAGTTCCTCATATTCCTGATCCGCCCTCTGGTATTCGCTTACTATCTGAAAGATCCAGATCCCTGCTGCCAGCAAAACAGCCACTAAAACTCCCAACAATATATATTCTTTTTTCATCCTCTGCCTCCAATCAAAAAAGAGCGGCAGCATACCGAAAAAGTACACTGCCGCTCCAGACTATACTATTCCAGCAGCCTGCTTCTCTAACAGGCTACACGTTTCTTATTTGATCCCTGTTTTACTTACAGATATCCCTCTTATCTCTTACTGCGCCGGATCCGAATGATCAGCACGATGATTCCGATCACCGCCAGGATTCCAATGATCACTGGAATGATGAGCATAGTATTATCTCCGGTCTTTACTTCTTCCGGAGCATCCGGTGCCTTCTCATTGGTGATCTCCTGTACTACTTGCATTGTTTGTGGGATCTCCATCATAGAACCTGTCTACCATTATCTGGTAAATAGATTCTCCCCGCAAACTGGTTGCCGCTGAAGCGGGAATTGCCGGCAAAATTGTAAAAATCAATGCCATACAAAGGATCGCACTCATCAGCTTAGCAATTCTTTTATACATCCTTTTCATACGTTCACCCCTTTTTAAGAAAATTTTTTTCTTGTTTCTAAGAAAATACCGGTATTTTTACAGCAATTATTCCAATTAGTATTCAAAAATAATATATTTTTCATCTAATCTGCTTGATTAAATCAGGTAAACGTTATACCATTGACCCATAAGGAAGGGGTGCTGTCATGTCAACAACAATTAAGGATGTAGCGAAAGAAGCTGGCGTGTCTATCGCCACAGTATCTAAAGTAATCAATGGAAAACCTTCTATTTCTGAACCCACGCGGCTTCGCGTACTGGAAGTAATTAAACAACTTAATTACCATCCGAATGCACAAGCCTGTAATTTTGCCCGGGAACGCTCAGATAATATTATCTTTTTAGCTGTCACGGAACCGCTCACTGCATTCCATAATCCCCATATGTTCGAAATTATGTCCGGGGCACAAAAAGTTGTTTATGAAAAAAAATATAATTTCAGCTTCCTAGGCGTAAAAGATAAGGACACCGCCTGCCACGAGGCTGCCGATATTATAGGGAGACGGGCTGCCGATGGTATATTGATCCACGGTTCTTCTACATCCCGCCCTCTTGTGGATCTCCTTGTAAAAAAGAGTTTCCCCCATGTAATTATCGGTAGGCCCCCCTTTTCTACTGCTGCCTGTTGGATTGATATCAACAACCATGTTTCTGGACATCTGGCAACCGAATATCTGACGCAATGTGGGTATACCCATATTGCGTTTATCGGCGGCCCTCAGACGGACGAAATCTCAAGACATCGGCTGCGGGGCTTCGTTTCATCTATGCGGATCTTCGGTCTGGATGTTCCTGATTCCTCTATAAAATACGGAACATATAGTAAACAAAGTGGTTTTGAAATGATGGAAGAATTACTCAGGGGAAGCTTCCTTCCAGACGCCGTCATATGTGAAGATAACAAAATCGCTATGGGCGCCGCATCTGCAATCCGCAAACGCGGCATGAATATTCCAAATGATATTGGCATGATCACTTTCGATGATTACCCGCTGTCACAGTTAATCGATCCGCCATTAACAGTTGTAGATATTAACGTTAATAAACTGGGCCAACAGGCGGCTGAAATCCTGATGAAAAAGATCCGTAATCCCAGCTTAAATATGCAGTCATTTACTACAGTACCTGAACTGATCATCAGATCATCTACACGCAATATCAACGATGATATACTATAATAAATACCGAGGGCGCTGAGAAACATAACTCTGCGCCCTCGGGAAACAATCAGTTTCAAATAATCATTCTATTTATTACTCAAAGTAATCCGGTATCCTTTCCTTTCTATTGTATCCTCTTCCCCATCCCTTCCGGAACTCATCACCATCTTTTCCCCCGCGGATATCGGGCAGCACAAAGATTCCATCCCTGCATTAATGATTACCCGCAGAGTTCCGTTAAGCCCTGGCCGTGCAAATGCGAACACGCCTCCGCGGATCAGCTCCCAAATCGGTCTGTAGTCTGTTTTTTCATCTATATAGTTATTCCGGATCATAATAAGCTGACAGATAAAGTCGCTAAATGTGCGCTCCTTTCCCCATGGCATAGGCTGCCGGTAATCTTCTTCCAGGACTCCTTCCACACCACACTCATCCCCGTAAAATAAGCTGGGCACTCCCGGCATTAACATCAAAAGAATGCATCCCAGTTTCCACAACGCCCCCTCACCATGGCACATGGAGAGGAATCTCGGAACGTCATGGCTGTCCAAAAGATTAAGCTGGCCTTTCACTATATTATCAGGATATCTCAACCTCATCTTTTCAAACTCATATGCCGCTGTTATCCCATCCGGTTTTTCTTCCGTCAGATAATCCATACATATCCTGCGGAACTCATAATTCATTGTGGAATCAAATGCATCCCCTCTAAGCCAGGAATGGGCGTTCTCCCATACTTCGCCGATCAGCACTGCATCCGCATCTGCTGTTTTAACCGCTTTTCGAAATGTCCTCCAGAATTCCCGGCTGATCTCGTTTGCCACATCCAACCGCCATCCATCTACATGGTATTTTTTGATCCAATAGGTTCCAACATCTGCAAAATAAAGCTGTACCTCACGGTTTGATGTATTGAGCTTTGGCATCTTTCTTTCGTATGCGAAACATGTATATCCCGGGATTTTATCCGGATCATCCGGACGCATTACCGGAAACGCCAGATCATAGAACCAGCTCTTATACCGAGACTTCTCACCATTTTTCACCACGTCCTCGAATGCAAAAAATCTCCAGCTGCAATGGTTAAAAACACCATCTATTATAATGTGCATTCCTCTTTTGTGCACAGCCTCCACAAGCCGCTGAAAATCCTCTTCCGTTCCAAAGCAAGGATCAATATGGTAATAATCCACCACATCGTACTTATGGTATTCTCCTGCAGCGAATATCGGATTCAGGTAAAGGCAGTTAAATCCCATTTTTTGAATGTGATCCAGATTCTCTGTAATCCCATCCAGCGTTCCTCCCAGCCTTACCTTAACGGCAACGCCGTTTTCCAGTAATTGCTCTTTTTGATGAACCTGTAGCACGCGTTTCCCATTTGCATAACTGTCCGGAAATATGTTATAAACCACAGCTCTCTTGAACCATTCCGGCACATCTGGGATCTCATCCCTTAGAATAAATGGATATTGATAATATTCGCTCCTGCCATCTATTAATACTCCGTCCGCTGCTCTGTCCGGAAGCTTTTTCGTAAAGCGGTCCGCATAATAGTAAGTCCACTCCTCCCCCTTTTCCAACTTAAAATAATAGCAGACCCTATTATATGGGAGCGTCAGATCTGCTTCATAATAATCAAAGCATTCATCCGTGGCGCAAACCCTCATATCTGTTCCTGAAAAGCAAACAGGAGTCTCCCTGCATACCCGGTCCGCTGTGTAGAGTACACATCTTGTCAGATCGCTTTTTTTTGCCCGCAGACGGATCGTTATACTATATTCTGAAGTAGCAAAGGCGTACTGCGACAGTGGAATATGCAGGATTGCCGCTTTGTCTATCTTTTCCGTCTGATTCATCCTTTTACACCCCCTGCTGTAAGTCCCGAGATCATATATTTCTGGATACAGAAAAATACAATCAGTATCGGAATAGATACAAGGATAGAAGCCGCTGAAAATAAAGACCAACTCCTGCTGTAATCATTTGACTGAAGTTGATATAACCCTCCTGCCAGCGTGTAACTGCTTTCATCCATCATAAATGTAGTTGAAAAAAGATATTCATTCCATACATAGATCAGTACCATTACTGCCGTGACAATGATTGCAGGTCTTGCCAAAGGCAGGACAATCCGGGTAAGAATCTGTCTTCCACTCGCTCCATCAATCTGCGCTGCCTCCTCTATCTCCACCGGAATCGTATCAAAATATCCTTTCATATTCCAGATACTGAAAATACACATGCTTCCGGCGTAGACAATTATCAATCCAATATACGAATTCAGCAGATGAAACGTACGGAACAACCGAAAAATCGCAAACATGGATAATATTTGTGGGAACGCATTTAAAATAAGTAACATCTGCAGGACAGCCTTTCTTCCGCGAAACCGATATCTTGAAAATGCATATGCCGCTGTCACCGCTGTTCCCATTGCAACAACCATTGTGCCAACACTAAGTATTGCAGAATTTTTCAGCCAGAGCAAAAATGGTTCTTCCATCAGGATTGCCCGGTAATTATCCAAAGTCGGCGTCTCCGGAATAAATGTTAACCCCGAACTCAGCGCCCCGCCGGAACCGCTGAGCGAAAGAGTAACTGCATAGAGGATCGGCACAAGTGTTACGATACAAATTGCAAGGAAAATTAAATTTAACGTGGTAAGCCCCACCAGACGTCTTACTTTTTTCCAATTACTCATGCTTCTTTCACCCCTCTGTTCGTAAACATTGAAAATATGATGATGAATAAGAAAATGATGATCGATACTGCTGATGACAGCCCATAATTATTTGATACAAACGCATTTTGGTGCGCATAGGTGATCACTGTCTGAAGTGTGGCTCCTGAATAGGAACCTTTCTGCATTGTCAGCAAATACACGATATCAAACTGCTTAAATGTCGTAAATGTAGTCATAATAACTGCCGGAGCCAGAACCGGTTTGATTGATGGTATCGTAATATACCAATTCCGCGTCCAGAAACCTGCTCCATCCAGTTTTGCACTCTCATAATAACTTCTGTCTACGCTCTGCAGCGCACTATCCATCATCATGATCATAAACGGGAGTGCCATCCAAAGATTCAGTACCATGCAGGAAATAAAGGCAGGCACATTTTCCGACAAAAAATTCATCTGATCCAATCCTACCGCCGCCAACAGTTTGTTTAAGAATCCGAACTCTGTATTAAACATGCCGACCCGCCACAAAAGGATCGAGACATATGCCGGCATTGCCCATGGAAACATTAAAAGTGTCTTATATACTCTTGCCAGTTTCAATCCTTTCACATTTAACCCAAGTGCTAAAAAAAATGCCGCCACAATTTGTATCACCATATTTAAAACCGTCCAGATGATTGTGGTTGCCAACGCAGAAAGGAACCCGGAATCTACTTTTGTCAAAGCTCTTTGGAAGTTCTCCAGTCCAATAATGTGATAGTCATCCCAATGATACATATTCATATTGGTCAGAGCGATATAACCTGTATATAAAATAGGGAATACTACAATAACTCCTATCAGAACCAGCGCTGGCGTTCCATATTTCCACGGCAAAAATCTGTTTTTCTTTTTCATCATTTATCGCCTCATCTCATTCTGTAAAAAAGAAGGGCTGGAGGTAGCTTTCCCTGCCCCACAGCCTTCCCCGAAATAATTGCACTATTGCATATCAGCAATCGCTGTTTCCGCCTCCTGCTGATACTGGTCCGCTGCACTGTCAATATCCGCACCCGATTTATTAACTGCTGCCAGAAGCGCTTCCGCCGGTCCCCACATCACACTCATTTCAGGTATATTGGGCATTGGAATGGCTACTTCAGCAGTAGACTTCATTGCCGCGATCATTTCATTGCCTGCAACTGACTCATCTTCATAAGACGTCTGATTCGCAGGAGCACAATTAGATTCTTCTGCAAGAGCAACACCAACTGACGGATCTGCTAATGCTGTAAACACCTTTGCCACAGCGTCTTTCTTGTTTTCTACTGCTTGTTTCATTACGCCGATGCCCTGTACTCCGGAATAAGGGATCAATGTATTCCCATTTGGAAGCTCAAACTCTGCAAGCGACTTAATCCCCAGATCTATACCGGCATCCCTGATCCCCGATACCAGCCATGGCCCGCCAATGATTGCAGCAGCTTTTCCTTCATTAAAAAGTGTAGTGATAGTATTGTAATCTCCATCTGCCTCCAGCTCGGCAAATTTCTTATTATATTCGATCGCTTCTTTTGTTTTTTCATCGTTCAGACCCGGCTTCGCATTTTCATCAATGATATATCCGCCAAATCCATTGATTACCGGTGCAACATTGTAGGCTGTTGAATGCTGATTGACCAAAGCATATGTACTTTCATCTGTATGCGCCGTCATATATTCATAGAGTTCCTCCGTAGTATTCGGAACTTCGCCCTCCCACAGATCTTTGTTATACATAAAGAGGAGTGTTTCATAATAAATGGGCAGTAAATACTGCTCTCCCTTATACTGGCCTGCCTCCAATGTCATGGGCAGCATATCCTGGTAGACGTCCTCGCTGACTACATCTGTGATCGGCGACAGCACACCCATTTCTACAAAAGTTCCCAATGAATCATGGGCATACATATACATATCGGGGCCATTTTCCTCATCGCTGCCATACAATTTGATCTGATCTGTCAGCCCTGTCTTCTTTTCAAAGCTTACCGTAATATTTTCCTTGCTGAGTTCCTCATTCACTTTGTCCTGTATCACTTGCATGATCGCCTCATCTCCGTCATGCCAGATACTTATTTCCGTACTTTCAGCTGTTTCTCCGTCATCTGAAGCACCTTCGCCGTTCCCCTTTTCACTGTTCTGTCCGCCACATCCTGCTAACAGTCCTACTGTCATTGAAACGCATAATAATACTGCCAGTTTCTTTTTCATATTCTACCTCCTGACTGTGTAAAAATATTTTCTCTAGTATCAAAACCATCAGATATATATATCTTATATTTTATGTATTATTTAACATATTTTATTTTAACAGGCAATAATTATTAGCCATTTTAACTATTTTATATAGGTAAACGCTTTCTTTAATTATGTTATCTACAATCCGACAATCATAATTGTACAGGATGTGATGAGGCCGCTCATTGCATGGGATTATAACAAGTACAGATCCATTCGCAGATTCTGATATACTATGCTTTCTGCATGCCCTACAGATTAATTAATCATATTTCTCGCATTTGCATAAAAACAAAAAATACCTGACGGAATACTTTACCGCCAGGCTTAATTGAATTGAGTGTTTTGCAATACTTAGGTGCGTATTGATATTATTATCATAGAGCACGGATTCACCAATGTCAATATACTATTCCAGAAGCATTCCAGCAAATTCGGCCATATATTTTTCTCGTATTTATTTTTAACAAATCGCATTATTCTACATATCAAAACAAACTGAGAGTATTCCTTATTTAGTTTTGCCTAGTACTCTATCTGCGCCCTGATTCAAGCACTTTTCTAGTACAATGTCTTTTAAATAACTCGACTTTATATTTCGGCCATGATAGAATATTTGCATCAAGATGATGGAGGTATCCTATCTATGGGAAGGAAATCAAGTGTTATCAAACTTAGTGCTAAAGAGCGTGAATTTCTTGAAGCACAAACCCGTGCCCGCACAATACAGGCTCAAACATCAGCTCGTGCCCGTATCCTGCTCTTGAAAGCAGAAGGACGCCCTATTAATGAAATTGCGGATAAAGTCGGCATGAACCGCAAGAGTGTTATGCTCTGCTTAAATAAATATGCAGCAGGTGGTGTGGAAAACGCCTTATTTGATGCACCGGGACGTGGCCGCAACGCAGAAATTACTGATGATGAGAAAGCATGGATCATCAATATTGCCTGCCAGAAACCAATTGATTTCGGTTATGCTGCGGAAACATGGACTTATGCAAAACTTACATCACACATTAATAAAAATGCGGAGGCAGCTGGATTTACAAGACTCTCTACGATTCATAAAAGCACTGTACACAGCATACTGGACGAAGCTGAAATAAAACCTTTTCGGATCAAGTATTACTGTGAAAACCGCGATCCGGATTTTGAGGATAAAATGCATAATGTGTTGTTAGTATATAAACAGCTTTCCATGCAGTTTGATGAAAATGGCCAGTTTATTCCATGGGAAGAAGATCAACAGGCAATCCATGTGCTTTCTTATGATGAGAAGCCCGGGATACAAGCAATTGCCACAACGTCTCCAGATCTTCTGCCGGATGAGCGCCACAGCACAATCAGCAGGGATTACGAATACAAGCGTCTTGGGACATTGTCCCTGTTGGCAGGGATTGATCTGCAGACCGGAGAAGCGATCCCTCTGATCAGTGAAACGCATAATAGTAACGACTATATTGAATTTTTAAAAATGCTTGACAGCAAATATCCCAAAGGCGACAAAATCCGTCTTGTGCTTGATAATCTAAAAGTACATACCTCTGAGGTTACAAGAAAATATCTTTCCACAGTACCCGGAAGATTTGAATTTGTATTCACGCCTAAACACGGCTCATGGCTGAATATGATCGAAGGATTTTTCAGCAAAATGACAAAGCAGATGCTTCGCGGAATACGAGTGAAAACAAAAGAAGAATTAAAAGAACGCATCTACAAGTACTTTGATGAGATCAACGAGGAACCTGTAATATTTCGTTGGAAATATAATCTTGAAGACATAGATGTATCCGAAGAGGTTATTGTTGATACATTGCCAATCAAAAAGTCCAGTTAATTATCGAACGATGTACTAGAAGAGAAATCTGCGTACACATAAAAGCAATTTTTTCCATCACTTCATCTAATTAAAAAAAGGCCAGAAGCCACCCTCACCAGCGACTTCCAGTCTTAACATTTACTTATCTCACACCCCGATCAGCCCCTCTCTCCGGCTTATCTTTTCCCTGCTTT
>OLQE01001788.1_pt1 | contig 10519 bp, 8 predicted proteins | sample 1643161 | NCBI WGS metagenome assembly OLQE01 (sample SAMEA3136650, study PRJEB25190) | human gut metagenome | reverse complement strand
TTAGGAAGACATTCGCTTGAAATCTACCTGATTCACCAGCCGGTCTTAACCGGAATTGTGATGGCATGGAACGCATTTTAAAAGACAGCCCGCTGAACTTCATCAGCAGGCTGTCTTTTTTTCTTAATAAACGATGATCGGTACGCCCTGATTGGCAAGATTGTTAAAGAGTTTTTTGGCAGAAGCGACTGGCATGTTCACGCATCCGTGGGAGCCGTTGTATTTGTAGATGGAACCGCCGAATTGAGAACGCCAGGAGGCGTCGTGCATTCCATAGGATTGTCCGATGAAAGGCATCCAGTAGTTTACGTGGCTTACATATCCCGGACCGGTGAGATTTACGTTCCGAGCTTTGTGATGCAGTTTGAATCGGCCGGTAGGCGTTCCGCATCCTCGGCCGCCGGTGACCACATTGCTCTTTAGTTTTACCTTGCCCTTGACGTAGTACTTCAGCGTCTGATCGCTGATATCGACCAGAATATATTTTTTGTAATTGTACGGACCGTAGCTTGCCCGGCGATATTGCTTCTTGGTGATGGCACCGGTTTTCTTGTTGGGACGGATGGTGACATCGTGGTATTTAAACGCCTTGGTTTTCGCCTTAGCGGCGGAATCGAAATAGTAGTAGTACTTTCCGGATTTCACCATCTTCTTGGTGGTGAGTTTTCCGCCTTTATTGCAATAATAGGTGTTGCTCTTCCAGCGGAAACGACCTTTCGCCGTGCGGAGGACGCCTTTGGAATCGGAGTAGTAGTAATACTTTCCCCATTTGTACACGCCCCGCATAATGACACCGTTTCCGGCTGCCCGGTAGGTTTTCTTGCCGAGCTTGAATGTCTTTCCCGCGAGAATCTGTCCGCCGTTCTGAACGTAGTAGAGTCTGCCACTGCAGGAAACGAAGCCTTTCGCCGTGCGAATCACTCCTTTTCCGTCGGCGTAATAATACGCCTTGCCGATTTTCAGAATTCCTCTTTGCAGGATACCGTCGTTATTGAAATAATACTTTTTTCCCTCGATGGTATTCATTCCGGTGACAAAATGATTCTCCGTATCGTAGTAGCGGGTCTCATTGTTGTCCGAAACCCAGCCCAAGTTCTTTGGGGATTCCGGAGTAGTCGGGTTTTCCGGGGATGCAGAATTTTCCGGTTTCTGTTCTTGATTTTGTTCCGGATTCTGCTCCGAAACCGCTGAATTCGACCCTTTCGAAGCCGGCGATTCGCCGGATTCTTGCTGCACCGCGGATTCGGTACCGGTCGCAGCGGTGTCTGCTGCGAAGACGCTGTTCATGCTCAGCGCCAGGGTTAGGACGAGCAGCAGCGCGAAAAATGAAATAAACCGATTCTTACCAAAATGTTTCATCAGTCTGAATTCCTTCCTTTGATTTTCTGATAAATATTCCCATTCAGTGTAGCCCTTTTCGTGAAAGAAATCTATAGCCGAATGGTTCAATCTTGCGGATTGCTCCGGAAACTATAACGTCCAGTAGTTCAAATCCACCCGTCCGCTGATTCCCGGAACTTTTCCGGAGCTGGTGTACTGCCAGCATCGGTATGAACCCTTGTAGGTGACGGTGTCGTTGTACTGCGCCACCCATACCTGATATCCGGACAGTTTCTTCATATCCAGATTATTGTTGAGCCAGCTGGTGCTGGCATAGATCATCGGGGTATATCCCTTGGCCTTTACATAGTCGCAAAAAGCTTTTACCGCCGCGGTTCGCTTGGACCGGTTCAGCTTCGATGAGGATGCTCGTCCGCCCGGGTAATTCTCGGTATCGATAACCAGCGGCAAATTGAGTTTGCAGCCGGATTCCTTCACCTGCTTGACGGCGAAGGCGGCTTCCGCCTTCGCTTCTTTTACCGTGCGCGCTTGCGAGAAGTAGTAGGCCCCTACGTCTACCCCGGCGGCGGTGGCCCGCTGTATGTTTCCCTTGTGTTTTTTATCTCCATTGAATGTGCTGTCCGGATGGCATTTTCCATCCTTCGTTCCGGAGTAGCCGCACCGCAGAAAGGCGAAACTGATGCCGCCGGATTTCACCTTTGCCCAGTCGATATCCTTCCCCTGATAATAGGAAACGTCGATGCCTCTCATATATTTCCGATTCGAAGAGATAATGGATCCGGATGCGTTCGCAGTGTAGGTGTATTTTCCCACCTTAAAGGTGCCGGTGAGGGCAGCGGCCTTCGGCCCGGCGTAGTAGATGTTGCTTCCGCTGAAATAAAAACGGTTGGTATACAGGGTGCCGCTCTTTCGGCTGTAGTAGGACTTTCCCTTCCATGTAATCCGGCCGGCCTTCTTCCGCAGCTTTCCGGTGGAAGTGGCGTAGTAATAGTACTTTCCCCATTTGTATACGCCGACTTTGATGCGCCCGTCGGAATCGGCCCGATAGGTGTACTTTCCGATTCGGAAGGATTTGCTCTTCTGAATCTTCCCGCCTTTTCGAATGTAGTAACGGTTCTTCTTCCAGGTGACGAAACCCTTGGACTTCCGAAGCCGCCCCTTGCTGCTGGAGTAATAATAGCTTTTTCCCCATTTGTATACGCCGACTTTTATTTGTCCTTTTTTGTTCGCCCGATAGGTGTATTTACCCACCTTGAAAGTCTTTCCGGTCTGAATTCGGCCGCCTTTTCGAACGTAATACTTATTTCCGTTCCAGGTGACAAATCCGGCTTTCTTGCGAATCTTTCCCTTGCTGTCCCGGTAAAAATAGTATTTCCCTTTGCGAAGGACCCCGGCTTTGCTCTTGGGTTTGGACGGTTTCTCGGACGGCGGTTGGATTGCGTTCGCTTCTTTTACCGTAAAATGCATCCGGACGCTGTCTTCATATAGAATTCCCCAGCTGCCGATTTCATCGGTGTTCAGAAGATAGAGATCTTCCGAATCCGGCTGAAGGAGGATTTCCTTAGAGGTATCCGCAGAACGCTGCCAGAGAACCGGTGCAGTGCCGGAGTCTTCCTGCGAAGAGGTGCCGGATTCAGTGGATTCGGCAGCTTAAAAACGCAGGTATATTTTCTTATTTTGTTCAAAAGTGACCGATTGATTCGAATCGCAGCTTTGCCAGCTTTCCGCATTGGTCGGATCCGCAGTGTATTGCAGGACATCCGTTTCCCCGAAACAGGGAAGGGGAGCGAGCATCATTACAAGTGCAATGACTGCGGATAAAATAATTCGATTGTATTTCATGAAAAAATCCTTTCATTTGATGGTTGATGACGGAATAAAATCTGCATTGTTATTCCTTAATTATAATATAGGAGCTTCCGGAAGGGAAGAATATAAGGGAAAACAAGAAAGAGATGAGGGAAAACCTCATCTCTTTCTTCGGGAATGTGATACGGTATGTGTAGGTTGTACCGAAATCAGATTCTCATGTGTATAGGTGTGTAAATTTATGATGGCGATTTAATAATACCAGTAGTCCATATCTACGCGGGTGCTGATTCCGTTTACTTTGCCGGAACTGGTGTACTGCCAGCATTTATAGGAGCCGCCGTAAGTGACCTTCTTGTAATACTGAGCAACCCATACATAGTAGTTAGACAGCTTGCTCATATTGAGCTGATTATTTAGCCAGCTGGTGCTGGCATAGATCATCGGCGTATATCCTTTGGCTTTTACCTGCTTGCAGAAGGCTTGAACCGCTTTGGTTCTATTGGTCTTGGAAAGTCTGCTGCTGGAGGCCCGTCCGGGCAGGTTTTCCGTATCGATAACAACCGGGTAGGTAACCTTCACACCGGATTTCTTAATCTGTTTAATGCAGTAATCCGCTTCTTCTTTACCTTCTTTTGCATTGATCGCTGTCGTGAAGAAGTACACGCCCACATCGATTCCGGCTGCTTTCGCACCTTTGATGTTTCTCATAAAAGTACTGTCGGTGCACAATTCTCCGTCGGTGCTTCCCCGGTAACCGCAGCGAATGATGGCGAACTTCACGCCGGATGCTTTCACTTTCTTCCAGTTGATTTTGTACTGGAAATAGGATACATCGATGCCGATGACCTTGCCGGTATTCAGCTCGATAATCCGACCCGTGGATGTGGTCTTGTATTTCTTTCCATCCACTTTGAAGGAGCCGGTCCGAATGGCACCGGTGGAGGAGACGTAGTACCGGTCTCCGCTTACAGTGATGAACTGATCCTGATAGATCTTTCCGCCGGATGCGGCATAGTACCGCTTTCCGTCGTAATTAATCCAACCCTTGGTGGTCTTCACCCGGCAGTTGGAATCGCCGTAATAGTAATTGGATCCGTATTTGAAGATTCCTTTTCCCAGGCGGCCGGTGGCATACGCCTTATAAGTGTAGCCGGAAACCTTGAAGGTGTGACCCCATTCAATCTTTCCTTCGGAATTCACATAGTAGCTGTCTCCGTTGTAATTGACAAATCCCGGGGTGGTTTTTACCACGCCGTTACTGTCCGCGTAGAAGCGGGAAACGGTTCCGTATTTGAAGACGCCGGTTCCCAGTCTTCCGGTTGCGTAAGCCTTATATCTCTTTCCTTTTAACTTCAAGGTGTGACCGGTATAGATGGTGCCGCCTTTGGTGACGTAGTAGCGATTGCCGTCGTATTTCACGAATCCCGCGGTGGTCTTCACCTTGCCGGAAGAGGCATCAGAATAGTAGTAATTATCTTCATGAGAAAAATGTCCTTTAACAAGGCGACCTTTCTCATCAAAAAAATACTTGCTTCCCTTGATGGTGGCAAAGCGGTTCTTGTAGCATTTGCCGCTCTTGTAGTAGTAGTACGTATAGGAACCGGACTTCTTCCAGCCGGTCTTGCTCTTCTTGGTTGCTCCCTGAGCCGGAACCATGGCCAGCGCAAAAATAAGAAGCACCGCCAGAATTGCGATTCCGATATTGATTTTCTTCGTGTGTTTCTGAATCATAACGCTTTCGTCATTGCCCTTTCTTAAATACCTGTAAGGATAATATCATTGTTGGGAATAAAATGCAATAATATTATTTGTAAACTGGCGGAAATATTTTATCGGTTAACTTGTGACAGGGGCGGTTATGTGCTAAAATCGCACTATATTGAGGTGATACCAATGAGATATATCAGATATTGTACAAATCTTATGACTGCCGGCGTTTTTATTCTGTTGAACCGGATTATCGGCATCTTCTGTCCGGTGCGAAAGAACAAGGCGGTATTTATTTCCGACGTTCGCGCAGAGAACGGCGGAAATTTAAAGTGCGTATATGACGCCATGGGCGAAGATTACGAGAGAGCCACGTATTTCAAAGCGGATCGGCGGAATTGGAGTTCCTTCGGGAAATTCTGCAAACTGGTCTATGACATGACCACGGCAGAAGTTGTTTTTCTGGAGGATTATTTCCGTTACACATCGTATTACAAGGTGCGAGAAGGTCAGAAAATCTGCCAACTGTGGCACGGTGCCGGCGCCTTTAAGAAGTTCGGATACAGCCGGGCGGAAGGAAATGAGAATATTCGTATCCATAAAGGATACCGGAAGTATACCCACGTAATTACCAGCAGCGAAGCCATCAATTCTTGCTATGCAGAGGCATTCGGCGTAACTCCGGATAAAGTGCGGGCCACCGGTGTTCCCCGGACGGATATTTTTTTCGATGAGGAATACTTGAAGGAAACGAAGACACGGCTGCATGAGACGTATCCGCAGCTGCGGGGAAAGAAACTGATTCTCTTTGCACCGACGTATCGAGGCCTTCGGGCGGATGATGCAAGCTATGATTTCAACCGGATTCCGCTGGATGAAATCTACGAAGCGCTTCACGAGGAATATGTGTGGGCCTTTAAATGGCATCCGGCACTGTATAACAACATAGCAAACGGCAAGGTCCGGATGCCGGATTTCGCAAAGTATCCGGATTTCTTTCTGGACCTTTCGGAAGAACGGGAAATTAACGATATCCTGACGGTTACGGATGTGATGATTACGGATTATTCTTCCGTTATTTTCGATTACTATTTGACCGGCGGCAGGGTGGTGTATTATCCGTATGATTTCGACACCTACTATAACGGCCGGAGCTTCTATTTTGATTACGGAGAATATCTCTTTGGACCGGTGGCAAAAACACCACAGGAACTTGTTGCGGCAATTCAGTCGCCGACGGAGGATGAATCGGAGATTCGCCGGAAGTTCGGAAAGAAATACATGTCCGCATGTGACGGCCGCGCCACGGAACGGGTTATCCAATGGGTATTTGACAGAAACGGGAGTGAGGAATGCAGATAATGCTGAAAATCGCCATTGCCATCTGCAACGGCATCTACGAAATTCACAAGCTGTTCCCGGTTCGGAATCGCATCGCCATGGTGAGCCGACAGAGCAGCACCTTGACGTTGGATATGCGCCTCCTGAAGGAAGAGCTGGAACGACAGAATCCGGAGGTGGAAATCGTCACGCTGAACCGGATGATTCCACCGGGATTGGCGGGTAAAATTAAATATCTTTGGTACATGGTGACCCGGGAGATGCACGTCTTCGCGACATCCAGAGTCGTGCTTCTGGAAGGGTATTGCATCAATGCCAGCATTCTCCATCATCGGAAGGAGCTTTCCATTATCCAGCTGTGGCACGCGCTGGGCGTGCTGAAACAGTTCGGGTACTACGCGGTAGGAACGGAAGAAGGGCACAGCGAGGCCTTGGCAAAGGCGATGCACATGCACGAAAATTACGAATATGCTATCTGCAGCAGTGAATTCTGCCGGCCCTACTATGCGAAGGCCTTTCGTATGCCGGAATCTCGGGTAAAAGTATGCCCGCTGCCGCGGACGGATTTGCTGACGGACCGGGAATACCGCCGCCGAAAGCGGGAAGAAATTATTCGGAGGTATCCGGAATTGGGAAAACGCCCCAATGTCCTCTATGCTCCCACATTTCGAAATGGAGAGGATATCACAGAATATTTAGATTCTTTATTCGAAGCGTTCAATTATGAAGAGTATAATCTGATAGTGAAACTCCATCCGGTGGACCGAACCGGCATCCATCGAGATGAGATTTTTGAATGTCCGGAATTTACGGCGATGGAGCTGTTCAGCCTAACGGATGCGTTGATTACGGACTATTCATCCATCATTTATGAAGCGGCGGCAGCAGAAATTCCAATCTATCTATACACGTTCGATTTGGATCGGTATCTGGAGCGGAGAGGTTTTATCATCGATTTCATGAAGGATATTCCGCTAGAGAAATATCGGAAGCCGACCGAGTTGCTGGAACGGGTGTATGAAGATGTGAAAAAAAGGGCGGAAGGAGCCGATATGTGTCCGGATGAAAATCGGTCTTTTATTGAGAAATACGTACAGTTCGGGACCGGAAATACCCGTCGCTTGGCGGAATGGGTGCTTCAAAATCTGGAACAATCCCGTAATTCTTGAACAATAACAGAATTTGGGATATAATTATACGATTAAACTCTGATGGTCAAGGGAGGAAGAAAAATGATATACGGTGTAGTTCTGGCAGGTGGTATCGGTAGCCGGATGGGAAATGTGGATCGTCCGAAGCAGTATCTGCACATTGGAAAGAAACCGATTATTGTTCATACAGTAGAAAAATTTATTATCAATGACAATTTTGAGAAGGTTATCGTTCTGTGCCCGGCGCAGTGGATTACATATACCAAGGATTTGTTCCGGAAGCACCTTCCGGAGAACAGCAATGTGGTTGTAATTGAAGGCGGAAAAGATCGAAACGGCACCATCATGAATGCCATTCGCTATATTGAAGAAACCGACGGATTGGATGAAGAGACTTCATTGGTGACACACGATGCGGTTCGTCCTTTCGTGACGCATCGGATTCTGGAAGAGAATGTGGAATCCGTTCGAAATGGCATTGCTTGCGATACGGTAATTCCGGCAACGGATACCATCGTAGAGAGCCTCGATGGAGAGACCATCGCCAACATTCCGAACCGGGCGAATTATTATCAGGGACAGACCCCGCAGAGCTTCCGGGCGAAGCGATTCAAGGATTTGTATGAGACCTTGAGCGAGGATGAACGGAAGATTCTGACGGATGCGGCGAAGGTATTTGTTGTAAAGGGGGATAAGGTGGCATTGATTAAGGGAGAGACCTTTAATATCAAAGTAACCTATCCGTATGATCTTCAGTTGGCAGAAACGCTGCTGGGAGGAGAGAAGTAATGCTGAATACAGTATATAGACTTGTAGAGCCGAGACGCATTGAGTCGGAGTTTTCCGACATTGATGTAAATGGAGATTCGGTGCTGGTTCGACCGACACATCTTTCCATTTGCAATGCGGATCAGCGCTATTTTCAGGGAACCAGGCCGCCGGAAGTGCTGAAGAAAAAATTGCCGATGGCATTGATTCACGAAGCAATCGGTAAAGTAATCTATGATCCGGCAGGAGATTTTGAACCGGGACAGAAGGTGGTAATGGTACCGAATACTCCGATGGAGGAGGATGACATCGTTGCGGAGAACTATTTGCGCAGTAGCAAATTCCGTGCCAGCGGATTTGACGGTTTTATGCAGGATATCGTAGCCATGAGACGGGATCGAGTTGTGGCCGTGCCGGACGGAATCGACGATTACGTTGCGGCTTTTACCGAACTGGTATCCGTAAGCTATCACGCCATCGATCGCTTTGACCGGAAAGCACATGGAAGAAGAAATGTGCTGGGCGTATGGGGCGATGGAAATCTTGCTTTTATCACATCATTGCTTTTGAAGAAGAGATTCCCGGAGAGCAAGGTGTACATTTTCGGAAAGCATGAATACAAGATGGACGACTTCGCTTTTGCGGACGAGACTTTCTTCATCGATGCCATTCCGGAAGATTTGAGAATCGATCACGGGTTTGAGTGCGTAGGTAAAGCCGGTTCCGGTACATCCATCAATCAGATTATCGATTACATCAATCCGGAAGGATGCATTGCGGCACTGGGCGTTTCCGAAGATCCGGTACCGATTAACACTCGAATGATTTTGGAGAAGGGATTGACGCTCTACGGAAGCAGCCGAAGCAGTGCGGATGATTTCCGCCATTTGCTGCAGTTCTACAAGGAACATCCGGAAGTGGTGGATTATCTGTCCAGCATTATCGGAGAAATCGTAGAGGTCCGCACTATCAAGGATATGACACATGCGTTTGATGCGGATATCCAGAAACACGGCGGAAAGACCGTTATGGTGTGGAAGAAATAGCGAAAGGATTATAGAAATTAATGTCACCAAAGGTATCGGTTATTATTCCGGCATACAACGCAGCGGCAACATTGCCGCGAATGCTGGATGCAATCAAGGCACAGACATTTGAAAACTTTGAAGTTGTTGTAGTTAACGATGGATCCAAAGATGATACTCAGAGTGTTTTAGAGCAGTATCAATCGGAGGATTCCAGAATTCGGGTATTCCGTCAGGAAAATCAAGGTGTTAGCGCAGCCAGAAATTATGGTCTGGATGTTGCTCAGGGAGATTATATCGCCTTCTTTGATGCCGATGACGAAGTGCCGGAGAACGCGTTGAATGACCTCTACCATGCGGCCAGAGAACATATGGCGGATTTGGTAATCGGGCGTCATACTATACAGTACATGACGGAAGATTATATGCCGAAATCCTCTAGAAATCTCTCGAATGAAACGGATATTCCGAAGTATCACAAATCTCTCTGCTGGAACTTCACTCTGTGCAACAAATTATTCCGACGGGATATAATTGAGAAATTCCGGTTACGCTTCAACGGAACGAAGCATGCCGAGGATGGACTGTTTATTTTCCGATATATTCAAAAAGCGGAGAAGATTACAGGTTGCCCGTCCATCGTGTACAAATATGTGAAGAATTCCTTCTGGGAAGATGCTTCTCTCAGTCAAAAGGCGAATTCGTCCTCATTCAAAGACCTTCGTCGAAATTTGATGGAAATAATTCAGGTAATTGATGAAGAATCGGCAGAAAGTTTGAACGAAGTAAACGCTTCTGATGCCACTCAGGCGGCGAAAGATGAGATGTTCTGGAATTGGAAATTGATTCGGTCGACCATGTGGAAGCGGTTCGCTCAAATTTCTATTCTGGATGAGTATTATCGGCTGCTTTGGAACAGTGATGAGGAACTCTATTCGCTTCTTCAGAAATCATTGGAAGAATGCAGAGAGAATATGTTCCCGAGTCAATGGAAAGCTTTATTGGAAGACAATTCAGACCTTCAGATGGATGTGGGACTGATGAATCGGGAGGAGCTTGCGGAGAATCCACTTCTTTCGGTCTTGGTAACAGCAGAACTTCCAAAAGAATCTGTAGAGAAGATGTTGGAAGCGTATTACGGGCAAATTTTCGTTTCATTCGAAATCCTTTTGGATGAAGCCTTGGTAGATGCCGTTCCGGAAACTTATCTGAAAAAGGAAAACTTTCACGTGCGGCCGCATGCCAATTTGGCGAAATGGAAAAAGACGGCGCTGCAGGAAGCAAAGGGCACCCATTGCATTATAGTGGAGGAACCGGTATATCCGTCGACTCGAACTGTTGCACAGATGATGAAGCGGATTCACGACAAAACAT
>OLQE01001786.1_pt1 | contig 10529 bp, 6 predicted proteins | sample 1643161 | NCBI WGS metagenome assembly OLQE01 (sample SAMEA3136650, study PRJEB25190) | human gut metagenome | reverse complement strand
AAGTAGAAGACGGCCTTCTCTCCCCCGAAGAGATACTCCACCCCCACCGGTTTCATGTCGAGGTCGTTCTGCTTCACAAGATCACGGAAACCGTGCATAGCCTCCTCGCCGCGGCGAGCGAGCTCATCGGCTCGGTCAAGGTCGGCATCGGTGGCTATGCGCAGCACCGGCTTGAGCGGCGCGCGGAGCGCCGATTCCTCCACCTCGAAGGGATCGGCGGTAACGAGGCCAATCTCCTGGCCGCGCTCGGTCGAGCAGATGGCGTAGTCTGCCTCGATGATGTCGAGACCTTGCGGATCGAACCACAGGTCTCGCGAGGCAAACGGGAATTTTACGGGAACTACGACGGGCATGAGAGGGCCTTCCTGATATCGAAGAGCATGACCTCGAGGGCCAGCTGAGGGGTAACGTTCCTGGCAATGGCGCGCTCTGCGGAAGAGACGGCGTCGAGCGCCTGAACGATTGCAGCCGGGTGCGTCGTCGCGGCGATCCTCTCGACGATCGAGCGGACGTCCGCGTTCACGATGCCGCCCGGCGCGCCTTCGAGCTCGATGAGCACGTCGCGCAGCAGCAAGCGGGCGCAAGCCAGCACTTCCATGATACCCGAACGCTCGCGCGCGTTGAGCTCGCGCTTGTTGCGGTCTTCCAGCTGCTTCAGCGCACCGCGGCTCAGGAAGTCCGCATCGCGCTCGAGCACGGCCTTTTGCGTCGACTGAACCTCGGCAAGCGGGGCTTTCACCGCAACGACGAGTGCCTTCGCCGACGCGAGAACGTCTGCCTCGTCGGCATGGGCAAGCGAGTCGATGGCGCGCAGCATCTCGCGACGTGCCTGCTGGCGCTCGGCGCTCTTGAGAAACGCACGCGCCCGGGTGGGGCTTCCCGCGATGGCGACCGCCATACGGCAACGCTCCTGCGGCAGTCCCGTTGACCGTGCGACGAAGTTCGCCGCGTCCACTGGAGAGATCATGCGGAACGGAACGCATTGGCAGCGAGAGACGATCGTGGGCAAGATGGTCTCGCTCGAGGTGCCAAGCAGGATGAACGTGACGCCCTTAGGCGGCTCTTCGAGCGTTTTGAGCAGCGCGTTTGCCGAACTCGCCCGCAACTGCTCCGCGCGGTCGAGAATATACACCTTGCATGTGGCGCGGATGGGTGCGAGCAGCACGTCGTCGAGCAGGTCTCGCACCTGCGAGATGAGATAGCCCGTCGCGCTTTCGGGTGCGAAATAGTGCACGTCGGGATGCGTGTGCCGAGCCACGCGCACGCAGGCATCGCACGAACCGCAGCCGGAATCTTCGCAGATGAGCGCCTGTGCAAGCGCCCATGCGGCATCGAGCTTACCCGATCCGGGCGAGCCGAGGAAGAGGTAGGCATGCGAGGTGCGGCCGGCCTCGACGGCACGCGCCAAGAAGTCGCGCACGCGCGGCTGCGTGTCGAGCTGCGCAAGCAGCGAGCGTTGGTTGTCCAGCACGGCGGCGGGCATGGCGACTCCCCAGCTTGAAGACGTAACGGTCTGGCCCGCGATGCATCCGACGTGTTCTCCGACATCTCGGCTATCTGCGATGCGAGCCGTGTCGATTATCATACCCCGACCGGCCCGCTCACGTCTTGCCCGCGCTGCTCCCAGGAACGTGTCCTCCGGCACTACACAGCGCGTCTTCGGACGGCCTTCCGCCATGCGGCACGTTCTCGGGCGATATCCGGACGCTGGGCGCGTCTTCGGGCACCATTCGGACATTCCCGGCGTCTTCGGGCGGAATATCGCCACGTTATGCGCCCTCAACGTCCAAACCGCGCCCGAAAACACCCTCAGTGTCCAATTATTGCCCGAAAACGAGGGCGCGAACGTCGGCATGGATTGCGTCGATACCGCGGCTGGCGTCGACAAGGCGAACCCGCTCAGACTCTGCGGCAGCAATTGCGCGGAAGCCGGCCGCCACGCGCTCCTGGTAGGCAAGCCCCTTGGCTTCCATGCGGTCCTGGGCGCGGTCGCGCGCGGCTGCACGAGCAGCAGCCTTGGCTGGGTCGATATCGAAAACGAGCGTGAGATCCGGGTGGCATGCGCCAACGGCGAGCGCGTTGGCCCGCTGCACCGCACCGAGATCCATCCCGTTGGCATAGCCCTGGTAGGCGGTCGTGGAATCATAGAAGCGGTCGCACACCACGATGCGCCCCTGAGCAAGAGCGGGAGCAACCACCTCGTGAACGAGCTGGGCGCGCGCCGCCTCGTACAGCAGGAGCTCGCAGGTGTCGCTCATCGCCGCATGTGCCGGATCGAGCAGGAGCTCGCGGATTTTCTCCGATATGGTCACGCCACCCGGCTCACGCAGGAGCAGCACGTCGTAGCCTGCACGCTCGAGGTCCTCAGCCAGAAGCTTCGCCTGTGTGGATTTGCCGCACCCATCGATGCCCTCAAGTGTGATGAAGCGGGGCATGGCGAGCTGCTCCGGAAAACTCGCTGCTGCCAGCGGCCCTGCAGCCAGCGGCTCCACGCCCGCCGGCTCCCCGCTCGCGCAAAGGGCCTCAGCGACCGCAGGCCCGGTTGGCTCGACAATCTCCTCCGCCATTAATTCCCCCACTCAAACGAGCCGGCGTTGGTGCCCACGATCGAGTCATCGTCGAATGCATACACGTACACGAGTTGCACGCCGTCCGCGTAGCTGCCGATCTCGTACGGCCACAGCGCCACGACGATACCGTTCTCGTCCGCGTAGAACCGTTCCTCATCGATGAGGGTGTTGAGCGATTCCTCATCGGTGCTCAGCGTGCCATTGGGCTGCGCGGCAACGTAATCGAGCACCGCGCTGACCGCAGCGCTCTTCAGCTCATCGAGCGAAACGCCCGTCGCCGTCTCGATCCCCACCTGCTGGCCCGTGTCCAAATCGTAGAACGTGCCCGTCACGCTCTCGGTGCCGTGCGCGCCGCCGGTAAAGCCGCTTCGATCGCTCCGCACGCACACAATCGTTCCCTCGTGGTACGTCACGGTATCGCGGTGCACCTGTATCTGCACCTCGCCCGATTCGAACGTCCACGATTGCGCGTTGGCGACGTCCTGGTCAAACGATTCCTTAAGTTGGGCATTCAGCGAATCGAGCGCCGGGGTCGTGGAGCCGTCTGCCAGCGTGAACTGCGGGTAGCACCACGTCGAGGTGGCCTCCCACTCCATCCCCTCTCCCTGCGATGAGGTGTAGGTCACGTCCTCTTCGACGATCTCGTAATCGTAGGCAGCGTCGTCCGTAGCAGCCTCGACGGCGTCGAGCGCATCGCCTGCTCCCTCCTGGAGCTCCGCGAACGTATCCTCCGTCGCCGCGCGCAGGTCCTCGCCGTAGAGCGTCTCGCACCCATCGTCGTCCGTGGATTCCGCCTCGACGGCGTTGTTGAAGAGCGCGAGGTCGTAATGGGTCGTGTGGTCAAGGTCGTCCTCGAAGTCGTTCCACTCCTCCTCGGTAGCGCTCTCCCCGTCGAGCGTGTAGGTCACGGAATTCTCACCGGTGTCGTAATTGAAGAACGAATCACGCACGGCGATCGCATCGAGCGTCTCGCTCACCTGCGAGAAGTAGCCCGTGTACTCGTCGACCAGACTCGCGTTATCGACCTGCATGTCATACCACACGGCGCAGATCACCGGCAGGTCATTATACTCATAGAGATCGTGGAAGTACGCACCGCCATTCGTGTACGGAGCATTGCCCTCGTAAACTTGCACGAGTTCGCCGTCCTGGTAATCCCAAACCTCGACGGGGTAGACCTCGTCGGCACTCGCGGCGTCCGTGCCGATCTGCACAGCGTTATATGAGACGAGGAGCTCGTTCAAGCCGTCGTCATCGAAGTCGATGAGCTTCGCGAGGGCGAGCCCCGTCATGGCAGTCATCTGGCCGTCGTAGAGATTCGTCGTGCCCGCGGGGCCATAGGCATCGATGAGCTCTTGGCACTTCAGGTAGTAGTGCGCGTAGGCGAGCTGCTCCTCGGTGAACTCTGCCTCGTCCTGTGCGTCCTCGCCATCTTGGCTCTCACCGTCTGAAGCGGGCTCATCGGATTCAGGTGCGGGCGGCGTGACTACGACCTCCGAATCGGCGTCGGGGTTATCGTGCTCATAATGGATGGGAATGCGCTGGTCGCTCGAGCTATCATCCGAAGAATCCGAGGGCTCGATAACGAGGTAGTAGTCGCCATCCGCGATATCGTCGCCGAAGTCTTCCATGGTAAAGCCGTTGTTGCCCGTTACGCGAATCTGCGCCACGGCATCGGCGATGCCGTCGTCTGCGCTCGCGCGATCCTGGCGGTCAGCCGTGCGCTCGACAAGGCTCACGACATACGAGGTGAGCTCGTTGCCCTCGGCGTCGCGCGGGCGAATACGCGTAACCACCGAGCACTGCACCGGGTCCGTCTGGCCGTAGGTCACGGTTGGGCCTGCGGCATCCAGAAAACGCGGCACGACGAACACGCACAATGCAACGACGGCCGCAAGCGCCAGCACCGCTATGCCCGCGATGAGCGCTACGGGCTTTTTCTTACGCGGCTCCGCGCCGGGAGCCGTCGCCGGCTGCGGGCCGGGTGTCTCAGCGGAAGCCGTTTGTGTGGGCGTCGCCTGCTGCGGGGGCTGCCGCCACGACACCTGCAGAGGACCGGCGGCATCGCCGGATGCGGCCGGCGCGGGGCCCTGGCCTAGCAAGGTGGTCGGCTCGTCCTCAGGCAGCTCGGACCACAGGGCGTCCTCGGCGGCAGCGGCGTCGGCGGCGGCCGCCGCGCGCTCCGCTTCGTCGGAATCGGGTGCGGGCGGGAGCACCGTCGTGAGCTCGTCGTTGGGCGCGGCGGCATCTTCGTCGGGCGTTGCGGCATCCTCCTCGGCATCGAGGGGAAGGGCCCCCGTCGGCAGCTCGCTCGCGGTGCCCTCCGTGGTGGCAGCATCGGTCGTGAGCACCGTCGTCTCATCCTCGCTGGCATCATCGTCGATAACGAATACGCTTGTCTCGTCCTCGCTGGCGGCATCAGCAGCCGCTTCATCGGCGGAGAGAACGGTCGTCGGCGCATCGTTTGGGCCCTCATGGTCGTCCGCGCCCAGCACGGTTGTCGGCGTATCGCTCGCGGCATCGGTATCGAGCGGCGACGCGGCGACCTCTGCCACCGGCTCTTTCGCTGGCATCGGAGCCTCCCCTTCGACCGCGGGCTTTGCGGCTGCGGCATCCTCGACGAGAGCGGCATCGGCTTGCGCAGCCGGCGCGACGAAATCAGCCGACGCGGCCTGCCCGGCAGGCGTGACCGGCGCAGCAGACTCGATTGGCGCAGCCTGGTTTGCAGGTGCGGCCCCCACAGCCGATGCAGCCTCCGTACCAGCCGCCGGCTCCTCCGCCGGTTGCACGGGCTCATCCGCCTGCTCTGCCTGCTGCTTCTCGAGTTCGCTCCGGGGAATCACCTTCGTCACCGGAGCGCCGCATTGCGTGCAAAACTTCACATCGTCCGGCAATTTGCTGCCGCAATTCGTGCAGAACATCGCACCCTCCGTTATTCGCAAGATACGTACATGATACGCGAACCACAGCACGGGAGGCCTTGGCGCAACCGCACCAAAAGGGCTCCGATTGGCAGCACCGCTCCGGTGCTATGTGCAGCCCTGCTACTTGGTTGTTTTCTTCGCCGCCGTCTTCTTGGCGCCCGGCTTGGCCGCGCTCTTGCGCGCACCGCCCTTGGCAGAACCGCCCTTGGCCGCGCCGCGTGCTCCGCGACCGCGCGCCGGCTTCTTCTCCTTGCCCGGGCAGTCCATGTTCACGCAGATACGCCATGGGCCGCGTGCCGTCTGAACCACGACGACGGGTGCACCGCAGTGCTCGCACACCTCGCCCGTGGCCTCAAGCTTGCCGCGCGCCGGCAGCGGGTAGCTCACGCCGCATTCGTCGTAGTTCGTGCAGCGGATGAATCGCTTGCCAGATCGCTCGCTCTTATGCGCGACCAGCTCTCCGTGGCGACCGGCCTCGGCGCATACGCGGCACTCCCCCACCACCAGATCGGGCTCGAAATTGGTGGGACACTTGGGGTTCACGCAGACCTCATAGGCCTTCTGCCTGAACGGCTGGCACTTGATGCGCGGAGCACCGCACTCGGGGCACACCGCCCCCTCGCCTTCGATCGGCGAGACCTTCACACCGCTCGGTACCGGATAGGTCACGTCGCACTCCGGCCAGCCCATGCACCCGATGAAGCTCCCGCGCGTCTTGGCGCTCGTCTTCATCACAAGGTCCTTGCCGCACTTGGGGCACGTGCCCACCTTCGCGTCGGCCGTCACCGCGTCGGCGATGGCCTCGCCCAGATCGTCCTTGTGCGCAATGAGCGTATCGAGCATGCCGGCGAGCAGCGCGCGCGAATGCTCGACCACGTGCTCTTGGGTGTCGGCGCCCGCGGCAACGTGCGTCATGTCGTCTTCGAGCTCCGAGGTCATCTCGGGCGTGGTGATGCGGGGAGCGAACTCGTGGAGCGCGTCCACGATGGCCATGCCGAGCTGGCTGGGCTCGATGGGATCGTTCTTGAGGTAGCGCACCTGGTAGAGGCGCTCGATGATGCTCGCACGGGTCGATTTGGTGCCAAGGCCGCGCTTCTCCATCTCCTGCACGAGCCGACCCTGGCTGTAGCGAGCGGGCGGCTCGGTCTGCTTGGCCTCGAGCTTGATATCAGAGACATCGATCGCGTCGCCCTCTGCAAGCGGCGGCAACTGCTCGTCGCGCTTGAGGCCGTACGGGTATGCCTCGCGGAAGCCTGCATCCACCAGGACATCGCCCGAAGCCGTGAAGGGCTCGCCCGACACATCGATGGAAAGCTTCGTGTTCTCGATGGTCGCCGGCCCCATAAGCGTGGCGAGGAAGCGCCTCGCGATAAGCATGTAGAGCTTCTTCTGCCCGCCGTCGAGCGTCTCGGGGTCGCCTTGGCCCGTGGGATGGATGGGGGGATGGTCGGTGGTCTCGGTCTTGCCGCGCGTGGGCTTCATGGGGCCAGCAAGCACCTTCTGGCACACCGGGCGCAGCGCCGGGCTGTTAGACGAGAGGCCGCCCACGATGCCGGCGATGTCGAGCGTGCGCGGATAGACGGTGTTGTCTACGCGCGGATAGCTGATGAAGCCCGCCATGTAGAGGCTCTCGGCGATACGCATGGTACGCGCAGGGCTGATGCCCTCGGCAGCAGCGGCAGCCTGAAGGCTCGTGGTGTTGAAGGGCGTGGGCGGCTGTTGCTTGCGAGAGCGCTTTGATACAGCCGTGATGGTCCCCGTCGTTGCACCATCGACATGCGAGAACGCGGTCTCGGCAGCGGCCTTATCGGTAAAGCGCGCCGTGGCGTGGCTCATCTTGAACGCGGTCTCGGGCTGGCCCTGCGCTGCGCCGACACCCCGGATTTGCCAATAGTCCTCGGGCACGAAAGCCATGCGCTCGCGCTCGCGCTCTACCACGAGGGCAAGCGTGGGGGTCTGCACGCGACCGGCGCTGCGCACGTTGCCAAAACCCCCGAAGCGCGCGAGCGTGAGATAGCGGGTGAGCACCGCACCCCAGATGAGGTCGATGTATTGACGGCTCTCGCCCGCATCGGCAAGATCTTGATCCAAGCTCACCAGGTTATCGAAGGCCGCCGTGACCTCGCCCTTGATGAGGGCGGAATAGCGAGCGCGACTCGTGGGAACATCGGGTGCCACCTCGCGCACGCAGTTGAGGGCATCCGAACCGATGAGCTCGCCCTCGCGGTCGAAGTCTGTGGCGATGATTACGTGATCGGCCTTTTTTGCAAGGTTTTTGAGCACACGGATAATCTCCTTCTCCGCGGGCTTTTTGATAATGGGCGCCCACGTGAGATACGGTAAGCTCTCGACCTTCCAGCCCTTGATGTTGATGCCGTTGGCAAGAAACGGCTTGCGCTTGGTGTCGTACGGCGGGCGCGCGAGCCCGTCGGGCACGTCGGCGGGGAGGACCTCCCCGTCTTCCGTTACGCTGTACCAGCCTTGCTTCTTATCGAAGAGAACCTCATCGGGGAAGTCGGGGGCAAGAATGTGGCCGGCGAGGCCCATGGAAACCCAATCCTCGCCCTGCACGGTAAAGCGGTACACCTGCGTGTTATATACCTTGTCGGTCTTTGGCTTTCCATCGGCCAGAAGCTGGGCGATCTTTTGGGCGGCGATGTTCTTCTCTGCGATGACGAGTTTCAAGGTCGGACCTCTTGTAGTTACGTGGTTGCGACGGCGCGGGCGCAGGGGATACGCGGCGCGCACCGTACCTCGGTTTTGCCTGTTCTAGCGGGACAGTATACGCGAGTTGCCCTGAGTTTACGAAAACCTCACCGGCGAGCGGCACTGAGAGCGCGCGGAGCTACCTGGCACCAGCCTGCCCAATCAAGAGACTCCCTTCGAAAACGGGCATGATTTCGATGAATCTCGTTTTTTACCCCCTCTTTTTTGCAAAACCTGCCCGTCGACGATGGAGGCACACCGAGAGAGCCCGCCCGTGAACGAAGAGAGCGCGGCAGAATAATCTGCCCGCAAACAGGAAGTTGAAACGGCAAAACCGCACACCGCACATGGTGCCATTCCAGCAGGAAATATTCGCAAGCTGTTCATACACAAGCCTTCGCAACGGGGTACACTACCACTAGCGGCAGAGCCCGTACCACTTCTACGGGCGGCGCTACGGTTGTTGTGGGCTAGTGCCAGCTAGCCCACTTCATTTTTTCCGTCTCGTCATCCGCCATCGCGAATACTCTTTTGGGCTCTGCCAACTGCTGTTGCCAACCTACTTCACGCGCACGGAGCCACTGATGGAATCGGCCGTAATCTGCGCCGAACCATCACCGTTGACCACCTGCGCGCTGAGCAATCCCGGCTCGTCGCGTTCCGCCAGCTCCCCAAGCTCGCACGCGAACTCGCCCGACACGCGATCGCTCGTGAGCGTGAAGCCGGCGTCATCCGGAACGTCCAGCGTTATAGGCCCGCTCGTTGAATCAAGCGCCGTCTGCGGCGGTAAACCACCAGCAAGCGTCACATCGAGTGCCCCCGAAACGCTCGTAACGGAAAGATCGGTCGTCACCGTCCCATCGAACGAAACCGACCCGCTGATCGAGGCAATCTCAGCATGGCCGGCATCGAGCCCTTGCACCGTGATGCCTGAGCTTACGGTAGATACGATGAGATGGTCGCAAACGACTTGGTCGATCCCCATGCTGGCCGACGTGCCCGAAAGATCGACCGACGAGAGCGAAAGCCCTTCGGGAAGCTCGATCGTGAGTGCAAATGCCGGGTACTCGAGCCCGTTGTTGCTTTCAGGGAGCCCGTCGTCAACGATGAGCGTACCTGTGCTCTCGTCGAGCGAGATGGAGGAATGACGCGGATCCATGTCGTACGTGCCCGCACCGAGCCGCGCCCGCACCACGACATCATCGCCCGCTCCGCGAACCAGCCTCACCTCTCCTCCATTCCACGTTACATCGAGCCCCTTTACCTTGTCGCCGTCGAACGACGCACGCTCGTCGATGGGCTCATCGAGCACCGTGGTTTCCCCGCTGCCCGATCCGATGACCGGAAGATCGATAGAGGGCAGACGGCTGGAAGTTGTCCTCCGGGCAAGCGCGACCATGAGTGGAAACCCAATGAGCAGTGCAATCACAACAGCCGCCGCGATGACCTTGGCCTTCTCGGCTTTCGTGAGACGATCGAAGCTCTTCATGCCTACCTCCTCCCTTCGTCTTCACCGTGCAGGCGCTCACGCTGCTCTGCGGCATCCATGATGTTCGCGACCCAGCGATAGAGCGGGATGGTAAAGAACACCAAGAACGAGAAGGGCGCGGCTCCCATGATGGTGAGCACGAACCAGAGGGGAATCATGAGGATGCCGTACGGGAACGAACGCCACGCCCCTTTAGCGTGCCCGCGGCCCGTGCCCTCGGCAGCCTGCGCCACGCGCTCGCTCGCACGCGTGGCCGCCTGCGCTGCCTCGGCAGCCGTCCTGCTCGCCTCCGCCGCAGCGGTGGCCGCCTGTGTTGCCTGTTCTGCACGTGCGCGCTGCGCGCCGAGCTCTTCTTCCACGCGCACCTCGCTTGAACGTTCCGCGCGCTCGAAGGCAACGTCGTCCTCGATCTCTTCATCCACCCGAAGCAGCTCGTCAAGGCTCACGCCGTAAAGGCGCGCCAAGGCAATCAGGTTCTCGGTATCGGGCGAGCTCTCCGCGCGCTCCCACTTGGAAACGGCCTGCCGCGACAAGCCGAGTTCGCGCGCAAGCGACTCCTGGCTGTACCCCCTTGCGCGTCTGAGCTCCGCTAGACGCTGGGCTATCTTGACATTCATGGTTCTCCAACCTCGTGTTGCGAACGCCTGACCTTCCCGGCACCGGTACCGTTGACCCCACCGTACGAAAGACGGCGGTCGCACGCCAGAAAGTCTGGTAGGAATTTACGCAACTTTTAGTTGCGATGCCCCTGAACTGCCATTTTAGTTCTTTTCATACGGAAAGCAGCCTCGGCTAGCGGCGCCGCGTTGCACCACGGCACAAGCCTCCCTCGGGCAGGAT
>OLQE01001783.1_pt1 | contig 10563 bp, 7 predicted proteins | sample 1643161 | NCBI WGS metagenome assembly OLQE01 (sample SAMEA3136650, study PRJEB25190) | human gut metagenome | reverse complement strand
GAATTCAAAACTACGAGGATGAGCTTCAGTTTTTCTGGCATTTTTTTGATAAGAAATCATTTTTGATCATGGCATTTATGATGACTTTTGGAATCGGTCTTCGAGCCTCCCATTTAGCACCGGATGTGTTCATCGCTGTGTTTTATTCAGGATTGGGAATGGCATTGTTTCTGGCAGGTATTTTATTTGGGGTCCGGTATTGGAACGAAGGAAGAGAAGCAAAAAGTGAGTAGAAGGAGAACAAACGAATGAAAAAATTATGGAATCTTGCATTTGGATATTTTCTTGCCGCAATGGCAGGAGGTGTTTTTTACAGGGAATTTACTAAATATTTTGGATTTACGGGGGAAACCGCACTTGGTTATCTGCATGTACATTTGTTGGTACTTGGGACGGTGTTGTTTTTATTTCTGGGGCTTGCCGCCAAAAGTACAGATCTGTTGGAGAAGAAGCAGTTCCATACTTTTGTGACAGTGTATAATATCATCCTGCCGCTGTTTACAGTGGTTATGCTGGTGCGGGGAATCCTCCAGGTGACAGGTGTTTCTGTTTCCCATGGGGCAGATGCTGCAATCTCAGGGATTGCAGGGCTGACGCATATTGCGATTGCGGGGGCATGGATTTTCTTGTTTACCATTTTGCGCAAATTAAAATAAGAAGTACGGATCAGGACAGGAGTTTGTTATAGATGAAGAAATGCATCTTGGCATCCTGTCCTTTTATAGAGAAAATCGGAAAAAAACATCAGAAACAGTTTACAGAATTTTTAGAAAAGAAATTAGCACTCAAGTCTTGACCTGGCTAACAACAAGTGCTATATTACGTGTAGAACAATGAAACAAGTAGTGAGGAGGAGTTGCTATGAATATAAATAAATTTACACAGAATTCAATGCAGGCAGTGCAGAATTGTGAAAAGATTGCGTATGATTATGGCAATCAGGAGCTTGCGCAGGAGCATTTGTTATACGCATTGATCACGCAGGATGAGAGTCTGATCTTAAAATTATTGGAAAAGATGAGCATTCAGGGTCCTCTGTTTATTAACAGAGTAGAAGAGCTTTTGAATAAGCGTCCGAAAGTACAGGGCGGGCAGGTGTTTGTCGGTCAGGATTTGAACAATGCACTGATCCATGCAGAGGATGAAGCAAAGCAGATGGGTGATGAGTATGTTTCTGTAGAGCATATTTTCCTTTCTTTACTGAAATATGCAAGCAGAGATTTAAAGCCGTTATTTCGTGAGTTTGGAATCAGTCGGGAAGGTTTTCTGCATGCACTTTCTACTGTGCGTGGAAATCAGAGAGTGACCAGTGATAATCCGGAAGCGACTTATGATACATTGAACAAATATGGACAGGATCTGGTGGAGCGGGCAAGAGATCAGAAGCTGGATCCAGTCATTGGACGTGACGAAGAGATTCGAAATGTGATCCGGATCCTGTCGCGTAAGACAAAGAACAATCCGGTCCTGATCGGAGAGCCCGGGGTCGGAAAAACGGCAGCCGTAGAAGGGCTGGCACAGCGGATCGTCAGCGGAGATGTGCCGGAGGGACTGAAAGATAAGACGATTTTTGCACTGGATATGGGAGCTCTGGTTGCAGGAGCAAAATACAGAGGAGAATTTGAAGAGCGTCTGAAAGCCGTTCTGGAAGAAGTGAAGAACAGTGACGGCAAGATCATTCTGTTTATTGACGAATTGCATACCATTGTGGGAGCAGGTAAGACAGATGGTGCCATGGATGCGGGAAATATGTTAAAGCCAATGCTGGCAAGAGGCGAGCTGCACTGTATCGGTGCGACGACACTGGATGAGTATCGTCAGTATATTGAGAAAGATGCGGCTCTGGAGAGACGTTTCCAGCCGGTCATGGTGGAAGAGCCGAGTGTGGAAGATGCGATTTCTATTTTAAGAGGACTCAAAGAGCGTTATGAAGTATTCCACGGAGTGAAGATCACAGACAGTGCGCTTGTGGCAGCAGCAACCTTGTCGAATCGATATATTTCTGACCGTTTCCTGCCGGATAAGGCCATTGATCTGGTGGATGAAGCCTGTGCGCTGATCAAGACCGAGCTGGATTCCATGCCGACAGAGCTGGACGAGCTGAGACGCCGTGTGATGCAGCTGGAGATTGAAGAAGAGGCACTGAAAAAGGAAGAAGACCGTTTGAGCAGAGAGCGTCTGGAACATCTGCAGGAAGAGCTGGCAGGACTAAAAGAAGAATATGCAGGCAAGAAAGTACAGTGGGAGAATGAAAAGACATCTGTAGAGCGGGTACAGAAGGTCAGAGAAGAGATCGAGCAGGTCAATAAAGAGATCCAGAAAGCGCAGCGAGAATACGATCTGAACAAAGCGGCGGAATTGCAGTACGGAAGACTTCCGCAGCTGCAGAAACAGCTGGAGGAAGAGGAAGAAAAAGTAAAGGCAAAAGATCTTTCTCTGGTGCATGAGGCTGTGACAGATGGGGAGATTGCAAGAATCATTTCCCGGTGGACAGGAATTCCGGTGGCAAAACTCAATGAGAGTGAGAGAAGTAAGACGCTGCATCTGGGAGACGAGCTGCACCGAAGAGTCATCGGACAGGACGAAGGAGTGGAGCTGGTAACAGAAGCGATTATCCGTTCCAAAGCCGGAATCAAAGATCCGACCAAACCGATTGGTTCCTTCTTATTCCTGGGACCTACCGGAGTTGGAAAGACAGAACTTGCCAAGGCACTTGCTCAGAGTCTGTTTGACGATGAGAATAACATGGTCCGCATTGATATGAGTGAATACATGGAGAAGTATTCCGTGTCCAGACTGATCGGAGCGCCTCCGGGATATGTCGGATATGACGAAGGCGGACAGCTCACAGAGGCAGTCAGAAGAAAACCGTATTCTGTTGTATTATTTGATGAGATCGAGAAAGCCCATCCGGATGTATTCAATGTCCTGCTTCAGGTGCTGGATGACGGAAGGATTACGGATTCACAGGGCAGAACCGTAGACTTTAAGAATACGATCCTGATCATGACTTCCAATATCGGGGCGAATTATCTTCTGGAAGGAATCCGGGAAGATGGCACGATCGAAGAATCAAACCAGAATCTGGTCATGAATGACTTAAGAGCACATTTCAGACCGGAATTTTTGAACCGTCTGGATGAAATAATTATGTTTAAACCATTGACGAAATCCAATATTCATGCCATCATTGATTTGTTAGTAAAAGATGTCAACAAGCGTCTGGCAGACAAAGAACTCTCCATTGAGCTGACGGATGCTGCGAAGAATTTCGTAGTGGAAGGCGGATATGATCCGATGTACGGAGCAAGACCGCTGAAGAGATATCTCCAGAAGAATGTGGAGACGCTGGCAGCAAAACTGATCCTTGCAGGAGATGTGGGCAGAGGAGATCGGATTGAGATTGATGTTGTTGACGGAAAATTAGAGGCAAAAGTGAAAGGACAGATCGTCGCATGACACCCGTTATTTTCCATATAGATGTCAACTCGGCTTATTTAAGCTGGACTGCAGTTGAACAATTAAAAAATGGTGCCGGAACAGATTTGCGCAAGATCCCGTCGATCATCGGTGGAGATCAGAAATCCCGTCATGGGGTTGTCCTCGCAAAGTCAATCCCGGCAAAAAGATATGGCATCCGCACAGGGGAACCTGTTGCGAATGCCTTTCGTAAGTGTCCGAATCTGGTGATAGAACCGCCGGATCATAAGATGTACCGGGAAAAAAGCCGGATGCTGATGGACTATCTTCGGACATTTACGAAAGAAATTGAACAGGTCAGTGTGGATGAGTGCTATGTGGATATGACACAGGCGATGGAAGGTTTCTATTCTCCGGTTGATGCGGCTATGTTGATCAAGAACGGAGTTCGGGAGAAGTTCGGTTTTACGGTCAATGTGGGAATTTCTTCGAATAAGCTGCTGGCAAAGATGGCTTCGGATTTTGAAAAGCCCGACAAGGTACATACCTTGTTTCCGGAAGAAATCCGTGTGAAAATGTGGCCTCTTCCGATTGGAGAACTGTATATGGCAGGGCATTCCAGTGTGGAGATCCTGAAAAAGCTGGAAATTCTGACGATTGGAGATCTGGCACAGGCAGATCCCAGACTGATCACGCTGCATTTGAAGAGCCATGGACAGATGCTCTGGGAGTTTGCAAACGGAATCGATCATTCCAGTGTACAGTCACAGCAGGCAGAAGCAAAAGGGGTTGGAAATTCTACGACATTGTCAAAGGATGCAGAAACACTGGAAGAAATCCGTCCGGTCTTTGCACATCTGGCAGCGAGTGTTGGTGAAAGGCTGAAAAAAGCCGGTCAGAAAGCATCCATGGTCAGTATGGAAATCAAATATTATGATTTCCGAAAGATTTCGCATCAGAAACAGCTGATGCGGCCGACATCGGATCAGAATGTTCTTTACGAGAGTGCCTGTGAACTGTTTGAAGAAGTATGGACAGGTGAACCGGTCCGCCTGCTTGGAATCCGGACGGCAAAACTGGTGGATGAAAAAGAGCCTATGCAGCTATCTATTTTTGATATTGAGATCCCCAAGCCTTTGGATGAGAAGCATCAGAAATTAAAAGATGCGATGGAGAAGCTGGATGCCCGTTTTGGAAAAGGGACTGTCATTAAGGCAAGTCTGATGAAAAAAGAACCGGATACAAAAGAGAAAGACGAAAAGAGAAGATAAATGAGACGAAATTATAATCTGGAGATCATACGGATGATTTCCTGCTTTTTTGTGATTGTGATCCATGTGACCAATTATTTTTGCAGGGCATATGGAGAAATTACACAGAGTGAGTATTTGTTTGCACTTTTACTGGATACACTGGCGAGAGTAAGTGTTCCCTGTTTTTTTATGATCTCCGGAGCATTGCTTCTGGGAAGAGAAGAACCGTTGAAAAAACACGGGGAGAGACTGCTTCGTTTTTTGATCGCACTGGTAGTATGGAGTGTAGTGTACTATATCTGGAATCGTGCTTTTATGAAGACAGAATATGATCTGAAAGAGATTCTGTATGTACCGACAGAACCTCATTTGTGGTATCTTTATGCGATGATCCCAATTTATATGGTATTGCCGTTTTTTCAGGTCATGTGCAAAGGAATGAGCGGAAAACTGGAGAGAGCTCTGCTTGTTGTCTGCAGCGCTTCCGTAGTCTTTAACTATGTGGTTTCCCTGCAAAATGGGGAAGCGTATTATGATTTGCCGCTGATCGGAGACAAGGTGTATATGCTTTATATTTTTATCGGGCATTTTATTTATAAGTACCGGAGATATATCCGAATCAGTCAGAAATGGGCAGCTGCAATTTTTATCGGCTGTATGACCGGCGTGTTTGCTCTGACAGTCTTTCTGACACAGCGGTCAGGGGAGCATTATGAACGGGTTCTGGAATACGGATGTCCGCTCATCGTACTTGCAGGCGCTGCATTTTTTATGATTCTTATTCGCTGGCAGGACTGTGAGATCCGTCTGAAAGAAAGGACAAGAAGACTTCTTGATATCGGTTGCGGATGTTCGTTTGGGATCTATCTGATCCACATTCTTTTTCTGGATGGATATAAAAAATATGCAGAACCGGCTGCTGTATCTGCGTGGATTGCAGTGCCGGTCCTGATTGCCGGAATCGGAGGTCTATCCTTTCTGTGTATTACGCTTCTTCGAAGAAGCCGTATCGGACGGGCGATTACGTAATACAAGAGATGTGATGCCGCATCCTGTCAGGATTCCGATGCTGTCTACAAATACATCTGTAATCTGGGGAGACCTGCCGGGAATAAAGGACTGGTGGAATTCGTCCCCGGATGCGGAGATGACACAGAATAAAAATAAAGCGAAAAGCAGTTTCTTTCCACGAAGACCATAGGTATAAAGCGGCAGGGCAGCCAGCAGAGTCAGGATCAGATATTCCGTGACGTGGGCTGCTTTGCGGATGGGATATTCGATTTTTTCAGTATAGTGTTCGATAGTTTCTTCCTCCCAATCCTGATGAAAGAGGGTATCACAGACGGTGACGATCTGCCTGCTTACTTTTTGGCTCAATCCCCCGGAAGTTGTTCCGTTCTGATTGGAAAATCCAAAGATGGTACAGAGCATGACAATGACCGGAAGAATGGTCAGAGGTTTTAAAATAGATTTCCATCGTTCTTGTTTCATATCTGAAAACTCCTTTGTATTCAAACTGATACTAATTGTAACATTGCGGATGAGATGTGGCAATGTTTTATCTGCCGGAAAGCCAAACCTTACAAAAACGTAAGACAAGAGCTGGGATTTGTAATGTGAATCAATGGAACAAGCTTCTGTGTTCCAGTTATAATAAACGAGAAGTAAGAAAACGGGAGAAATGAAAGGAAGGAATGACGATGACATTACTGGAAGTAAAGAATCTGAAAAAAATATATACCACACGATTTGGAGGAAATCAGGTACAGGCGCTTTCCAATGTGAACTTTTCGGTGGAGGAGAAAGAATATGTGGCGATCATGGGAGAGTCCGGATCCGGAAAGACAACACTTTTAAATATTCTGGCAGCGCTGGATAAACCAACATCCGGGAAGGTGTACCTGAAAGGAAGAGATCTGGGAGAGATCCGCAATAAAGAAATGGCAGCATTTCGCCGGCAGAATCTGGGATTTGTATTTCAGGATTTCAATCTTCTGGATACATTTTCTCTGGAGGACAATATCTATCTTCCGATGGTACTTTCCGGCAAAAAGTATCCGGAGATGAGTCAGAAACTCAAACCAATCGCACAGCAGCTTGGAATCACTCAACTTTTGAAGAAGTTTCCGTATGAAGTATCCGGCGGTCAGAAGCAAAGGGCGGCAGTGGCAAGAGCGCTGATCACGCAGCCGAAACTGATCCTTGCGGATGAGCCGACAGGAGCGCTGGATTCGCGGGCAGCAGATGAACTGCTTCGCTTGTTTAAGGAGATCAATCAGCAGGGACAGACCATCCTGATGGTGACGCACAGTGTGAAGGCAGCGAGTACGGCAAACAGAGTTCTGTTCATCAAGGACGGAGAAGTGTTCCATCAGTTGTACCGCGGCAATATGAGCAATGAAGAATTGTATGAAAAAATATCCGCAACACTGACTGCGCTGACAACGGGAGGTGAGGACAATGCGTAATGTATTGTATCCAAAGCTGGCTGCGACCAACATTAAGAAAAACGGAAAGACGTATTTTCCGTATCTTCTGACCTGTATTTTGACTGTCATGATGTTTTATGATCTCTTGTTAGTCTCAACCAATTCGGCGCTGGATACCATGCCAGGTGCCTCCCAGCTGCGTTTGATTCTGAATTTTGCAGTTACAATTACAGGCGGTTTTTCGGCAATCTTTCTCTTTTATACGAACAGTTTTCTGGTTCGTCAGAGAAAAAAAGAGATGGGATTGTATCAGGTGCTTGGAATGGATAAGACGAACCTGACAAAGATGATGGTCTGGGAGAGCATCTATACTGCGGGCGCAGGTATCCTTGGAGGAATCCTGGCAGGAATTGTATTCGGACGGCTCATCTTTCTGGTACTCCTGAAATTGATCCGGTTTGATGTTGCATTTCAGTTTTCTGTGGAACCGGAGGCTATTTTGATCAGTGCCGGTCTATTTGGAGCTATCTTTCTTGTGGTTCTGATCTGGAACATTTTCCAGGTGCAGAGAGTCAATCCGGTGGAACTTCTGCAGGGAGGGAAAAAAGGAGAAAAAGAACCAAAAGCAAACTGGCTGATCGCAGTGATCGGAATTCTTTTGCTGGGAAGCGGATATTATATTGCACAGACGACAGAGTCACCGCTTAGTGCGATCACAAAATTTTTTATTGCAGTAATTCTGGTTATTTTCGGAACCTACGCTCTGTTTACCGCGGGAAGTGTAGCTCTGTTAAAATTATTGAAGAAAAATAAAGCCTATTATTATAAGACAAAACATTTTGTTTCGGTGTCAGGTCTGATCTATCGAATGAAACAAAATGCAGTGGGACTGGCAAATATCTGTATTATGAGTACCATTGTACTGGTACTGATTTCTGCGACAGCATCCTTGTATATCGGGCAGGAAAATATAATGAATACACGTTTTAAGACTGAATTTTCCGCAACATCTGATGAAACAACTCCGGAAAATATACAAGCGATGGAGCGGATCGTGCAGGAAGAGACGCAAAGCCGGGGGCTGGAGATTATTCATGAACAAAAATACCGGTATGTGCCGCTGAGCGCCATGAAATATGACAATCAACTCAAGTTTGATACGGATTCAGGAAATGGATATGATGCAGATGCGATGCGCGGCTTGTATGTGATTCCATTGGCAGATTATAATGCACTGGAAGGAACCGATATTTCACTTGCTCCGGATGAAGTGCTGACCTATTTCCCGGATGAAGAGTTTGACAGCGGAGAAATCGTGTTAGGCAAAGAGACGTATCATGTAAAAGAAAACTTGAAGGAATCCAATCTGCAGAAAAAGAAAGAGGCAGATGTGACAAAGAATATTTATCTGGTAATGGCGGATGATGCAGCTGTAGAGCATGTGATACAGCTCTATGGTCCGACCAAAATTCCGATCACGATGCAGTATCTGTTGAATTTTGATATGAAGGGAAATGACACTGCAAAAAGTGAAGCTCTGGAATCCATGAAAGCGCGGATGGAGACAAGCGGCGAGGTGCAGTCATGCTATGTAGAATACAGAGAAGCTTATGCACAGGAATTTTATGGCGTTTACGGAGGATTTTTCTTCCTTGGAATTTTTGTAGGATTCTTGTTCCTGATGGCGACGGTCCTGATCATTTATTACAAACAGATTTCTGAAGGCTATGATGACAAAGACCGGTATCAGATTATGCAGAAAGTAGGAATGAGTAAGAAAGAAGTCAAAGGATCGATTCACAGCCAGATTTTGACAGTATTCTTTGTCCCGCTTCTTATGGCGATCCTGCATGTGACAGTGGCATTTAAACCGATTACAAAGCTCCTTCTTGTGTTTAATCTGTCAGATACACATTTATCCATGATGTGCACAATTGGAGTATCAGCAGTCTTTGCAGTATTCTATGTGATAGTCTTTGCAATCACGTCAAGAGAATATTATAAGATCGTAAAATAAAAAAGAACAAGTTGCTGTAAATCCGTTATGTATGGATTTTACAGCAGCTTGTTCTTTTTGGTTAATCGTGCTACAATGCAAAAAAGCATAAAGCTTCTTTTGTGATAAGTTGTTTGTTCAGATTTAAATGTATTCCAGTTTTTCGAAATAGTGCATTAAAATATCCGGACAATTTTCGACTCCCAGTGCGGAGGTATCCAGAATCATATGATAGTCATTTACATCACCCCAGGTTTTTCCTGTATGTTCATAATAATAAGAAGCACGCTGTTCATCAGTCTTATCGATTTTCTCTTTTGCATCCTCGTAGGAAAGGTCTTCCAGCTTCATAATGCGTTTGATACGGTCTTCTTTATCAGCACATACGAAAATATTCAGAACATTCATGCGGTCTTTTAAAATATCAGAAGCGCACCGTCCGAGAATGATACATGGTTTTTCGGCAAGATTACGGATGGCTTCTGCCTCGGAGTCATACATGCGGTCATTGACCTGCTGTTCAATATAGGCACGGTCATAGACAGGAATATCCAGTCTTTTGGAAAGTTCATCTGCAATGATACTTGCACCGGTTCCGAAACGACGGCTCATGGTGATTACTAATTTCATATGAATTCCTCCTTTGTATTTGTCAGAATTTATGCGTTGACAGAATCTGTGATTTTTGTGCACAGTTCCTGCAGTTGTTCCATTTGAGAATCATGCAGTGCTGATTTTACAGCGAAGTTTTCTGTCAGAAGTGTCATGTTTTTCAGTTCTGCAAGCTTTGCTTCCATCAGTTTTGCGGACTGCGGAGCCCAGCTTCCGTTTCCTAAAACAGCTACGGTGCGCCCCTGTACCATCAAAGCTTTCATATCTTCCAGATAGTTTGCCATCAGAGGGTAGATTCCATTGTTGTAGGTTGGTGCGGCAAGTACAAGATGGCTGTATTTGAAACTGTCAGAAATCAGCTCAGATACATGTGTTTTGGAAATATTGTGGATCTTGATATTTGTGATTCCGGCATCAGCGAGCATGGCAGCCAGAACATTGACCATATTTTCTGTATTGCCATACATGGAAGCATAGGCAATCATAACACCCTTTGTCTCTGCTTCATATTTGCTCCAGATATCGTATTTTTCCAGAATATAGGAGAGGTTACTTCTCCATACAGGTCCGTGGAGAGGGCAGATCATCTGAATATCCAATGCAGCTGCTTTTTTCAGGACATTCTGTACCTGAATCCCATATTTTCCGACAATATTTGTGTAATAGCGGCGGGCTTCGTCCAGATAATCACGGTCGAAATCCATCTCATCGTTGAAGATCACTCCGTCCAGTGCTCCGAAAGTACCGAATGCATCGGCAGAGAACAAAACTTTATCGGTCTCATCGTAAGTCATCATAGCTTCCGGCCAGTGCACCATTGGCGCCATCACAAAGTGAAGTGTGTGTTTTCCGC
>OLQE01001782.1_pt1 | contig 10568 bp, 10 predicted proteins | sample 1643161 | NCBI WGS metagenome assembly OLQE01 (sample SAMEA3136650, study PRJEB25190) | human gut metagenome | reverse complement strand
GCTTTGCGCCGTCCGTGTATTAGTGTGGAACTGTGACTCAGCGAAGCAAGTTCCAGATGGCGGCGTTGGCCTCGGCGGCCATGCCGGGCATGGTCGTGTCCGGAGTGCGGGAGGCGGGCCAGCCCCGTCCCGCCGATGCCGCGAACGGTATCAGCCAGGCGACCGTGCAGGACGCGGTCGGCAAGCTCTACGACGTCTACGTAACCGACACCGAAGCCGGCCGCAAGGCGCTCGCGGCGCGGGTGCACGCGGCCGACACGTTGTCCCAGACGCGCGAACTGGGCGGTCTGGGGTTTGTTCTGGACCGCGTGGTGGCGTTCGAACGAGGCGGGAACGACCGTGGGCCGACGGCAGGCGCCGCGGTGATGATCACCTCGCACCCCACCGGCACCGCCCGCCCGCTGTCGATGCTGACGATCGACGACTGCACGGCCATGGGCACCGCCATCGGCGCCATCCACCGCTTGAACGGCGCGTTTCTGGCCGAACATGACTACCCCGCGTTCACCACCGGGCAGATCCGCGCTCAGCTGACGGCGTGGATCAAACGTCTGCGCGCCGCCGGCCACATCCCCGGCGAGATCACCGCCAGCTGGGCGCGCGTGCTAGAGACCGAGGGCCTGTGGTCGTTCACCACCTGCCCCGTGCACGGCGGATTCGACGACGGCGACGTATTGTTCTCCGGCTCCACGATCACGGCCATCACCAACTGGCAGGATATGCAGATCAACGACCCCGCCCGGGATCTGGCGTGGATCTTCGCCAAGCTGGACGAAACGCACCGCAACGCCGTGCTGGCGGCCTACGGCAGGATGCTCGGCAACCGGTTGGACGATCTGATCATGCTGCGCGCCAACCTGTGGCTGCAGATGGAGCAGGTCGGCGACTTCGTCCAGGCGCTGAGCCAGGCGGACAACGCCAGAATCCTGCAGTTCAAGGCGCAGGTGGAGCGTCTCGCCCATCAGCTCGGCGTGGCCACGCAACGCGCGAAGGCCGCCGCGCCGGCATCGAAGCCCGCAACCGGTGCCAAACCGCCGAGCACCATCACGGTCAGCACCCTGCTCAACGACGCGGAACGCCACGGCGCCGCCTCACCCGCTGGCGGGGAGTCCCCCGCACCCGCCAATGCCGACGAAGCGGACAACACCGGGGAGATGGATCGAACCGGTTCCGCGCAGATCACGACGGTCGGCACCGTCGACCCCGATTCGACCGCGGACCGTCCGGTGACGCCGCACAGTCATCCGGCGACATCCCCCACCGCCGTGTTCGGGGCCCCATCGGACGCCATACATGTCGCCGAATCCGGCGATACGGACGAGCCCGATAATGCGGGCGAGTCCGACGACACGAACGAACATACAGACGTCACCGCGGCGCAGCCGTCGGGCGAATCCACCGCCACGATCGTCATCCCGAGGCTGGAACGCGAGGAACAGGCGATGCGCGACGCCCGCGCCGGCATCGACGGGGCCGACGACAACGACGATACCGACGAGCGCACGCCACAGGCGTAATCGCATCCCGTCAGGCACAATACAATCGTTATCCGGAACACAGCGCCGCAGACGACGGCGCGAACGAGGAGGAACCGATGGACATCGAACTGGGTATCCGCGACGTGGCTCGCACCGTGACCTTCAGCACCGAGCAGAGCGCCGACGAAGTCGGGCAGGTCATCGCCGCCGCGGTGGCGAACGACCGCACCATCGATCTGGTGGACGACAAGGGCCGGCACATCATCGTGCCCGCCGGCTCGCTCGGCTACGCGATCATCGGATCGGAGACCAAGCACGCCGTGGGCTTCGGCGCACTGTGAGGCATGCCGTGTTCGCCTTGATCGCGGCTGTGTCGCAGCCAAGGCGAACATGACGTAGTCCGCTGAAACGACGCCCGCATCCTGCGGCGCCGTCGTCGTTTCAGCGAATGGCCGGCAGGCAGCCACGGCGTATAATCTCCTCCACCGTGGCGTCCGCGGTGAGGTTCTCGCCCAACGCGTTCGGTTTGCCGGCGCCGTGCCAGTCCGAACCACCCGTAACCAGCAGGTCGAGGCGATGCGCGAGCGTCAGCAGCCATTCGCGCTGTTCCAGGGGATTGCCCCGATGCCACACTTCAAGACCACCCAACCCCGCCTTCGCCAACCGTTCAATCTGCGTATCGGACAGCAGCACCCGGTTGCGTCCCGGATCGCCGGCGTGGGCCACGATGCTCACGCCTCCGGCGGCCGACACCGCCGACACCACGTCGGCCGCGCTCGGCGACGGGGTGGGGATGTAGTACCGGCTGGATGCGCTCACCGCCCCGGCGAACGCATCCGAGCGCGTCGGATACACGCCCGCCGCCACCAACGCGTCGGCGATATGGGGACGGCCGATGGTGGTGCGCTCCCCCTGCTTGGTCTGCGCCAGCACATCATCCCAGGTGATCGGATAGTCCTTGGCGATCATCTCCACCATCCGGCGCGTACGGCGCAGACGGGCGCGCCGGGTCATGGCGAACAGCTCGCGGATCCCCTCGTTCTCGGGATCGTATTGCAGTCCCAGCATGTGTACGGAGACACCGTCGTCGACCGCCGTGATCTCCGTGCCGCGCAGCAACGGCATCGACATCCGGGTGGCGGCCCGCTCGGCCTCCTGCCAGCCGGCGGTCGTGTCATGGTCGGCGATCGCCACACCGTGCAGGCCCCTCCTCACGGCCTCGGCCACCAGCGTTTCCGGGGTTTCGGTGCCGTCGGAGTAGACGGTATGGCAATGAATATCCCAGCCGGACTGCGGCGGGGTATCGGCGTGAGCAACTCGGGTCATACACCCATCGTAATCTGGTGAACGGCATGGCGGACACCGCGAGTGGTGTCCGTGTGACATGGAGGACGACAATGGACGATGCAATGCAATCCCCGACGACCGCGGCCGGTGCCGCTCCCAGCGCCGAGACGACCGTGGCACGCTCCGGCGCGCTGATTCCGGGGCGCAGCCTGCTTGCGGGATGGCGGCATACTGCGCAATGGACGTATCTGATCATGCTGATCGCCTCGGCGACGGCGCTGTTCGCCTCGCTCGTGCTGTCCGCCGAGACGCTCCAACTGGCGCGGCATCCGGGCGAGTCGCTCGGGTGCGACGTCAACGGCGTGCTCTCCTGTTCGACGGTCGCCCAGTCCTGGCAGGCGGAAATCGTCAAATTCGGTGGACTGAGCTACCCGAACGCGTTCTTCGGCATTGCGGCCGAATCGGTGTTCGTCACCATCGCCGTGATCGGGTTGTGCCAGGTGCGCGTGCCGCGCTGGTTCGCCGCCTGCACCTGGTTCGGCGGACTGGCCGCCCTGGCTTACGCCTACTGGTTGTTCAGCCAGTCGATGTTCGTCATCCACGCGCTGTGCCCGTGGTGCATGGTGCTGATGTTCTCCACCACCATCCAGTTCATGGCGCTTTCGCACGCCACCGCGGTGGTGCAGGGGCTGCCGCCGAGGGGCGAGCGGCTGCGTAAGTATTACCGGCTCAACATCGATCTGATGATCGACGTGGTGTGGGTGCTCGCCATCATCACGCTGATTCTGGTGGTCGACGGGCCGGCGCTGTTCGCCTAGTCCAGGGTGATCCGTCCCACGATGGTGGCGGGGCCGGTGAGCAGGACCTCGGATTCGCTCACGTCGACGCGCACGATCCCGCCGCGCACCGTGATGTCCCAATGATCGATTCCCGTGCGGCTGCGCAGCACCACACCGGTGGCGCACAGCCCCGTGCCGCAGGATAACGTCTCCCCGCAGCCTCGCTCGAACACACGCATCGTGGCCTTGCCGACGCCTTCGCCGGCGCTCTTGCCGTCCGCGGTGTCTGGCGCATCATCGATCCGCACGAATTCCACGTTCTGGTCGGATTCGATCACCGGATCCACCACCGGCTTGACGGTCAGGTCCAGCTCCCCGACATCCGGCAGCGTCGCGGCATCGCCCTGCACCGGCACCACCACATGCGGGTTGCCCATGTCCACGAACGCGCCCAGGCCCCGCCCCGGCGTGCCCGGAATCGTCACCGTATACGCGTCGGGCTCCCCCATGTTCCAAGCGCCCATCTGCACCTGGAACACATCCCTGCCGTACGGTTCCACGTCACCCAGCGAGGTCAGCGTCTTCACGCCGGCGCGGGTGCCCAGCCGGAACGGTTCGCCGCCCGGCCCGTCGGCGATCCCCTGCCGTTGGGCGAACAGCGTGATCGCCCGCGTGCCGTTGCCGCACATCTCCGCCAGCGAACCATCGGCGTTGCGGTAGTCCATGAACCATTCGGCGCCGCCATCCGCGCACGCGGCGATCCGGTCCGCGCTCAGGTCCGACACCATCCCGGGATGGGTCAGACGGATCAGACCGTCGCCGCCGATGCCGAAATGCCTGTCGCACAGGAACCGCACCTCGTCGGCGGTCGGCTCGAACCGGCCGTCCGGGTCCAGATACACCACGAAATCGTTGCCTGTGGCATGCGCCTTGAATACGTCCTGGGGAATGCTCATGCCTTAGAGCCTACCGCCACCTCAAGGCGGTGTCCCGTCCGTTGTCCGAATCGGGGGATTCCTACGCCTTCGGGGCATTGGTTACGTTCACATATTCCGAATCCCCCGATTCGGACAGCACACGTGGTGCGCCCCATGCCAAGACACGGACCGCGCGGGCCGCATGGCGCGGGATGAGGCTACGCGGGCGGTATCCTGATAAAGCAGCATATGCAGCTATGGACGGCATGATTCGGCGACGAAGGAGTGGAAGGCATGGCATCAACGGCACCGATCGGGGTGTTTGATTCCGGATTGGGCGGCATTTCGGTGACGCGCGAGATCCACCGCGCCATGCCGCGCGAGCGGGTGTTGTATTTCGGGGATTCCGCACACGCCCCCTACGGCACGAAGACGCCGGAGCAGGTGCGCGACCTGTCGTTCGACATCGTGGAACACTTCGTGAAACAAGGGGTGAAAGCGGTGGTGATCGCCTGCAACACCGCCACGTCCGCCGCGGCGAACGAGCTGCGTGAGACGTATGACATCCCGATCATCGGCATGGAACCGGCGCTCAAGGTGGCCTGCGACCGCGGGCATGGCCGGCGGCAACGCGTGATCGTGGCCGCCACGCCGCTGACGCTGCGCGAGCGCAAGTTCGCCGCGCTGATGGACCGGTTCAAGGCCGACCATACGATCCACCCGGAACCGTGCCCGGACCTGGTCTCGATTGTGGAGAGCGGACGGTTGGACGACCACGACCTGGTGATGCGCACGCTGCACGGCTACTTCGACCATTACGACCTGGATTCCATCGATGCCGTGGTGCTCGGATGCACGCATTTCGTGTTCTTCCGCGACTATTTCCGCGAGCTGCTGCCCGATTCGGCCGCCATCATCGACGGCAATGAGGGGACGGTGCGGCATCTGCACGTGGTGCTCGAATCGTTGGGTAAACTGGCGCCCGAGGACGCCGCGGGCGGCGTGGAACTGTCGAATTCCGACCCGTCCCCCCGCATCGCCACCCTGGCACAGGACCTCCTGCATCGTCGATGACCATCCCACCCGGCCCCACCCTTCCCTTACCCGGCGCCCTCCCCGTCGTCCCCACCCGACACGCCCACCCCGTTTCGGACTCTGATGCATCGTGACCGTGACACAATTGTCAAAACCGCTATATTCCAAGGTTTTCAACTTGTATCACGGTCACAAAAGTGTCAGTGTCCGAAACGGGGTGGGCGTGTCGTGCAGATCGGCCGTCCGGCGGAAATGTCGAGACAGGGCGCGTAAGCTTGCCGTTTACAGTACGAAAGGGGTATGGCGATGACGCAGACGGCGCACAAGACGGCCATCATCGATGTAGGCGGCGGCTATCGCGCGATCTTCGGCGCAGGCGTGATGGACCGGTGCCTGGAGGACGGCATCGCGTTCGACAGCTGCTACGGCGTGTCCGCCGGCAGCGCGAACCTGACCTCCTATCTGGCCAACCAGCCCGGACGCAACCACACGTTCTACACCCAGTACGCCTTCCGCAAGGAATACGCCAGCACCGAGAACTTCCTCAAACACCGCAATTTCGTCGACCTGGACTACGTGTACAGCACGCTGAGCAACCATGACGGCGAGAACCCGCTCGACTATGAGACGTTCCTGAAGAACCCCGCCGAGTTCACGGTCGTCGCCTGCGACGCGCGCGACGGTTCCACCAAGTACTTCGGCTGGGACGACATGGGCTACGAGTCGATCGACCCGATCAAGGCCTCCAGCTCCGTGCCGGTGGCCAACGAGCCGTATGTGATCGACGGTGTGCCGTATTACGACGGCGGTATCGCGGACCCGGTGCCGGTGCAGAAGGCCGTGGACGACGGCTGCGACCGCATCGTGGTGGTGCTGACCCGCTTGAAGGACGAGCTGCGCGAGCAGAAGAAGGACGTCGCCCCCGCGCGCGTGCTCAAGCATCTGTATCCTGCGGCCGCCGAGCGCCTGCTCAACCGCTACAAGACCTACAACGACGAGGTGGCGCTGGCCAAGGAGTACGAGAGGCAGGGCATTGCGCTGATTCTGGCGCCGGACGACCTGTGCGGCTTGAGCACGCTCACCAAGACCTATGAGGGATTGGAGCGCATGTACCGCAAGGGTTACGCCGCAGCCGCGCAAATCGGCGACTTCCTCACCAGCTGACGGGGGGTTCTCTGGATTTTCCCCGGTACACGGCGTAGACTCGCGACGACCCAAGGAAAGCGAGCAGCCATGGAACTTTATGCCAACGCCCGGTTCCTGCCGATGACCGGCGAACACGACACCTTCGAGGCGATGCTGGTCGACGGCACCGGCACCATCGCCTTCACCGGCTCCCTGGAGGACGCCCGCGCATACGCGAACCATCTGCGCGATACCACGCCGGATACGGCGCTGCGCGAAATCGACTGCGGCGGATACACCGTGATGCCCGGACTGATCGACCCGCATTCGCATTTCAGCGGCGCCACGCAATATTTCACGGCCGCCGACCTGAGCGGTGCGCGCGACTTCGACGACGTGATCCGACTGCTCGGCGAATTCGCGCAGCGGCATCACTGGATGGAACGACACGGCCACACCCCCGTCGATACGGGGGTGATCCTGATCGGCGTCGGATTGGACGACAACGAGCTGGCCGAAGGCCGCATGCCCGACCGGCGGGTGCTCGACCGCGTAAGCGCCACCCTGCCGATTGTGGTCAACCATGTTTCCGGCCACAATCTGTCCTGCAACTCACGCATGCTCGAGCTCGTCGGCATCACCGCGCAGACGCCGGATCCGACCGGCGGACGGTACCTGCGCGACTCGTCCGGCGCGCCGGACGGCCGCTGCGTGGAGCCTCCGGCCATGTCGCCGATCTTCACGTTCATCCAGGTCCACCAACGCTTCGAACTGCGCGATCTGCTCGGCGACATGCAGGATCTGTATGCGTCCAACGGCATCACCACCCTGCAGGACGGCGCCACCACTGCCCATGATGCGGCGCGGTTCGCGGACGCGGCCGAGCACGGGGATCTGCGGCTCGACCTGGTCTCCTATCCGATGTTCGGCGAGGACGTCGACGGCGTGTTCCGCAACTACGCCCGGTTTGACGGACACACCTACCGGAACCACTTCCGATTCGGCGGACGCAAACTGTTCATGGACGGCTCCCCGCAGGCCCGGACCGCGTGGCTGAGCGAACCGTATACGCCGGGCCCGGAGGGTGAGGGATATCGCGGACATGCGACCGTGGACATGGATGCCGCGTACCGATTCGCACTGGCCGCCATCGACGAGGGGCATCAGCTGCTGTGCCATTGCAACGGCGACGCCGCGTCGGACGCGTATCTGGACCTCTACGAACGCGCCCTGCGGGACTCGACGAATCCGGACAAGCGGCGTCTGCGCCCGGTGATGGTGCATTGCCAGTTCGCCCGGCGTGATCAGTACGAGCGGATGCACGGATTGGGGATGATTCCGTCGATTTTCGTGGCGCATACGTGGTATTGGGGAGATGCCCACATCGCGAACATGGGCATGGACCGCGCCGCGGAGATCAGCAGGGTCCGCGATGCGCTGGACCTGGGACTGCCATTCACGTTCCACACCGATTCCCCGGTGATCGAACCGAATCTGTTCGAGTCGGTCTGGTGCGCGGCGACCCGCGTGACCAAGGGCGGAGTCCAGCTCGATCCGGCGCAGCGCGTGGGCGTCTACGAGGGATTGAAGGCGATAACGGTGAACGCCGCCCATCAGTACGGCGAGGAGTCCACCAAGGGCACGCTGACGCCAGGCAAACTGGCTGACCTGGTGATTCTGGACCGTGACCCGCTGGCGTGCAGCCTGTCCCCCGACTCCCCCGACAGCCTGCGTCGCATCGGCGTACTGGCCACGATCAAAACCGGCAAACTCGCATGGCAGCGCCAGTAGCGGCGCAATCGCCCCGGTAACGAGAACGGCCCCTTCCCTGATATGGGAAGGGGCCGTTCTCCGGTTATCGTGCTGGTTCCACGGCCACGGCGCTGCGTCACGGCCGAACCGGCCGCAACACGGCGCACGCACCGGACGCACCGGACGCACCGGACGTGGCGGACGCGGCGGACGACGCTACTTGGTCTCGCCGGCGGTGAGCATGGCCTTGGTCACCTGCTCATAGAGATCCTGATAACCGCCGGGCGTAGAGGCGGGCAGCACCACCGTCTTGGCGTTGCTCGACTCGGACAGCGAGCGCATCACGTCCAGATACTGGTTGAACAGCACCACGTTGTTCACGTTGTTGATGTCCATGCCCACGGCCTGCAGGCTCTTGATCTGGTCGACGATGCCGTTGGCGATCTCGCGGCGGTAGTTCGCCTGGCCCTCACCCTGCAGACGGGTCTTCTCGGCCTCGGCGGCGGCCTGCGTCTCGATCTGGATGCGCTGGGCCTCGGCGCGCTGGCGGGTGGCCTCCTTCTCGCGCTGGGCGGCGTTGATGGAGTCCATCGCGCTCTTGACCTGCGGGCTCGGGTCGATGGCGGTGATCAGCGTCTTGACCACGGTGAAACCGAAGCGCGCCATCTCGGCGCCGACGGTCTTCTGCACGTCGGAGGCCACATCATCCTTGCGTGCGAACGCGTCGTCCAAGCTCAGGGCCGGGATCGCGGAACGCAGCGCGTCCTCCATGTAGGAGCGCAGCTGGCCGGCCGGGTCGCGCAGCTCATAGTAGGCGGTGGCCACATCCTGCGGGTTCACGCGGAACTGCGTGGAGGCCACCACCGTCACGAACACGTTGTCGAGCGTCTTGGTCTCCAGCTGCACGTTGATCTGCGAGACGCGCATGTTCGTCTTCATCGCGATGCGGTCCACGAACGGGATCTTCACGTGGATGCCCGCGAACTGCACCTTGTTGAATTTGCCGAACCGCTCGATGATGTACGCCTGCTGCTGCGGCACGATGAACAGCGCTGCGCCAAGCACGGCGACAATGATGACCAGCACGACGATCAGCGTTATCCATGCCCCCACTGCGACGTCGAACATGATGACTCCTTCCATCATCGACACGGCACCACTTGCCGCATCCTGTGCCACCATCTTACCAATCGCGGCCTTTCCGCACGTCATGCGCCACCGACGCCCAGATGAACTTCCTGTGTCGGTTCGCCGACGATCCGGACATGCACAGGACGATGGGTCTACTACAGTAATGCCCATGAGAATCCGACATGCAACTTTGGATGACGCCGCGGCGATCGCATCGGTGGAAGCCGCCTGCTTTCCTGCCGCCGAAGCGGCAGACGAACGCGAGGTGCGGGCGCGGCTGGCCGTGTACCCGAACCACTTCTGGCTGATGGTGGACGACAAGGCTGCGGCAGACGCCGACAACGCCATGGTGGACGCGGCCGACTCTACACTCCACGACGGCCGGCTCGTCGCGTTCGTCAACGGGTTCGTGACCGACGAGGCGGACCTGACCGACGAGATGTACGAGGACGCCTCGATGCATGACGAGCACGGTGCCTGGCAGATGATCTTCGGCGTGGACACCGCGCCCGAATACCGCCACCATGGGTATGCGAGCATGCTGCTGCGCGCGGCGATCGAGGACGCCCGTGCCGCGGGACGTGCGGGGCTGGTGCTGACCTGCAAGGACCGACTCATCGGGTTCTATGAGCGGCTGGGATTCGTGAACGAGGGCGTGTCCGGTTCCACGCACGGCGACGTGACCTGGTACCAGATGCGGCTGCGATTCTAAGGTCAGTGGCGCACGCCGTCGAACCATTGCATGATCTGCGCTTCGCTCACCGGCCGCAGGTCCCAGGAATCCAAGCCGACGTGCAACGAATCCGCCGCCCGCCCCGGTTTGGTGTGCTGATGCGTATGTCCGAACAGCAGACGGCGGCCATCCCGCGGCAACGCGTCGGGCGCGTAACCGGGGTCGTAGGCGTTGTCGGACACGTCGCCGGCCGGATCGCGGAAGCCGTCCATATCCTCCCGGTACGGGAAGTGGCTGAGATGGTACTCGACACCGCCGATGGTGACGGTCGCCGAATCCTGGATGGTGGCGAAGGCGTGATGCCATTCGCCGTCCAACTCCCTGTGATGGA
>OLQE01001779.1_pt1 | contig 10591 bp, 7 predicted proteins | sample 1643161 | NCBI WGS metagenome assembly OLQE01 (sample SAMEA3136650, study PRJEB25190) | human gut metagenome | reverse complement strand
GTTATTCGAAGAAAGCATATCCATGGGCTAATGCTTGCATCGAATCCTTCCATGCACTCTTAAAAAGAGAATGGATTAATCGGTTTAAAATCTTCAACTACACGCATGCATATAAATTGATTTTTGAATACATCGAAACATTTTACAATACAATACGCATTCACAGTCATTGTGGATATTTGTCTCCAACTGAATACGAGGAACAATATCTCGAAAAGCTCGAAAAGAATGCAGTAAAGATTGCAAGTTAAACTTTGCTAAAAATAGAGAAAATTGGTTACATTTAATTTGTACTTTTTCTTGACATAGACACAAGTACCATTAACAAAATTCTACGTAATGAGAAGTATATCGGCGATGCCCTGCTTCAGAAAACCTATACTACTGATTTTCTGAATAAAACAAGAGTTAAAAACAATGGTATCCTACCTCAATATTATGTAGAAGGTGATCACGAAGCCATTATTCCAAAAGAAATATATATGCGAGTCCAGGAAGAACTGGTACGCAGGCGCGTGGTAAGAGTCAGTGCCAACGGTAAAAAACGAAGTTACAGCAGCAACCATTGCTTCTCTCAGTTGATCATATGTGGAGACTGAGGAGAAATGTTCAGACGCCTTCATTGGAACAATCGAGGCAAGAAATCAATTGTATGGCGCTGTACAAGTCGATTGGAAGCCACTGGTCTTGAGTGTAACGCTAGAACCGTCTACGAACCAGATTTGGAAAAAATCGTAGTTACTGCCATAAATGAGTTACTGGGAGATAAATCAAAATACCAAGAACAATCACAGCAAAATATCGCCTCTGTCATCAGAGAATCTTCTGCAAGCACTACGGATGCCATTGACAAAGAACTGATAGAACTTCAAACGGAGCTTGTTAAGAAAGCAAATAACAAAGAAGCCTATGACGAAATTGCAGATAAAATATTCGAACTTAGAGAAAAACGCCAGCTGGCTTCACTTGACACAGCACAACGTGATGAACAGCTAAACCACATAACAGAACTACAAGATTTCATCAAAGAACAGAATACTTATCTTAAAGAATTTGATGAAACACTGGTAAGACGCTAGCTTAAACAGATTACCATTTACCCTAATTACTGTACTGTTGAATTAAAATCCGGCCTTAAAATTGACATTGATAGATAAATATAGACGCACGAAACCCTCCAAGCTATTGTGGCCTGGAGGGTTATTTTGATTATTCATCTTTGTTTTCTGGAAGATAGTAAATCTTTCCATTCTTAGAAATCAGCTGAACATCCTCTGCATATAGTTCAGATGTGTCTGCTATATGCAATGCTTCATGCCCAGATGCTTGTGCTGAAATCATCGTAGCGGTTTTCTTTTCAATAGCACGGAAATTGAAATCGTCGTTAAAAAGGCCCAGTATGGAATGGATTACACCATCAAATCCTGCTCTCTTTCTTCGAATTTCATCTGTTTCAATTCCTAAGCGTTGTGTTGTTCCATCATGCCATGCAGTAAGACACCCGTATGTCAAGCCCACGACAAAAATAAAACTCTCTGCACTTGATTTATACTGACAAATGCAGAGTTTTTATTTTTAGTTTGGCAAGTTCTTCGGGATAAAGCCCTCAATAAATTCGTTAAATAAGGCATCATCAAATTTGTTCCCTGCAAAAACCTTTTTACATGTATAAGTCACTCGGTTAATATCTTTGGACGGTAGCTTTCCCTCCAATAAATGAAGCATTCCCGCTATGTTAGACTGAATGCTCTCTAATTCTGTTGAAAGATAATTAGCATCCTCTGAGCTAGTCAATAATTCTGCAGATGTTGAATATACCCATAATTCTTCTGCGATGTCTCCGATAGGAAGCGCATTGATATCGGAATTGCTTTTTTCAGGCAAATCATATTTTTCAATAAAGCAACCGAGCATTTGTGCAGTTACATCCACAGGATATGGAGGAGCTAAATTTTCAAGCAATGAATCATCCTCTGATTCAATTGCCTTTTTAATATCAATAAGCATTCGTTTTGGAAACTGTAAAGCAACTGGATTAATTTCTCTAGTCTCATTTGTACATAATATTACCAGATAATCAAAAGGGGTATCAGCAAAGGGGATGCAACCCATAAACCATTCATTCAAGTCGCTCTCTGACGACATATCAAAATTATCAACTATAATGGGATAATAGCTCAGCATATCAATAGTATAAATTTCATTTGGAAAATGAATAGAATACTTGGTCTGTAATTGAGACAGCCCTTCTTCCACCGCCCTTCTTTTATTCCTGCAACGTTCCTCATACCAATCCTTAATTTCGTATTTGTTAAAATACTTACTTGCCGAATGTGTTTGATAGTAATCACAGCACATTATGAGTCGCCCTATGCTCTGAGTTTCCATTGCACAAAGCTCAAAATGCCTTTTGTGGATGCTAAAATCCATTGCTATATCCGCAAAGTAGTTCTGCATCGTTATGAGAGCACTTTGAGCCGTCGTAAGATTGATTATTGCCAACCTTTGATTTTGCTCATCTTTAGTTAAAAATCCTGCAAACTGATTAATAAAGTTCTGGATGCTTTGAAAGTACTTACTCTTAATCTTTACTAACCCCTCAGGCACTGTTGCTTTATCTTCGAAAGGACGATCTTCTTTAGGATATCGCTTTTCACCAGTAGTAACTAAAGAAAATTCTTCACGGAGTCGATCTACTTCCCCAGCCAGACTTCCTAACGGCTTTTTGCTAAGAAGTTTATAAATACAGGCGCAACACTTGTCCGCAAGCAAACAAATACGTTTTCTTATGTCAAACCAGTATTCTAACCACTCTGTCACCGTATCAAATTCATAATTACTCATAATAGTTTTGTTCCATAGTGATGTCAAGTCTTGATGAAACATTATTACAATATTTCTGATAGGCATTTCCTTGTGTGCATCATCAGGTATGGTATAAGCAGATAATAAATTTAACTTTGGCTTCAGTGCATCTGAACAGTACAAATCAAATATAGGCAGGGTTTTACAAATGTATTTCAAGCGAGAAACGCTTTCTTCATTTCCCCTTTTGACATCACGCAATCGAAGTATATATTCAACATGGACTGCCTTTTTTTCAGCATCAATATATATTTTGTGTGATTTTGTTTGGCGTTTGAGATATCCGAGAATCAAATCAATGTTTTTTTGAACAAACCTTTCATATACATCCTTGTTACCGCAGAATGAAATATACATTAGTGTCGAAATACAATCCAATGATAACCTTTCCGGATCTTTCCAGATGCTAATTAAAGGGAAATTAACAGATAAATTAAAAGATGTATCTATGTTGTAAATCCACTCAGAAAGGGTAGCATAGGATGTAATGTCATTTATCTCGGAAAAACTAAATTGAAGCAATTTTCTGTATAAACACTCACAAAAAGTATAGATAAAGGTTTCATGTAAATCACAAGCAGGAATACAATCTCGCAATTCGCAAAGATACTTTATATTTTTATTCTCAGGTAGAATTTCTTTCATTTTGCCAAGTGTATTTATCGACACATCAAATTCGCTGAACGTTGCAAAAGGGCACATTTCGGTCGATATGATAAATAAACCACCGTGGGAATCAGCATCATTAAACGCAGGTTGATTTGAACGATAATACTGCATTACACTTCCAGAAAAAAGGCCTTGTATCGCAGAAACATAGCCTGATAAATCCTTTTTGCTCCATAATTTCTCTACAACGTTACTGAAGAATTCTCCTTTGTTGAGATGAAACTCCGGTAAATGAGAAAACAATACTGGATAGTCTTCTTTTTGAGCGATTTCAATCACAGAAATTGCTGTACAATCAATAGGAAGGAATTCGTGCAATCTGTTAACAATATGCATAGAGCGGATGGGATGCAAACCTTCAATATATCCACCCTCAGTATTAACATGAACAAGGAATTCAGACTCCATACTTTTTAAAAGTTCGCCAAAATCTGCACCGGAATCTTCTGATTGGTTCGTAAAAAGGTTGGCAATAGAAAGTCTGATTCCACAAATATCAGCAAAACATACTTTTCGCAAAATTTCACATTTTGCTTTTCCAGAGGGTAATTGGCTGATTTCAGATATCTGGGATGCTATTCTTTCCGATAACATCTCACCATGAGTAAGTAAATAAACATACTCTATGAGCAGTTGTCTTTCTGCTATCTTGCTCCAAGCCTTTTGCCAGCTTGTTATGCTTGAGTGAAGACGTTTGGCATTCTTAAATATATTGAATATTTCTATTGCTTCTTTTTCTTCAAGGACCGGTTTAATGACGTTCAAAGACTGGATATTACTCAAATCACCGCTGTAATTATACCAATCAATCTCTCTCGATGTGATGAGCAGTTTATAATGGCAAGGCAATTCAACTTGCAAAAGCTGCGCAAGATGGTTCCATTCTCCCAGATGACTATCCAAATTATCAATTATGATAAGCGGTTTTTCTCCAAGTTGAATCCTTGCCTTAAAGTACTGGGTAATATTTCCTAACTCTTGGATATTGTTGCACCACATTAACTGATACGGGGTATATTCTTTGTGAAGGGTATATGCTACTTGCAAAGCCAATGTGGTTTTTCCTTGCCCACTGGAAGCTTTAATTACAGTAACTGTATTTTCTTGAATGGAATGCACGATATCATGTTCTAACGTCGGGCGTTTAATTGGCAAACCGCTTACTATATCTGACGGCGTAGCTTTTTTGCCCTCAAAAAAGCTCCTTCCTCCATCAACGCTGGGCATAGAATAGTCCAGTTTCCGAATCCAACTATGAGCCGGATTTTGAGGGCCTTTACTAATGTCAAATTTGACAGATTGAATACAAGCATCTATCTCCTCTTTGGTTACATAGGCACGTTGCTCCATTTTCTCTAAACAAAGGACTTTTATGCTATTTGCAAACAAAGAAAGATTGTCTGTGGCAATTTCGTATGCTTCGATTAAAGCTTTTTCAATTTTAGTAGCCAGTAAAGACTTCGTAATTTTTTCAAATGATAAGCATGAAAGAAATTTATCAAAATTATATGCTGACCAATTCCATGATGGATTATTCTGTTTGATGTTTAAAATTACATTGCTCCAATGCTCACGTGACTTGGCATCTAAATTAGATTCAAGCATTTTGCTCAGGTGGCCTTTGGCAACAGGAAAATCGTAAACCAACTTAAAGGATCTTTTTTGATCTAGCAGATATGCTTCAAGGAAATTTTTAAGTACATCACACAAAAAACTGGCATCCTGCTTATTGGTAGAATACTTTAGCTGAATATGAGTAACTTTGTCGCTATTTTCCTTTTTCTTAATACAATCAATATCTTCAATTCCTTCAAGTTGAAAAGAAATATTCGGATTTGAGTTTGAAAGAATTAAATAGCAAGAATACAGAAATTGATATGAGTATCCTCTTAATGCGATTTGGCCGCCATCTCTAGATTCCTTTAATTCCTGTATGTTCAACTTTGGAACAATGTTTTTTTTGCTTTTTTTCTCTATTCTTTTACTCATTTTTTCACCTTTGTGTTATCATAGTTTCTTTATATGCTTTACTGTAGATTATGAGTTGCGTAAATTAATCGTACTTAGAGCTTATCAATTTTTCCAACTTAACATATCTAAAAACCCGATTTCTGATAGAATTCTCATAATCTTCAATTATTCCATGCTTTTGCAACAAATTAAATGTTTTTGATACCGTGTTGAAAGATAATCCCAGTTTTCTTTCTGTAATCGTTATATTCGTTATAGGAAAGCTCTTGAGATAATTGTAAACCGCCAAGATACTTTTAGGTAATTTACCATTTTCTTTTAGATGATACTCATCTTCTGAGATAATGGACTCGTATTGTATCAATAACTCAGCAGATTGTTTTGTTGTTTCTTGTATAGCGTTTATAAAAAACTTAATCCAACGAATATATCCACCACTGTATTGCGTTGTCCTTAGCAAGTCAAAATATTCATTCTTATTATGATACATATATTCAGATAAGCACATCAGGGGTAATGCATCTCTGATAATGTCGTGCAATATCATCGAAATCACAATTCGCCCAACGATACCGTTGTATTGCTCAAATGGATGGATCATCTCAAATTGATAATGTACCAATGCTGCCTTAATCAACGGATCAGTGTCTTTGTCATTGTATAGATAGGCGGAAATATCAGCCAACGTTTGTAAAATTGCATCAGGAGCCGTTGGATTGTAAGATTTAAGGTTAGTCCTGATGCCTAACAAAAAAGTCTGCTTATCCCTAACGTCAACTGTTTTATCAGTTGCATCACCATATAATGCAATTCCGCAAAGTTTACTTAAATCTGGGGATGAAATTGCCCTATCCCTTGCCACCTTATAAGCCAGTTCAAGATTTGTAATTGGAGTAATATCGCCTTTACCGCTCCCTCGACTGACAAGCACCTCTTGGAAAGTAGGACTATCATAGTCAATCATTAGGGAATACGCACATTCTTTTAATTGCATCAACTCACTGAATGCATCTTTATTTGGGGCATATTTAAGAAGCCCCTCTAGAAATCCAATATTCCGGTGAGCCTCAATTAACAAAGCAGATAGTTCATCATCCATTTTATACATATCCCCATGCATTAGAGGGCGAGGGGTAAATGTATAATACTTAAAATCATTTATGGTGTTGTCAATATGTTCAATATAGTCTCCAGTATAGGGAAGCATCTTATATACCTCAATAGTAAAAATCTATTTTCAGTATATCACTAATATTGAAATTAGAAAAGTGTCATTTCCTAAAACTATTTCAAAAAAATAAAAAATAGTGAAATATAAATCAGAAATCCACTTCCATGACTTAGACATTCTTGTGTATCACTTACTTGTTTTGTATATGTTGGTAGTAACGCAACGCACTGCTCTCTTGACACTGCGCCTAAGTGCAAAGTGTATCGTAAATCAGAAATCTTATAAAACACATCCAATAATGACTTCTGATACATAAACCAGTTCTGCGCATTTCCTAATGCCTTCTCATATGCTTCATAATCCAGACCAGTTTTCTTCGCAAAACCTGCCAATGTTAGATTTGCTTGTCCAAGTAGCTGTGTGCACTCTTCTTCCAAACTATCAAGTTGGGTAATCTTTGAAAGACGTAACTCATCGTTTTCTAAAATCTCAGTTTGGAAATCAGCAATCTTCTTTACATGAGCCACAAGCGAAAATACTCTGCTGCGATACTCATTATCCTGAAAATCCTGTATCTGAGAAATACCATCACTGATTTCACCCAACTCAGCATTTATTTGAGTCATGTAATACTGGCCAACAACCATTGATGCTACGCTCATTGCCGCTGCTGCAGTATTAGCAACTACCGCTGTTCCTTTATGTGCTTCTACAGCTACAAGATTGGCATGACCTTTAATTCCATCAGTACCATGATAGATACCGCGAACAGCACCTTCCATTGCTTTAGAATTTGTCAGTTTGGCACCTACAGGAATAACCGCACGATATAACACTTCACCATTTGCTGCTTGAACAGCCTGTGCCGCATTATTCACTGCATTACCTGCTTGCGCCAATCCCGGAACCAAATTATTAATATGGGCCAGAACCTTACTGTCGGTGATTTCAACTAAACTGCTTTCATATCCAATTGATTCCGCTGGCAACATCTCCATCTGAATTACCACTTCATCTGTTTGATGCATTTCTGAAAGAGCACCATTCTGCTTAACCAACACTGTATTAGATGCATCTTTGGTCTCAGATAGCACAGTCTCCTTCTTCTTTGATTTCGTGTATAGGATTATTCCGGCAGCTATTACCACTATAATAATCCCTATTATTACGTACTCCATTTTTTATAAACCTCCTATCATTTCTATAATAGGCTTTGTAATTTTCGTGAGGACTACATGGCTTAATACCAGTCCATATTTGCACGCATCTCTGATTCATATTCTGCACGCATTTCACTCTCATAATCTGCAATCGCATCTAGCATAGAGTCACAACCATCAAGAAAGTTGATTATTGCTTTAAGGTATTTATATATATTACTAATATCCAATACTTTTTCATCAAATCGGTATTCCAAACTATATGATGTAGGGTAGCGAAAATTGTCCCCCTTTTTATCGAGGTTATTAATTTCTTCTAGCATCTGTTCAACACTATCAATAATTCTTATGTCCTGTCCCGAAACAGTTGCATATTGGACTATTACTGGTTTTACATTCTTCCACAAATCTTTTTTTATTAAATGACTTTTTCGTTTTGAATTAAATACTTTTATTGATACTCCATTATCAACCCGACTATAAAATAATCGTTTCAAACATAATTCAATTGTATTTCTAAACATGAATATTAAAGGATATAGCTTATTTTCATTAGTAATTTTTGGTGTCTCAAATATATAATCAATTACCGCCGAATATCCTGTAACTTTAACATGGAACCCCTTGTCTGAGATTCTCTGCCATAAATAACAGTTTCCTATTCCGTGCGTCGCAAAAACAAAAAAATCTGGTTTTAATTCACTATCAAATTTGTCTTCATTAGAAATATATCCCCTTTCAATACACTTTTTCACTAACGCAAAGGCTTGCAGCAAATTATTTGCAACGTCTACATTATCTAAAAATTTATCCCTATACTTAGAAAGGAATTCATCCTCAAAAGGGAATCTAAATATATCCGATTTTTTATCAACCTCTTCCAATGAATCCAAATACTTAATTAACCATTCTTCCTCATTATTTGATAAATACTTTTCAAATCCCATATCAGAATACTTCTTATATAATTCTGATACATCATGACAACATTCTTCAAAAGCATCTTCAATATCTCTTTTGCGCGATAATACTCTACATAATAAAGCTTTCAATCCCAACTCAATACTATGGCGTACTAAAAAAATACCTGTTAAAAACCACATATCTGATTTAACATTATCATGCCCACTACCAATCACTTCTTCAAAGGTGTTATATCCACATTCATAGAACTGATACGCTAATAACTTGTAATCATCAAAACAATTATGGCTCCATTTAACTGTTACAAAAGATGTTTTATTTTCAATTTTCCAAAAGTCCATATCTTTGGATGGCCAAATCCAGTTTGAGTTTCCCACTTTTCCTCACTCCCTCCATAACATCTAATCCACTGCCTGCCATACAGCCGACAGTCGAGTTGCCATATTAGGCAACATCTATTTCACTCACTCTGTTTGAGTTTGGAACCTAGACACCATCTATTTTAGTGCCACAACCTATTTCACACTTTCCCACAGCCTCAACCCTAAATCATTTTTATAGTAGATATGTTTCCATAGAAAAAACCGAGCAAATCCGGAATCTTAAAAATACCCGAAAAAGCCCGGAAATACGCTATTTTTTATACTTTTTAGGCTTTAACCAATCTCTTTTTGACAGCAAACATACAGTCTCGACTGTCTTTTCGTTGAGCAACCGAATTTTAGCGTTTTCTCCTCTTTTTTAATCTAACTCATTATTCTGTTCCTCAAGCAATCTCTTCAATTCTTCTTTACTTGGAAGAACTGTCTGATACTTACTAGCAAAAATCTGTGTATTATTTTCTGGAAGTGTCATTTCTACAACAGCATTATTCTTATCTTTACACAAGACAATACCGATTGTTGGATTCTCATCCTCCAGTTTTACTTTTCTGTCATAATAGTTCACGTACATCTGCATCTGACCAATATCTTGATGTTTTAATTCTCCAATCTTCAAATCAAAAAGCACAAAACATCTCAATAAACGATTATAAAAAACCAAGTCTACTCGGAAATGTTCTTCGTTGAATGTGAAACGTACTTGACGTCCGATATATGCAAATCCTGTTCCAAGTTCCAACAAAAATTTTTGCAAATGATCAATAATTCTTGTTTCCAGTTCTGTTTCTGAATATTCCGGTAACTCTGGAAGCCCAAGAAACTCCAATACATACGGATCTTTCACGGCATCTTCCGGCTTTTCAATAATCTGACCTTCCGTTGCCAGACGAGTAACCTTGTCCTTGTTCGTACTTAGTACAAGTCGTTCATATAAAGCGCTATTGAACTGTCTCTTTAATTCTGATAGGCTCCAGTCATTCTTTGCTGCTTCAATTTCATAAAAATGTCGTTCATTTACATCGGAAATACGCATTAATTTCAAATAGTGTGACCAACTGAGGAAAAACTTTCTTCCATTGCTTACTACTGGTAAATTTTTGAATTGGTCAGAGACTGTCTGACCAATTTGATCATTCGCATAAGTCAGATAAAACTTTCGCATCTGCTTTAGGTTTGTAACCCAAAAACCCTTTCCAAATTTCTTCAGCAAATAATCTGATAACTCTTTCAGAAGATACTTTCCATATTCAGCACGTTCTTTCCCTTGCTGTTCTTCTTCGTAAATCCGACGTCCAATCTCGTAATATGCATAAACCATAGACAAGTTAACTGCGGTTTTAGCTTGTTTTCTTGCACTATCAAGCAGTTCGGAAATATCTTGTAAAAATTTCTTATTGATTAAATCCATTTTGCCACCTCCCATCTTTTTTCTACTATTTCTATATTAT
>OLQE01001771.1_pt1 | contig 10629 bp, 9 predicted proteins | sample 1643161 | NCBI WGS metagenome assembly OLQE01 (sample SAMEA3136650, study PRJEB25190) | human gut metagenome | reverse complement strand
GCGCGCGGAGCATCTTGTCATAGTCCATTTTATACACATGGTCGCCCGAGAGGATGAGCACGCAGTCGGGGTCATACATCTCGATGAAATCCATGTTCTGATAGATGGCGTTGGCCGTGCCGGAAAACCACGACCCGCGCTCCCCCGCGCTCTGATACGGGGGCAGGATGTACACGCCGCCGTCGACGCTGTCCAGATCCCACGCCTGACCGCTGCCGATGTAGCGGTTGAGCAGCAGGGGCTGGTATTGCGTGAGCACGCCGACGGTGTCAATGCCGGAGTTGGCGCAGTTGGACAGCGGAAAGTCGATGATGCGGTACTTGCCGCCGAACGGGATGCTGGGCTTGGCGACCTTTGCCGTGAGGGCATACAGCCGCGAGCCCTGCCCGCCCGCAAGCAGCATGGCGATACAGTGTTTTTTCAAGGGATGCGCTCCTCCTTTTCTCCAGTTGCGAATAGATCAGGGGCCTCCCGCGGCCCGACCGGTTTCGCGCGCGGCCCGGCGGCGATGGCCCCACGGTCAGCTGCGGCGGTTCCGGTGGACGTGGGAAACCCCTGACAGGTGTTCAATTAAAGCGGCTTGCCCATTCCGGCGGCAACATCCAGCGCCGCACACTGAATCCCGTTGGGCAAAAACCCAAACCTTTGCCGGAAGGCCGCATCGTCCATGGCGGTCTTGTCCGCGCCGCGGAACGTGCCGAGCACCCAGTCGGGCATGTCATAGTCCGGGTGCGGGGGCGCGCCGACGCCGATGCGGATGCGGGGAAAGGCGTCCGTGCCGAGGCAGGCGATGATGCTCTTGAGCCCGTTGTGCCCGCCGGCCGAGCCCTTCGTGCGGATGCGCAGGCGGCCCGGCTGCAGGTGAATCTCGTCCGACACAACCAGAATATGCTCCGGCGGCACCTTATAAAACTTTGCCGCCGGCGCCACGGCCTCGCCGGAGTTGTTCATATACGTCTGCGGCTTCATGAGCAGGACCTTCTGCCCGCCGAGCTCCGCCTGCGCCGTGAGTGCGTGAAAGCGCAGCCGGTCGATGCGCACGCCGCAGTCCTTTTCCACGACGTCCGCCGTGAGAAAGCCCGCGTTGTGCCGGGTGTTCTGATACTTCAGCCCCGGGTTACCGAGAAACACGACCAGCCACTGCACGCCGCCGTGATCGGAAAAGAACATCACTCAAACAGCGAGGAGATGCTCATTTCCTCATAGATGCGGTTGATGGCCTCGGCGAACATCGGCGCGACGGGCAGATACTGGATCTTGTCGCAGGCCGGCTTGTTCTTCGGATACGGAATGGTATCGAGCAGGAGCAGCTCGTCGATGACGCTGTCGTTGATGCGGTCGATGGCCGGGCCGGAGAGCACGCCATGCGTGGCGACCACGGTCACCGACTTGGCTCCCGCGTCCTGCAGCACGTGGCATGCGCCCGCGATGGTACCGGCGGTGTCGATCAGGTCATCGACAAGCACGCAGTCCTTGCCGGCGACGTCGCCGACCACACGGTTGGCGACCGCCTGGTTCGGGCGGGTGATGTCGCGCGTCTTGTGCACGAAAGCGAGCGGACCGCCGCCGAGACGCTGCGCCCACTGCTCGGCCACGCGAATGCGGCCGGCGTCGGGGGAGACGACGGCGACGTTGTCGAGATGGCCCTGGAAACGATCACGGATGTAGTCGACCAGCACTGGCATGGCCACCAGATGATCGACCGGGCCGTCGAAGAAGCCTTGGGACTGCGCGGCATGCAGATCGACCGACATGATGCGGTCGGCACCGGCGGTCTTCAGCAGGTCGAACACCAGACGGCAGGAGATGGGCTCGCGGCCGCGGTGCTTCTTGTCCTGACGGGAGTAGCCGAGCAACGGGCAGACCGCAGTAATGGAACGGGCCGAGGCGCGCTTCAATGCGTCGATCATGATGAGCTGCTCCATGATCGCCTTGTTGATGGGCTTGTAGTGGCTTTGCAGCACGAACACATCGGCGCCACGCACCGATTCAGTGTAGCGCACGTACATCTCGCCGTTGGCGAAATCGTATGCGGTGGTTTCAAGGACGTCGATGCCGAGCTGCTCGGCGACATCCTCAGCCAACTTCGGATGAATCCTTCCCGTAACGAGAATAAGATTCTTATCGGGCTTCCCTTCAAGGATTGCGCTCACCATGTCTCCCAACGTGTGGTCTCGTTGATGCAGTCTTCAGCATAGCCGTTCTTCACGACTGGTTGGACAACTCAGCGTTGCCTGCCGTTCACCTGCCGCTTGCGATCCATTGTTCGATGGCCTGTTTGACCGCCTTTGCATAGATATCGCTATCCATGCTCGGGTGGATGCCGTCGGAGCCGAGCACCTGCGCGTTCGCGTTGGCTGTGGCATCCCAATCCACCAGCACCACATTGTCTGGATGTGCGGCCGCATAGTCGGCAAGCACCTGGTTGGTAGGTGGAATCCACGTACGGTCTCCGTGGGCATTGACCAGTACCAGCACGCGGTCGGGGCCGATCATATTACGAATCTGGTCCAACTGATCGGGGGTGATTGCCGAATTGGTGCCAAGGCCGATCAACACCCACTGCCGCAGACTGCCGGCGGACAGAGCGTTGCCGATGAGTTCGGGGGCGACCATGATGGAGCGGGAAACGCTCGCGTCGGTCTGAATGCCGGGGAAGACTTCCGAAAGGCCCTGTGATGAGGCCAGCATCACCGAATCGCCTATGGCGGTAATCTGATCGCCGGTGGGTATCTCATGCTTGGGCTTGGGCGGTGCCGGCACGGCATGGCGCAGCAGCACGTGTTCGGTTTTCTGCATACGTTCCAGTTGTGCGGCCTGTTGCTCCAGCTGGATCTGCATGGCGGTTTTCGCAGGTGCATGAGCAATGCCCTGCACGCAGCCGGCCAACGACAGCACCAGGATAACGTCAACGGCAATAACCCGGGCCACATGATTCTTCTTGTTCGTGCGAAGGGGCACCACGACGGATACCGCCGAGTGCGTTGCCGCCGGTTTCTCCACCATCAGCCAGGAAATCATCACCGCAATGGCGGTGAGCAACGCGGTCATGATGAGAGGCCAAGGCCCTACTGCCTTGAAGATCTTCGGGGCAAGGGCGCTGGAAAGAATCCACAACGGCCAGTGCCACAGGTAGATGCCGTACGAATACTTGCCGAGGGAGGCCAATGGCTTGAACACCATGAGGCTTTGCATCCAGGAATCGTCGGAGATGGTACCGGCAATCAGCAGCACGGACAACAAGCTGGACAATATGATGCCACCGCGGAAGGCGAATGCATCCTGTTTGCCGATAACCGCCATGGTGACCAAGGCAATCAGGCTGAGGAACGCCAATACCGGTGCCGCCGCATTCCAGATGCGATGCTCCACGGGAATCTGAGGTAACGGAGCCCGATGCACGGCTGCCGAAGCGCTCGAGCTAATGGTGCGGGGCATCGGCACAGCCCTCTGGCGAGCGTGGCCCAACTGAGGAGCGGTGACCCACCAGGCGAGAGCCACACCCAGCATCAGGCCCATGCTGTGGGTATCGGTGCCGAAGTAGACGCGGGTGGGGTCGCCTTTGGGCACATACATCACCCACATGGCGATACTGCTGAACGCCGCGAGTCCCAGTGGGATGAGTGAAGACAGTTTCGTCTGGCGGAGCTTCCACATCAGCCAGACGATGAACGGCACGATGACGTAGAACTGCATGAGCACGCCAATGAACCACAGATGGCGAAACACCTGCGGGTTCATTTGGTCGAAATAGCTTTGGCCTCCGGCAATGGCGTACCAGTTGTAGCAGCCCAGCAGCACGGTGATGACTTGGTCGCGGATGGAAACTAGAATGTCGTGATCGAACAGCCAGCCGACGGAGACGATGACCGGAATCAGCAGAAACAGCGCCGGATAGAGACGTACTGCACGCTTGGGAATATATCGCACGAGATTCAGCGATCCGGTTTTCGCCAGAGAACGAATCAAACTGACGGCAATCAGGAATCCAGAGACGGTGAAGAACACGTCGACTCCGTAGAATCCGCCTGGCAGCCGTTGCTGCATGCAGTGGTACAGCACAATGGCTATCAGCGCTAGTCCTTTAATACCGTCTAAACCCACGAACCGCTTCACGGATAATCCTTCTCTTTCCGTAGTGCTGATGGCATTCCCCGTTCTCTCCAACAAACGGAAAACAAGCCCAGCATGGCCGAGGGGAGAGACAATGCGACAGCAGCGAATCGTCAGGCCGCATGCTGCATGATTACCGGCTTGACGATTCGCGGCATACCGCGCTTATCGGTGGCGCTTACCGGTGATACAGACTCACCCGTTCGTACTTCGGTTCGCAGCACACGTTGATGCCGAGTTTGCGATACAGCGCCTCGTCCGTGGATGAGATGATAACGGAGAAGAAGGCGTCGCAGCCCCGCAACTGTTTGAGCCCGTCGATGACGCGAGCGGCCACAGGACTGGTGGCGCTGGTGATTGACAATGCAATCAGCGTCTCATCCGAGTGCAAGCGTCGGTTCACGCTGTTGAGATGCTCGGTTTTCAGCCGACAGATGGGTTCGATGGCGGCATCGTCGATTACCGGAATGGTTTCGTCAACACCGGTGACGGCCTTGAGCGCGTGCATCAGCAGCGCGCTGGCCGCGCCCAACAGGTCGCCGGTTTTGCCGGTGACCACATGGCCATCGGGCAGCACCATGGCACCAGCCGGGGCACCGGTGGCGGCTTCCTTCTCAAGGGCCACGGCGCGGGCGGGAGAAAGATCGGGGGTCACGCCGGCCCGGTTCATGATGGAGCGCAGCCGCTCCACCTGTTCCTCGCCAGTGCCGGTGCGCTTCAAGTGCACGGCGGCGGCGAAGTAGCGGCGCACGATTTCCAGACGCGCGGCATCGCGGCAGGCATCGTCGTCCACAATGGCGTATCCGGCCATGTTGACGCCCATATCGGTGGGGCTCTGATAGGGGCTTTCGCCCATGATGCGCTCCATCATGGCCTTGAGCACGGGGAATGCTTCGACGTCGCGGTTGTAGTTGACGGTGGTCTCGCCGTACGCCTCCAGATGGAAGGGGTCGATGATATTGGCATCGTCGAGGTCGACGGTGGCAGCCTCGTACGCGATGTTCACGGGATGGTTCAGCGGAAGATTCCAGATGGGGAACGTCTCGTATTTGGCATAGCCGGCGTCGATGCCGCGCTGGTGCTCGTGGTACAGCTGAGACAGGCACGTGGCGAGTTTGCCGGAGCCCGGGCCGGGCGCGGTGACCACGACGAGCGGTCGGCTGGTCTCGATGTACTCGTTCCTGCCGTAGCCGTCATCGGACACGATGCGTTCGATGTCGTGCGGGTATCCGGCGATCGGGTAGTGCAGGCGGCAGGTGACGCCGAGTTGCTCGAGGCGGTGGCGGTAGGCGTCGGCGGCGGGCTGATTGGCGTATTGGGTGAGCACTACGGAGCCGACGAGGAAGCCGCGGGAACGGAACACGTCGATGAGTCGCAGTACGTCTTCGTCATACGGGATGCCGAGATCGCCGCGGGTCTTGCCTTTTTCGATATGGTTGGCGTTGATGGCGATGACGATTTCCACATCGTCCACCAGGCTTTCCAACATGCGGAACTTGGTGTCCGGCTCAAAGCCGGGCAGCACGCGCGAGGCGTGGTAGTCGTCGAAGAGCTTGCCTCCGAATTCCAGATAGAGTTTGCCGCCGAATTGCGCGATGCGCTTTCTGATGTTGGCGGCTTGCAGCTCGATGTATTTTTCGTTGTCGAATCCCTGGCGCATAGAGGTCGGCATCCCTTTCCGAACGACGTCGTAAACGGAAAAATTATACCGGACGTCGTCGGCAACAAAAAATGGGATTCCCCGATGGGGAATCCCATTCGTCATAGAGAGCAATCACTCCCGAGGAATGTTGAACAGGGGTTTGCATAGCTCCCAAAAACGCGCTGGTCGAAACGTTGCCGACGACGCGTGCGCTCGAAGAGTATGCACGGGTGGCTTTGCGGTGATTTCCCAGACCGTTCGTTGCTAGGCGAGATATTTCTTTTTCCAGGCCTTCTTTCGGGCGTAAGCGTTTTCTGTCATGTCGGAGTAGTCGTAATCAACTTTGAACTTGCCGTTGGAATGGAGAATAAGCGTCATCGATCCCCATCTCTTTTCGGGCTTAAGCGCGGCCCTTTCAGGTTCAATGAACTTGTTGATAGCCATAAAGTTTTTCATCAAGGATGCCCTCGAAACGCCTTTTTGGTCAAAGCATTTAACGAAGTCGTCTTTTCCGCTGCCAGCAACGTAATACTCAATAGAGAACGCACCCTCGGCGTACTCGGCGTAAAACACGACCTTGCTCCAGTCTTCGGGGAGGGTTTCCTCAAGAATTGAAGCTATCCCTTGTAGCATCTTCTTTTCACTCATTACATTTCCTTTGCAGTGTTAAGAAGAAACGTAACCGTCTCTTCGCCGTCAATAATGTCCGTGATAGCAAACGAGCTAGGCCTGAATGACCCGCCCTCATAAAGTGGCTCAACCTTGAAAAACACTTCAGCGCCATCAGCCAAAGCATCGGCGCATTTTTGCTCGATTGCTGCATAGGCTTTTGGTTAACCTCGCCGCCCATGGCGACAATATTCTCAAGGCCATTTGATCCATTGAATCGGTCGGCAATCAGATGGCCTCTTTGATCAAAAAGCTCTTCAAACCCTTTTCCGATTGACTGGATAGTGTCCTTGATGGTCAAACGACCTTCGTGGGTCTTTAGTTGTAAGAAGCCTTCGGCCGATTCGACCCTACCCATTGCATCGGTAACGTATTTATACCCATTGATCTCATAGCTCATGTTCGGAACGAGGTCGTCGCCAACGCGGTAAAGCTGCCCGAGATCGTCGGTTGCACACTTCACGCCGTCGATCGCAAACTCGTTATTGGGAAGCAGTCGGTCGCCTTCGTAAATTGCCTTTCCGGCATCATCCAGAATTCGTGAGCTTGCGCCCGATTCTGCTGCCTTTGAGGCAAGAAAGTTATTTAGACCTCGTCCGGCAAGAAGCGTTGCTGCCGTAACAGTTCCCGCAACGACTTCTCCGACGATATCCTCCTGAGATATCTCACCGTCTTCAGCGCCGGCTTCCAAGCTCTTTCCCATTTCGTCAAGAACGAGTACAGACCCAGCAGCGAGTGCTGCAGGGGCAGAAGCGGTGACGGCTACGGCACCAAGCGCAACTTCAGTGGCGATTTCGCCTCCAGTTTCGACATAGTCTCCGATTTCCCGTATCTGCTCATCGGCTTCCATGAAGTCGCCCCAGGCGTTGGCTGCATCGTCAACAGCGTGTGTTTGCGCGGTTTTCACCGCTGCTTCTTCGTCTTCGGCCAGTAGTTCAATATTCGATTCAACACCGACATATGCGTTTTCTCCAACGTCGGCAACTCCAAGTACGAACCTGCCGCCAAGATAAGCTCCGTTCCTTGCGCCATCGCGGACAGTTTCGCCTGCAGCGTTGAGTGTTGGCTCGCATGCTTTCCAGGCGTCATCTGCGGCTTCTTGAACTGTTGAAATGCTCGCGGTTAGGACATCGCCGGAAGAAATATCCCGCCATGCGGCATCTGCACAATCAGCAACGGTGCGTTGCGCCTCCTCAAAGGCCAATCTCGTTTCGGTCGTATCCGGCATTAATTGCTCTATATTTTCAAACGCCATTTAGATCACCGGCCTTGTTTGAGATAAGACCGCTGATACTTCGGCGAGTGCTGAGGCCTTTTCCGTTGTCTCGATGCCGGTACCCCTCTTTCTCAGCTCGTTGAGATGAGCGTTAAGCATCGACTGAATGAACAGGTATTGGATTGGTCCCCAGCTTTCGGGTGAGGAGTCATCTTCGAATTTCCAGCTTGAAAGCAGATGGGAGCAAAGCCTCTCTTTGAGGCTGTCGGCAGATAAATCCCTGGCGTCGTCGAGGATGCGTCCAATATTGAAATACCTATAAGCACACCATTCAAACAGTGGCTTCCTCGAGGACAGAGGAGTCCTTGCCATCTCAATCAAGCGTGCCTTCATGGAGTCAGGTATGTCCATCTTGTGCACACAGTCGCAGAAGTTGTATTCCCTTGGCTCATCGAGCTTGAACGGATTAAGCACACAAGAGTTGAGATAGCGAAGCTCTTCAGAAGAAGCCTTGTCCTTCGCGCTGTGCTTGCTCTGTGTCGGCGAGTACTCTAGGCCGCGTTCATGCGGTTCGATGTGACAGAGGACAGGTTCGATCCATTCGTTCTGATATATTGCTGCAACGCCTCGCTGAAGATTTGCAAGCTCTTGGATTTGGCTCTCGTTAAGATTTGCCGCCTTGCTGACAAGCATCCTGTCGCCTTCGTCAGGCAGTTTCCAGGATAAGTCGATGCGATGATTCTGCCTCAAGCCCAGCGGGTTGTTAAGACGCGGTCATTTTGGCGCTTACATCTCACTTTTTGCAGACGTAGAATACGGGTATTGGAATCATAGGAGGGTTCTCATGCCAAATATCGGTAAGGACGACCATCCGAAGCTGTGGTCGCTTATTTTCGTGCTTATCATCGCGCTGACCTTCTGTTGCTTCGTCATGGGCCAAGGACTCAACAGTGGAACCAGCGTCTTCCTGGCAGGCCAAGGTTACGGTGCGAGCCTTGCCGGCGTACTTGCACTCGTCTTCTCCATTGCCGCCGCGTTAGCACGACTGTTCGTCGGCCCTGTTATCGACAACGGCAAGTGCTCACTCGTTATCATCGCCGGCATCGCTATCCTCATAGCAGGAACAGCACTGTCCGCTGTCGTTCAAGGCATCCCCCCTCTTCACAATCAGCCGTTTGCTGCAAGGCGTGGGCTTTGGCGCAGCAACAACAGCAGCCTCGACCGCCGCAGCAAGCGTCTTACCGCAAGAACGGCTCGGCAAAGGCATTGGATACCACGGCCTCGGACAGGCTATCGCCATGAGCATCGGCCCAGCCTTCGCACTTTACCTAGTAGGAACCGATCCCTCAACGAACCTCTATGTCGGCCTTGCCCTGGTTGGGTTTGCAGGGCTTGTAATCGCCCTCAACGCACGCTATGAAAGTAAATGGCAAACTCTGCCAAGCTCCAGCGCATACCGAATCAAAATGGAAACCCGGCTCGAACTCGACTCAAAAGACGGGCAGGCACCCAGCTCCACCACAGTAACTACATCCGAAACAATTAACAGTGAAAAGTATCCTGAAGGCGACCAGGTGTCCAAGAGAACCCTGCGTGACTCATTCAACATCTTCGAGCCGCGCGCATTGCCTGGCGCCATCCCACAGATGATCATGTGCCCCACTTTTGGCTTTGGCGTCTTCTTTGCTGGTCTGTACGGTACTACTCTCGGCTATACCCACGCCGGTCTCTTCTACACCATCAGCGCGGTAAGCATGATTATCATTCGCATGATTTCAAAGCATTTCATGGACACCGTACCTGCAATCAAAACAATGACCGGAGCCGTCGCGTGCGGCATCCTCTGCTGCCTTATGCTACTTGCCGCACCGTACGGGGAACCTGTCTTCCTGGCGTCCGGAATCTTCTATGGTCTCGCCACTGGCATAAGCCTGCCACTTAATCAAAGCGTAGCGGTAAAGAACACCCCGCCAGAGCGCTGGGGCGCCGCAAACGCCCTGTTCCTGCTCGCCAATGACATCGGCATTGGCTTCGCAAGCGTAATCTGGGGCGTTATCAATGACTCATTCGGGTTCCAGACAAGCATCGTCTGCGTCATTGTCTGCCTTATCGCAAGCTACGCATCCGCCTGGATCGTCTACCCCGCCCGCGACAAGCGGTGGAGGCATTAGAGCGTAAGCGTCAAAATGACCGCGTAGCAGGAAACGTCCAGGACCATTCCGGCATACGGATGGAAAAGTCCTGGACGTTTCCATCTTTGCGTTGCGGTATGCCTTAGGCCGCTATGTCGCTACAGGCCCTCCTCGGCGTTGTTCGCCATCTCGTCGTCGAACGCATCGGGGTCGATGTTAATTATGAAGTCGTCAGGCATCTCTTTGGCCTTCTCGGCAGCGGCTGGGTCGAGCTTGCAGGACTCAGGCACCCTATCCGACCACGGCAGGAACGAGTCCACAACCTCATCGGTGAGCTCGCCGGCGTTGGGCATCTCGGTCAGCAGCCACTCGACGTAAAGCCTGGGATTGAGCCCGTTGGCCTTGGCCGTGGTGGTGACGCTGTATATCGCCGCAGACGCCCGCGCGCCGCGCGGCGCATCGCTGAAGAGCCAGTTCTTGCGCCCTACGACGAAGATTCGCTGGGCCTGCTCGGCGACGTTGTTCGAGAGCTCCAGGTGCCCCGTCTTCGAGCACGTTCATGACGTAGGGCCAGAACTCCACAGCGTACTGCAGCGCACGGTGCGGCGCCAGCTTCGGCGAGGCTAGGGGAAGCTGGGCCCGCGCCCATCCCCCGAAGTCCTCCATGAGCGGGCGGAGCTCCGCGTCGCGGGCGGCCTTCCTGCCGCCCGGCTCCATGTCGTCGAACTTGGAGTCGACCTTGAACATGGCGTCGATCCTGCGCCTTGCCTCGAGCGCAACGCTGGCCGCAGACGCCGCCTTGTGTATTTCGTCAAGTCGGTGTTTCGTGTTTAGTCATGTATTTTTTTCGGGTTTAG
>OLQE01001769.1_pt1 | contig 10637 bp, 10 predicted proteins | sample 1643161 | NCBI WGS metagenome assembly OLQE01 (sample SAMEA3136650, study PRJEB25190) | human gut metagenome | reverse complement strand
TACACTGGTATTTCTCTTCGGGAAGAGAGTGTTTTTAAGGCAGAATCCTCCGGTTATGTGAATTATTATGCCCGGGAGGGAAGTAAGATCAATGCCAACGGTGCTGTTTACGGATTAAGTTCCGGAAAAATTGCAGAAACCAAGTCTGCATTGACTGCGGACGAACTGGAGAAAATCCGCAGTTCTATGCTCAGCTTTTCCAAGGGATTTTCCGGAAGTAAATTTAACAACACCTACAGTTTTAAGAACCAGCTGGAGGGAAGCATCCTTCAGTATGAGGGAATTTCCACTGACGGGAATGCAGATTCACAAGTAGTGACCATCGGTGGACAGAATATCTGTAAAGCCCAGGAAGACGGCATTATCCTCTATTCTATGGACGGCTATGAGAATAAGACTGTGGAGAACATTACAGCAGCAGATTTTGACCAGACTTCTTACCATGAAACGGATCTGAAGTCATCCGAAAAGGTGCAGGCCGGAGATAACATTTATACAAATATTACCAGCGAATTATGGAGCCTGATCATTCCATTAAGCGACAAACAGGCCGCCAAGCTGGAGGGACGTTCCACCATTCGTGTGAAATTTCTCAAGGATGATATGACACAGAGCGGCGATTTTTCCATCATAAAAATCGATGGTAACAAATATGGAAAAATTGACTTCAGCCGCGGTCTGATCCGCTATGCATCTGACCGTTTTCTGGATATTGAGCTGGTTACCAATACAGTAACCGGTCTTAAGATTCCCCTTTCCGCTATTGAATCCAAGGATTTTTACGTAATTCCGGCAGAATATGCCACGACTGATCCTGACAGCGGAAGTGTAGGCTTTAACAAGATTTCCAAAGATTCCAGCGGAAATAACGTAAGAACCTTTATCAATGCTACAATCTACGGTAAAGTTAAAATTGAATCAGATGATGATTCTGCCGATGAAGCTTACAATTATTACGTGGATAGAAGCGCTTTTAAGGAAGGAGATGCTATTGTAAAAGATGACTCCAACCAGCGCTTTATTGTAGGCGAAACAGATTCTCTGGAAGGCGTTTACTGCATCAATCAGGGGTATGCGGTATTCCGTCAGGTAGACATACTGGATCAGAATGAAGAATATGCCATTATTTCCAGTAATACATCCTACGGACTTTCCCGCTATGACCGCATTGCCAGAGACTCCTCCCAGGTAAAAGAGCAGGATATTCTCTACTAAGTTTAACATATACTATTTTTAAGGAGGCTTATAAATGTTAGCTGAAAATTTACAGCAGGTAAATGCAAATATTGAAAAAGCCTGTGCTGCTGTTTCCCGTGACCCAGGTGAAGTCACACTGGTGGCAGTAAGCAAGACCAAACCGGTCTCCATGCTTCAGGAGGCGTATGATGCCGGTGCGCGTGTTTTTGGAGAAAATAAAGTGCAGGAGATCATGGATAAATATGACCAGCTGCCATCAGATATCCAGTGGCACATGATCGGTCATCTGCAGCGCAATAAAGTAAAATATATTATTGACAAGGTTGCCATGATCCACTCTGTAGATTCCCTTCGCCTTGCCCAGACCATTGAGCAGGAAGCTGCAAAGAAAGATCTTGTTATGCCGATTCTGCTGGAAGTTAATGTAGCAGAGGAAGAAAGCAAATTCGGATTAGCGACGAATGAGGTGCTTCCTCTTCTTGAGAAAATCAGCATATTTTCTCATATAAAAGTAATGGGGCTTATGACCATTGCCCCATTTGTGAAAAATCCAGAAGAAAATCGTGAAATTTTTCGCACATTGAAGAAATTAAGTGTTGACATTAATGCAAAAAACATTAATAATGTTAACATGAGTGTTCTGAGTATGGGTATGACCGGAGATTATCAGGTTGCTGTCCAGGAAGGCTCAACCATGGTACGTGTGGGAACCGGTATTTTTGGTGAACGAAATTATGCCACACGGCAAGAAGATTAAGATTGGAGATTGAAAATGAGCGTTTTTGATAAATTATTAGATTCTATTAAACTGAATGATGACGATTATGATGAAGATAATTATTTAGATGAGGATCTGATGGACGATGAAGAGGGAGATTTCTTTGATGACGATCCTATGGATGACAAGCCTAAGAAGAAATTCTTCGAGAAATTCGGTCGTAAGAAAGAGGATGATTTGGCTGACGCAGATACTTCCTTTGACGAAGAACCTGTACATACAGCAACACCAAAGACTGCTGCCAAGGCTCCTGCGAAACAGCCAGCTGAGAAGCAGCGCCCTGTAGCTTCTTCCAAAATCACTCCGATGAGAAGCAGCCGTCGTGCGAATCAGGCTTCTTCTATGGAGGTTTGTGTGATCAAACCTGCTTCCATGGAGGACACCCGGGAAATTGCAGACACACTTCTTGACAATGCAACTGTAATTCTGAATCTGGAGGGTATTGATGTAGAACTTGCACAGCGTATTATTGATTTTGCATCTGGCGCATGTTATTCCCTGAATGGTTCCCTTCAGAAGATTTCCAGCTACATCTTCGTACTTGGTCCCTCTTCTGTAGATATCACTGGTGATCTTCAGAATATTCTTGGCGGCGCTACACCTTCTGTAAGAGCTGGTTATTGATTTTTATGGATAAGGATGAATTTTTACTTAAGAGAATCCGGGAGCTGGCAAATCTCTCTTACCAGAGAGATATTGTCACCTTTACGGATTTTCTTAACTTAAACGAACAAAATATGCTTGTTTCCCTTAAGCTTCATCAGATAGGCGTAGAGGTAAAGCTTTTCGGTGGCTATGAGCATGCAGAACGGCAGATGGCAGCTTTTTTCCCCGGAGGCCTTGGTTTTTCCTGGGATTATCCTATTGACTGCCTGAAAATAGAGCCCAAGGCTCTTCGTTTTTCTGAGGAGCTTGGACATAGAGATTATCTTGGAGCGCTCCTGAATCTTGGAGTTGACCGCAGTGTAGTTGGTGATATCCTCATCAAGGATAAAGAAGCCTGGTTTTTCTGCCTTCATAAAATGTCTGACTTTTTTATTGAAAATCTTATCCGGGTAAAACATACTACCGTGCTGGTTTCCAGAGTAGAGCAGGCAGAAGAGATTCCGGAACCTGAATTTGAAATGATAAATGGCACCTGCGCTTCTGTAAGGCTGGATGCTCTCATCGGGCTGGCTTTTCAGACGTCCAGAAGCAGCATGGTTTCTTTTATTGAAAGCGGTCTTGTGTTTGTAAACGGCAAACTGATCACCTCCAATGGATATGAGCCAAAAGAAGGCGATATTATTTCCGTTCGCAGCAAAGGACGCTTTATCTATGATGGTGTATCCAGACAGACAAAGAAAGGACGCCTTGGTGTCCGCATTCGAAAATACGTATAAACAATAATACATTTGGAGAGGATTTAACTATGGCAGAAGAAAAATTACTTGTAAAACGTGACGGGGAGTTCTGTTATCCCATTTATTTTGAAAATGACTTTTCTTTTCTTTCACAGGCCTTGACAGACGAAGGTCTTGCAGGGAAAAGCATGTGTATTGTTTCAGATTCCACAGTAGCACCTCTCTATGCAGACCAGGTGAAAGTAGAGCTTTTGAAAGTATCCGATCATGTATACCAGTTCACTTTCCCCGCCGGAGAAGCATACAAGAATCTTGATACCGTACAGGATCTTTTCCAGTGCCTTATTGAGAATGGGCTTGACCGCAAAAGTCTGGTGGTTGCTCTTGGAGGCGGAGTAACAGGAGACTTATCCGGCTTCGGTGCTGCAGCCTATCTTCGCGGAATTGATTTTATCCAGATTCCTACCACGCTTCTGGCGCAGGTGGACAGCAGCGTAGGCGGTAAAACTGGCGTTGATTTCAGACAGTTTAAAAATATGGTAGGCGCTTTTCATCAGCCCCGACTGGTTTATATGAACATGGCCACCTTGCAATCCCTCCCTGAGCGCGAATTTGGCTGTGGAATGGGTGAAATTCTAAAGACCGGACTAATTTGCGATAAAGACTTTTTCGACTTTGTATGCGCAAATTACAAGGTCATCCGCACTATGGATCCAGAAATGCTTGCCGTTATGATCCGAAAATGCTGTGCCATCAAAGCCGGGGTTGTAGAGCGGGATCCCAAAGAACAGGGAGAGCGTGCTCTTCTTAATCTTGGCCACACCATAGGACATGCAGTCGAAAAGCTGATGAACTTTAACCTTCTCCATGGTCAGTGTGTGGGAATCGGACTGGTTGCCGCAGCTGCCATTTCCAGGGAAAGAGGTCTCCTCACAAATGGTGAATACGAGCAGATCTGCCATAGCCTTAAGCTTTACGGTCTGCCTTTGTATGTGGAAGGACTTTCTCCCAGAGACATTCTTGCAGCTACCAAAAAGGACAAAAAAATGGAACAGGGACAGATTAAATTTATTCTTATGGATGGTCTTGGAAAGAGTTTTATTGACAAGACAGTTACGGATCAGGAGCTTCTTGTGGGAATTCACGCCATCTGCAGGTAATCTATCATGGAAAATAAAACAGCTTCAAACTACAATGATCTTCCACTAAAAGCACCTAAATTAAAAGGAATTCTGCTTATCCTTTTTCTGGTTCTTCTGGATCAGGGAACAAAGTATCTTGCAATTAGATATCTGAAAGGAACCTCCGGGATTTCTCTTATTGATAATGTGTTAAACCTTCGTTACCTTGAAAACAGAGGCATGGCATTTGGCCTTCTCCAGAATAAGATTCTTTTTCTGGTGCTTACCTGTATTGTGTTTTTTGTGGCTATTATATATCTTTTTATAAAAGCACCTGCAACTGTTTATTATAGACCACTGCTTTATACAGCGGCAATTGTGTTCGCTGGAGCAATGGGGAATTTTATAGACCGTGTTTTCCGTGGATATGTGGTAGATTTTATTTATTTTTCCCTGATTGATTTTCCCACGTTTAATGTGGCAGATATTTACGTGACCTGTGGGATCACAGTGATGGTATTTCTTATGTTTTTCCGTTATAAAGAAGAAAATGATTTTGACTTTCTGAAACCGGGGAACAGATCTGCCAGGTAAATTGATTTGTCTGATTTTTCATATACCGCGTAATTGAGAGAGGAGTTTTACTGATACATGGAGCAATTGGAATTTACAGCAACCGAAGATGAAGCAGGAGTGCGCATAGACCGCTGTCTTTCCGATAAATATGAGGAACTTTCCCGTTCTTATCTTCAGAAGCTTCTGAAAGAACAAGGTGTTACCGTCAATGGGAAAGCAGTAAAAGCAAACTACAAAATACAGGCAGGGGATCTGGTTCAGACAACCCTGCCTGATCTGACTGAACCGGATATTCTTCCGGAAAATATCCCTTTGGACATTTTGTACGAAGATGATGATGTACTGGTGATAAATAAGCCCAAAGGAATGGTAGTCCATCCTGCAAATGGCCACACCAGCGGAACTTTGGTAAATGCTATTATGTACCACTGTCAGGGCAATCTGTCCGGTATTAACGGGGTTATGCGTCCTGGAATCGTCCACCGTATTGATAAAGACACTAGAGGAGCTCTTCTTGTATGCAAGAATGACACGGCTCACCGTGATCTGGCCAAGCAACTGAAAGCGCATACCATCAAGCGGCGTTACCGGGCTATTGTAGCAGGTAATCTTAAGGAAGATGAAGGTACTGTAGAAGGCCCGATCGGCCGCCACCCAATTGACCGGAAAAAAATGGCGATCAACTACAAAAATGGAAAAGACGCTGTCACCCATTATAAAGTCCTGGAACGTTTCGGGAATGCGACTTATATCGAGTGCCGCCTTGAAACCGGTCGTACCCATCAGATCCGTGTACATATGACCAGCCTTGGACATCCTCTTCTTGGCGACGAGATCTATGGCTCAGGCAAAAATCCCTATCATCTTCAGGGACAGACTCTTCATGCCATGGTTTTGGGCTTTGTTCACCCAAGAACAGGAGAGTATATGGAGTTTTCTGCACCTTTGCCAGAATATTTTCTCGATTTGTTAGAAAAATTAAGAAAATAGTTGTCAGTTTACCCTGATGTAGTGTATAATAATCTTACAAAATTCCTATGAATTGCCAGTCACGAAGTGAACAGTAACAAAGGAATTGCAGAAGGGAGTGGCAGATATGAACAATACAACAAGTTCAATTATTACCATCGGACGTGAATATGGAAGCGCCGGCAGGCAGATTGGTCAGGAAGTAGCCAGATATTTTGGAATCAAGTGTTACGACAAAGAACTTCTGGAGCATGCTGCAAACGACAGCGGTATTTGCAAGGAATTATTTGAGAATCATGATGAGAGGCCAACTAACAGCTTTCTGTATTCTCTTGTAATGGATACTTATTCTTTTGGATATTCTTCTGCTGGATTTACAGACATGCCTATGAACCACAAGGTTTTCCTGGCACAGTTCGAAGCCATCAAGAAATTAGCTGCTGAAGGTCCCTGTGTTATGGTAGGGCGTTGTGCAGATTATGCTCTTGCAGATAATAAAGACTGTTTCAGTGTTTTTGTTCATGCTGATCTGGACTGGAGGATCAAGCGTATTGCAGGCAAATACAATAAGACACCTAAAGAAGCCAAAGATATGATCACCAAAACAGATAAGAGCCGTGCAAGTTACTATAATTACTACACCAATAAGAAATGGGGTGCAGCAGCGGGCTACAGCTTAAGCGTTGACAGCAGTGTGCTTGGTATCGAAGGTGCTGCCCAGGCGATTATCAATACCATACATATTTTTGATGACCTTAAGAAATAATATACAGAATCATGTGAAAATAAGGAGTTCTCGAAAGAGAGCTCCTTTTGTAATTTGTTGCATCTCAATTCCTGTTTTCGGTTCCTGTTTTCAAACGCCATCGCCACTTTATATTTTTTTAATGAGACATTGAGACAAAACTGTGTTATAATAGATAGCAATCGCTGTTAAATAAATAACAGTACAGACACTTATTGGTTACTGTGCAAACAGCAGACAGTAACACATATTTTGCATTCATGTTTCAGGAGGACGATATTAGAATATGAAATTACGCTGGGACAATCAACATGTTCGCTGGGGAGTAACTTCTTTCCTTGTAATCGCAGCCAGTATGCTCTTTTATTATGGTGTTTTCCATATGAAGACACTGATTACAGGAATCCAGACATTTCTGGGGATTCTCACACCTATTGTTTATGGTGTCGTGATCGCCTTTTTACTGACCCCTGTATTAAATTTCCTGGAGAAAAAAATCATTTATCCGCTTCTTGCCAGGAAGGAAGTATCAGTAGGAAAGAAGGGGCGCAAGGCAATTCGGTGGGCATGCGTAATTTTATGTATGTTTCTCTTCCTTGCTCTTATTTATGCCCTTATTATGATGATTCTGCCGGAACTGATCCGAAGTATTATGGGTCTGATCTACAGTTTTCCAGCCTATGTGAAGGTTATTCAGAAATGGCTGCAGTCTTTCATTGAGAAATGGAATCTGAACAGTGATGCACTGGACACTTTGAATCAGTCCATCACCACAGCTCAGGACTACCTGACTACGAATATCCTTCCGCAGATGCAGGAAATGCTAAAAAATATTTCCGCGGGTGTGTTTGAATTAATTAATTTTCTGAAGAATTTCCTCATCGGAGCTATCGTTTCCCTGTACCTGATGGCAGATAAAGAGGGATTCATTGCCAAGGCAAAAATGCTCACCTACGCAATTTTTAATACCCAGCATGCGAATTTTATCATCCATTCCATGCGTTTTACCAATAGAACCTTTATCGGATTTTTCAGTGGTAAGATTTTGGATTCTGCCATCATTGGCGTATTGTGCTATATTGGTATGAACTTTTTGAATATGCCATATATACTTTTGATTAGTGTGATCATTGGTGTAACCAACGTAATTCCATTTTTTGGACCTTACCTCGGAGCAATCCCAAGTATTTTTCTCATCTTGTTGGTGGATCCGCTGCAGGCTATTTATTTTGCAATTTTTATTCTTGTTCTCCAGCAATTTGACGGCAATATTCTTGGACCGAAGATTCTTGGTGATTCCACAGGACTTTCCAGTTTTCTGGTCATTGTCGCCATCCTTATTGGCGGTGGAATCTTTGGAATCCCAGGTATGATTATTGGCGTTCCTGTTTTTGCAGTGCTTTACGCGGCACTTGGCAGGCTTGTCCATATCAGCCTGATCTATAAGCAGGTTCCAGATGAAGAGCAAAAATATACCAACATTGACTGTCTGGATCCAGAAACACATGAACCCGTTCTTTTCCCGGCAGAAGAGCCGAAGAAGAGGGAGACACCCAGACGCACTGCAATGTTGAAATTTACCCTTACTTTGTTAAAAACGATCCAGAAAATCCTGACTACAATCTGGATTCTTATAAAAAAATAATCTGTGATAATTTATCAAAAAGTCAGACAATTGATAGAAGAGTACAGACAGAAACAAAACAGTAAAAAGGACGGAAATTAACATGCGGCTTTTAATACAACGTGTAAATCATGCAAGCGTAAAAGTAGATGGTGAAGTTATCGGAAATATTGGGAAGGGCTTTCTTGTATTGGTCGGCATAGGTCAGAATGATACCAGGGAAATTGCAGACAAATATATGAAAAAAATGCTAGGACTTCGAATTTTTGAAGATGAAAATGGCAAAACAAACCTTTCCCTGGCAGATGTAAATGGGGAGCTTTTGATGGTTTCGCAATTCACATTATATGCCAACTGTAAAAAAGGAAACCGGCCAAGCTTTATTGAAGCCGGTGCGCCAGAACAGGCAAATGAACTTTATGAATACATGCTAAAGGAGGCTGCAAAAGTTGTTCCAGTTGTTCAGCATGGTATTTTTGGCGCTGATATGAAAATTTCACTGGAAAACGATGGACCGTTTACAGTGATGCTGGACGAATCGATCATGTAAAATTAACAGCAATTGTAACGAAACCGGCCAAGGCTATATTGAAGCCGGTGCGCCAGATGTTCAGAATCGTCTGTGACTGCATAATGAATGCAGTCGAACCATCAATTATATTTTAACATTTAATGAAACCAATTATATTTTAACATTTAATGAAACCTTGAAAAACGCCGAAAACAGCCAGAAGAAGTGGCTGATTCGGCGTTATACCACTCATCTAGATCTATACGACAAACCCGAGTTTTTCATATAGATTGGTATCATTACTTGCTAAAGGAGAATTTTTCATGGATAAAAAAGTCACCTACCACGAACAGACTGACGTCGAAAATACCTTGCGGCTTCGTGATGTTCTAAAAACCTTGCCGCCATTTTGCAGGGATTTCTTTCGTGCCATTGAACCGCGTACCACAACTAAAACCAGAATTTCCTATGCATATGACATCCGCATTTTCTTTCAGTTTCTTCTGGAACAAAATCCAGCCTTCAGGGACTGGTCTATAGATGCCTTTACTGTGGATGTCCTGGATCAGCTCACAGCCGTTGATCTTGAGGAATATGAAGAATACCTGAAAGTTTACCAGGCCGGGGATAAAACGGAAACCAATGGCGAACGTGGTCTGAAGCGAAAAATGTCCTCATTGCGAAGTTTTTATGCATATTATTTTAAACGTGAAATGATTCACACAAATCCTACCGTCCTTGTGGACGTTCCAAAGATTCATCAGAAAAGTATCATTCGCTTGGAAGCTGATGAAGTTGCCTTGCTGCTGGATTATATTGAGCACGGCGGGGACGACCTTACCGGTCAGAAAAAGGTATATTATGAAAAGACCAAAGACCGGGACCTCGCTCTTGTTACTCTCCTGCTCGGAACAGGTGTTCGTGTTTCTGAATGTGTAGGTCTTGATATAGAAGACGTAGATTTCAAAAATAATGGAATTACAGTTACCAGGAAAGGTGGTAATCAGATGGTTGTTTATTTTGGCAATGAGGTTGCAGAGGCATTAAAGCAGTATATGCAAGGTGATCGTAAGGTCCTCTCTCCTCTTCCCGGGCACGAGAATGCATTGTTCTTATCTACTCAGAGACGTCGTATGGGTGTACAGGCTGTTGAGAATATGGTGAAGAAGTATTCCCGTCAGGTTACACCGAATAAAAAAATCACACCTCATAAGCTTCGGAGTACCTATGGCACATCACTGTACCGGGAAACCGGTGATATTTATCTCGTGGCGGACGTTCTTGGACATAAGGACGTGAATACTACGAAAAAGCATTATGCAGCAATTGACGAGAACCGGCGCAGACAGGCAGCTTCTGCTGTAAAATTACGTGAAGATTAAAGCAATCTTAGGAAAGGATCAAAAAATATTATATGAAATTACAACAGTTACTAAGCCACACAAGAAAGGCTGTAGATGAATACCAGATGATTCAGGAGGGGGATCATATAGCAGTGGGAATATCCGGAGGAAAAGACAGTCTTACATTGCTCTACGCTCTGCATGGACTGAAACGCTTTTATCCGAATCACTTCGAACTCAGTGCGATCACTGTTGATCTCGGCTATGAACAGTGTGATTTCACTCCAATCAAGGAATTATGCCGGGAAATGGAGATTCCCTATCACATTGTAAAGACAGACATTGCACAGATTCTTTTTGAAGAACGTAAGGAAAAGAATCCATGCTCTCTCTGTGCCAAGATGCGGAAAGGTGCATTGAATCAGGCAGT
>OLQE01001768.1_pt1 | contig 10654 bp, 7 predicted proteins | sample 1643161 | NCBI WGS metagenome assembly OLQE01 (sample SAMEA3136650, study PRJEB25190) | human gut metagenome | reverse complement strand
GGCTGGGCGATACTGACCGCCTGGGGCATTTCCGCCATCGGCGTGTTCTGCCTCGTTATGACGTTCTTCGCGCTTTCCCGGGTTAAGCCCAACCTCAAGGGCGGCATCTACACCTACGCCGCCACGGGATTCGGCGACTTCCTCGGCTTCAACAGTGCCTGGGGCTACTGGATCTCGGCCCTTCTGTGCACGGTCAGCTTCTCGGCGCTTCTGTTCGGCGCGCTGTCGTACTTCTTCCCGATCTTCGGCAACGGCACGAACCTCTACGCCGTCATCGGCGCCTCCTGCATCATCTGGTTCTACGCCTTCCTCGTGAGCCGCGGCATCAGCGAGGTGACCCTCATCAACGCGGTCATCACCATCTCAAAGTTCGTGCCCCTGCTCATCGGTATCATCGCCATCATCTTCGTCGGCGCCTTCAAGCCCGACATCTTCATCGCGAACCTCACCACCGGAGCCGACCCGTCGCTCGCCTTCGTCGACCAGGTGCAGACGGCCATGATGGTGACCATCTGGGTGTTCATCGGCATCGAGGGCGCGGTGGCCATCTCCGGCCGCGCCAAGAAGGCGAAGGACGTGGGCAAGGCCACCATCATCGCGTTCATCTGCGTGCTGACGCTGTACCTGACGGTGTCCATCCTCTCCATGGGCGTCATGCCGCTCTCCGAGCTGGCCAACCTCGAGAATCCGGCTCTAGCCTACGTGATGCAGGCCGCCGTGGGCGATTGGGGCGCCGTGCTGATCAACTTCGCCGTGTCGCTCTCGCTCATCGGCGCCATGCTCGGCTATACGGTGCTCGCCAGTGAGTCCCCCTTCGAGGCCGCCGAGGAGGGCGTGTTCATCAAGGCCTTCGCCAAGACAAACAAGAAGGGCGCGCCGGTGGTGACGCTGGTGGTCACGAACATCATCATCGAGCTGTTCCTCATCACCTGGCTGTTCACCGATTCCACCTACCAGTTCTTCTACACGCTGTCCGCCGGCATGATTCTTCTGCCGTACCTGCTGTCCGCCGCCTATTTCGCGAAAGTGGCCTTCAAAGAGCCCGAGGCCTTCAAGGGACATCTCAGCGGGCCGATTCTCTGGTGGCGTATCCTCGGCTGCGTGGGCGTCGTCTACAGCCTGTTCCTGTCGTGGGCCGCAGGCGTGCTCGGTGTCATTCTCATGTGTCTTCTGTACGTGCCCGGTATCGTCATGTACATCTGGGGCAAGAAGGAGCGCGGCGAGAAGTACTTCCAGAGCACCTTGGACAAGGTGGTGCTCGTCGTTATCATCGCGGCGGCCTGCTTGTCCATCTACCTGTTGGTGACGACGCCCGGCCTCGTGTAGCGACGCTCCGGTCGGCATTGCGCCGGGGCCGCTTTTTCGTGGAAGGGGGGTGGATCCGTGGAAGGGAAGGAGCGAGCCGGGGATCCTTGGGCGAGCGCGCTGGCCTCGTCGTGCGCGTCCCTAGTCGAGATTAAGCGGCGAAGCGCTCTCCTCGCCGAAGAGCTTCAGGCACTCCTCGCTCACGACGAAGCGCGCCGCCTCGGGCAGCATGCGCACGGTGAAGGGCGTGGTCGTCCCCGTCACCTCGCCGTCGTATTGCACATCCAGCGGCGGGTCGGCGACGACGGTGCATTCCCGGCAGCGGAAGACCTCCATCACATCGGGGCGCGCGGGGAACTCGCCGGCACGGTCGAGCATGCAGCTCAAGATCGCGGGGATAAGCCCCACGGCGTCGTGGGTGTTCATGACCACGATGTCGAACATGCCGTCGCGCGGCAGGTTCTCGTGGACGAGCGAGATGTCGAACTGCAGCTTTGAGAAGTTGATGGCGAGCACCCCCACGCCCTGGGTCTCGACGGTCTTCCCGTCGATGGTGAGCGTGATGCGGGAGAACTGCGGCGCGAAGTTGGCGAAGGCCGCCGTGAAGTAGGCCATGGGGCCCAGAAGGCGCTTGGAGGGCTCCGCGCCCTCCATGATGGCGGCGTCGTAGCCGGCTCCCGCGATCATGGAGAATCCGAAGCGCTCGCCATTGGAGAGCTCGATCTCCCCGATGTCGAAATCCATGAGGCGCTGCTCGCGCATGAGATGGGCGAGCGCGTGGGGCTCGGCCGGCGAGGCGAGGTTCATGGCGAGCAGATTCGCGGTGCCAGCGGGGAAGGGGAGCAGCGGGATGCCCGTCTCGGCCAAAAGGTAGGCCACCGAGGCCACCGTGCCGTCGCCGCCGGCGGCTACCACGGCGTCGAAATTCTCGGCGTCGCGCAGAAAATCGGCGAGGTCGGTGTTACCGTCGGTGCAGCGCACGCAAATCTCGTCGCCGTCGGACGCAAAGGCGCGCATGAAGTCGTAAATGGCCCCGTCGCGGAAGCCGGAGGCCAGGTTGTTCACGATGAGGAGTTTCACATAAATCCTTTCCCTTGCTATTATAGGATGGTACTACAACCTCATCTCTTACAGACAAGGACCGTCGTGGAATACATTGCAAGCCAAGAAAACCTGGAGGCCTTCGTGCGCAGAGCGGCCTCGTCGTCGGTCTTGGCCATTGATACGGAGTTTCTGCGCGAGAAGACCTACTATGCGAACCTCTGCCTCATTCAGCTGGCTACGGATGCGGAAGTGGCCGTCGTGGATCCCTTCGCCATCGAGGACATGAAGGTGCTCGCCCCGCTGCTTACCGACTCTTCCATCGTGAAGCTCTTCCACGCCGGAGGCCAGGATTTGGAGATCCTCTATCGCGAGCTGGGCGTTTTGCCTGCGCCCCTGTTCGATACCCAGGTGGCGGCCACTCTTTTGGGCCACACCCAGCAGATCGGCTACGGGCCTTTGGTGCACAGCCTGTGCGGCGTGAACTTGAAGAAGAGCGACTCGTTCACCGACTGGTCGCGCCGGCCCCTTTCCACCTCCCAGCTGGAATACGCTGCCGACGACGTGATCTATCTGCCGAAGATGTACCGCATCATGGTGGAGAAGTTGGAGGCGAAGGGGCGTCTGCACTGGCTCGACAACGACTTCGCCGCCATGAGCGACCCGGCTCATTACGAGAGCGACCCCTTCGAGCGCTACAAGCGGCTCAAGCGCGTGGGCCAGCTTACGCGCCGGCAGCTCTCGGCGGCGCGGGAGGTGGCGTGCTGGCGCGAGGTGACGGCTCAGGAGCGCGATATGCCGCGCAAGTGGGTGCTCACCGACGAGCAGATCGTCGAGGCCTGCCGTCGCGAGTCCCGCACCATCGACGATTTGTTCCTGATCCGCGGCGTGCGCGAGAAGCTGAACACTCGGGACGCCCGGGCCGTGGCCACCGTGCTCGTCCGGGGTCTCGATGCCGCGCCCGATACGTGGCCCGAGCTGGACAAGTCGCCGAAGAGCGAGCGCAACGTCGATGCCGAGCTCGATCTCATGGAGGCGCTCGTGCGGCTGCGCGCCAAGGAGAACGACATCGCCATGCAGACGCTGGCCTCCCGGACGGAGCTCGCCCGCGTCGCCCGGGGCTACACCGCCGATGTCGATGTGCTGCGCGGCTGGCGCCGCGCCATGGTGGGGGACGAGCTGCTGGAGCTTCTCGCCGGCCGGCTCGCCCTGTCCCTCGGCCCCGAAGGACTCGTGGTGACGCCGCGTTCCTGAGGCGGTTACGTATCTTTCACGCTTTCGGCGCCTCCCGGGCGACCGGGGCGCTCCCATGCCTATAATTGACTGCCAAAAATGCAAGGCATACGCAAGGAGAACCCTATGATTTCCAGCAGTTACCTCATGCTCATCGTCGCGACGCTCGTCATCGGCATGGGCGCCCAGTGGTACGTGAACCACAAACTGAAGACCTATTCCCATGTGGCGAACTCCACGGGGCTGACCGGCGCCGAGGCGGCGCGCCAGATGCTTTCCTACTACGGCATCTCGAATGTGCAGGTCTTCCGCGGCGGCCCGGGCCAGGACTACTTCGACCCGCGCAGCAACTCGGTGACGCTCTCGCCCGAGGCCTTCGACGGGCGCACCATCACCGCCACGGCCACGGCCTGCCATGAGGTGGGCCATGCCTGCCAGTACGCCCAGGACTACACGCCCATGAAGATCCGCGGGGCCATCGTGCCGGCGGTGAACCTGGCCTCGAACGCCTGGATCTTCCTGCTCATGGCCGGCATCGTCCTGAACATCGCCGGTCTTACCACCGCGGCCATCATCATGTACGCGGTGGTGGTGCTCTTCCAGCTGGTGACCCTGCCCGTCGAGTTCAACGCCTCCCAGCGCGCCATGGTCTACATGGGCCAGATCGGCCTGCCCGCCCAGGAGCGCAAGGGCGCCTTCGACGTTCTGCGCGCCTGCGCCTTCACCTATCTGGCCGCCGCCCTCACCTCCATTCTGCAGCTTCTGTGGCTGCTCGGCCAGCGCCAGGAGTAAACGGAGCCTGCTGTGGCGGTGGAAGAGCGCGAGACGACAACGGAAGAGGAGGTCGCCCCGGCGCTGTCGGTGTCGGCGGCCATGGGCCTGGCCAAAAACGCCCTGGAAGAGGTCGTGGTGCGCCTGGTGGGCGAGGTCTCCGAGGTGAACGACAAGCCCGGCTACAAGGCCGTGTACTTCACCGTGAAGGACGAGAAGGCCTCGCTTCCGTGCATGATGTGGATGAACCGCTACCAGGCCTCGGGCGTGGCGCTTTCCGTCGGCGCCCTGGTGGAGCTCACCGGGCGCTTCTCGCTGTACGCGGCCAAGGGGCGCATGAACTTCGACGTGTTCTCGGTGTCGTTGGCCGGCGAAGGACAGCTGCGGCTGCAGGTGGCCAACTTGGCGCGGGAGCTCGAGGCCATGGGACTGATGGATCCGGCCCGCAAGCGTCCTTTGCCCGCCTATCCCGAGGCCATAGGGCTCGTCACCTCGCCGCGCGGCGCCGCCGTCCACGACGTGCTGCGAACCCTGCGCAGGCGCTATCCTCTGGCCCGCATCCTGTTCGCCGGCGTTCCCGTGGAGGGCCCCGGGGCGGCCGGGGTACTCGTGGACGGTCTGGCCAAGGTGGTCTTTGCCGGCGCTGAGGTGGTGCTCCTCGTGCGCGGCGGCGGATCCTTCGAGGATCTCATGCCCTTCAACGACCGTCGGCTGGCGCGCACCATTGCCGCCTGTCCCGTGCCCGTGGTGACGGGCATCGGGCATGAGCCGGACACCTCCATCGCCGATATGGTGGCCGACGTGCGGGCCTCGACGCCCACGGCGGCCGCTGAGGCCGTGGCGCCGGCTCAGGGCGAGATCGCCGCCCGCATCCAGGGGCTCGGCGCCGCCATGGGCCATGCCGAGAGCCGTCGTTTGGACGCGCTGTCGATCAAGATGGAACGGGTGGCTTCCCTGCCGCTGTTCCGCGAGCCGACGCGCCTGTTCGACGGCGAGGCGCTGGCCTTGGACGACCTGTCCGACCGCCTCGGCCGCGCGCTGCCGGAGGCGCTGCGCGCGCAGGAAATTCTCGACACGCTCGATGCGCGCAAGGACGTGGACGGCATGACAACGGCATCGTTCGGCGCGCTCGTGACCGGGGCGGCGGGCTTTGCCCCCTGCACGGCCGAGGCGTGTATGGAGCTGCTGCGCGCGCACGGCATTGACCCCGCAGGCAGGCGCGTGACCATCGTGGGCCGGAGCTTGGTGATTGGCCGGCCGGCCGCGCTGCTGCTCACGCGCGCGGACGCGACCGTGACGCTCTGCCACCGGAAAACGCCCGATCTCGCCGCCCGCTGCCGGGACGCCGACATTCTGCTTGCCGCGGCGGGCACGCCGGGGCTCATCACGACTGACTTTGTGCGCCCGGGGCAGATCGTGCTCGACGCGGGTGCGACCGCGCTGCCAGACGGCACGCTGCGCGGCGACGTGGCGCCCGAGGCCGCGGCAATCGCCGTCTGCACGCCCGTGCCCGGCGGCATCGGCAGCGTGACGACCGCGCTGCTGCTGCGCCACACCGTGCAGGCTGCCGAAAATTTGCGCCATTTTTAAGCAAATATTCACAAACAGTTGTTCCTTTCCACCGCGCGAGACGCTATAATATTGGGTATTCTCACTTTGGAGGCAGACCTTTGGCCAATCTGATCGAAAAAATCAAAGACAAGCGCGCGCCCGAGCCCGAGACGCCGGAGCGGCGGGACGTGCCCATCGTGCACCCCGACCCGCAGCAGGGCCTGACGAGCGCGCAGGTGCGTGAGCGCACGGACGCCGGCTGGACGAACGCGCCCGTCGACCCGCCGGGCAAGACCGTCAAGCAGATCGTCCTGAGTAACATCTTTACCTATTTTAATATGCTGTTTTTCCTGCTGGCGCTGTGCGTGATCGCGGTGCAGCAGTGGCTGAACCTGACGTTTATGGGCGTCATCATCGTCAACACCGCCATCGGCATCATTCAGGAGATCCGCTCGAAGAAAACGCTCGACAAGCTCAACATCCTCGCCTCACCCAAGGCCGTCGCCGTGCGCGACGGCAAGCGCGTGACCGTCGACACCGCGCAGCTCGTGCGCGACGACATCGTCGTCTTCGCCGCCGGCAACCAGATCTATGCCGACGCCGTCGTGGCGCAGGACAGCTGCTACGTCAACGAGGCGCTCATCACGGGCGAATCGGACGAGATCAAGAAAAACCCCGGCGACAAGCTCCTGTCGGGCAGCTTCGTCGTCAGCGGCATGTGCCGCGCGCAGCTGACGGACGTCGGCGCAGACTCCTATGTTTCGCGCCTGACGCAGGAGGCCAAGCGCGCCAAGAAGCCGCAGCAGTCGGAGATGATGCGCTCGCTGCAGAACCTCGTCAAATGGATCGGCATTATCGTCATCCCGCTCGGCGTGGTGATGTTCATTAAGGAGTTCGTGTGGCTTGACCGTTCGGTGCCTATCGCCGTGACGAGCACGGTCGGCTCCATCATCGGCATGATCCCCGAGGGGTTGTACCTGCTTACCAGCCTTGCGCTCGTGGCAGGCGTCGTGCGTCTGGCCCAGCGCAAGACGCTCGTGCACGAGCTCGGCTGCATCGAGACGCTCGCGCGCGTGGATACGTTGTGCGTGGATAAGACCGGCACTGTGACGGAAAACAAGATGATCGTCGAGGATGTCTGCCCCCTGTGCGACGACCGCTTCACGCTCGAGGACATCCGCATGATCATGTCCGACTACGTTTACGCCATGCAGGCCGACAACGACACCATGGCCGCTCTGCGGCGCTATTTCACGGGCGAAAAGACGCAGGACGCGACGGCGACGCTGCCGTTCTCGTCGGCAAAGAAATATGGCGGCGTGTCGTTCCACGCCGAGGAGACGTACCTGCTCGGTGCGCCGGACGTGCTGCTCGCCGGGCGGGAAAACCCGTATCAGGAGCAGATCGAGGGCTACTCTGCCAAGGGCTGCCGCGTGCTGCTGCTGGGCATGTATGACGGCACGCTCTCGGACGAGACGCTGAATGCCGACCTGCTGCCCATCGCGCTGATCCTGCTCTCGAACAAGATCCGCGCCGAGGCGCCGGAGACGTTCGGCTACTTTGCCAGCCAGGGCGTGGCCGTGAAGGTCATCTCCGGCGACAATGCGCGCACGGTGTCCGAGGTGGCTAAGCGCGCCGGCATCGAAAATGCCGACCGCTTCGTCGATGCGCGCACGCTCACGACCGAGGAGGCCATCCGCGATGCGGCGGGTAAGTACACGGTCTTCGGCCGCGTGACCCCGGCGCAGAAGCGCAGCCTCGTGCAGGCGCTCAAGGCCGACGGCCACACCGTGGCCATGACGGGCGACGGCGTCAACGACGTGCTCGCGCTCAAGGAGGCCGACTGCTCCATCGCCATGGCCTCGGGCAGCGACGTGGCGTGCCAGGTGTCGCACATCGTGCTGCTGGATTCGAACTTTGCCTCCATGCCGTCGGTCGTGGCGGAGGGCCGCCGCGTTATCAACAACATCGAGCGCAGCGCGTCGCTGTATCTGGTCAAAAACATCTTCTCGTTCTTCCTCACGTTTTTCACGCTCTTTGCTACGCTGCCGTATCCGTTCAGTCCCGCGCAGCTCACGCTCGTGAGCGCCGTGACCATCGGCATCCCGTCGTTCATCCTCGCTATGGAGCCGAACGAGAGCCTCGTCAAGGGGAAGTTTTTGCGCAACGTGCTCTTCCGCGCGCTGCCGGCCGCGATGACGGATCTGGCGATGGTCGTGGGCATCCTGCTGTTTTATATCGCCTTCCAGCTCGACGACACGGCTATGATCACGATCTGCACCGGCGTCATGGGCATTGTCGGCCTCATGATGGTGCACCGCACGTGCCAGCCGTACAACACCATCCGCAAGGTGATGATCGTCGTGATCGGCGTACTGTTCGTGATCGCGTATTTCGGCTTCCCGACGCTCTTCAGCCTGGAGAAGCTGAATCTGCAGAGCGCGCTCATCCTCATCGTGTTCGGCTTGCTGTCGTGGCCGGTGATGAAGGCGTTCTGCCGCCTGAACGACCATATGCGCGCCAAGTTCGAGGCGTGGCGCGCGGGCAAGACCGCGAAGGCCGCGTGAAGGCTGTACAGCATCAGCAGAGTCAAGCGCCGCTCCGCATCGAAACGATGTGGGGCGGCGCTTTGATTATCGCTGCAGGGAGGGAGCCTTCCTCGTAAGGGGAGGGCTTTCAAAGACAGCGGATTCAGTGCGCGTTGTGTGACCGGTTTGTGTCCTGCAAAAGGGGAGGGCGCGAAAATGCCCGGAGCCGAAAAGAGCCCCGGGCGCTGTGTTATGATTGAAAAAGGGAACACGTCTTTTAAAAGAGAATGCGCCCGCGCGGGTGTCGCGCAGGCGCTGCAGAGCAAGCAAAAGTTTGTGTGTGTGGGGTAAAGTTGTAAATAACCGGTAAACAACCTTATGAGGAAAGCAAGCTCTGTCTCACGAAAAGTTATTTCATTTCCGTTCTGCCATAATAATGCGCCAGCTTCTTTTTTTAATGCAGGGGTGCAAAAATATTTTTGAAAATTTTTTGACACGGCCGCGCCGCGCGGCAGGAAGCCGGTTTCCCGGTTGCCGGGCGGGGGAACATGGTATAATCAGGCGATAACGCCTTGCAAAGGGGAGAACTTTCATGCAGGAGAATCTGGTCGTCAAAAAGGCGACGCCGCTCGGCGCGCGCGTCTGGGCGAGTCTGCTGGTGTTCGGCTTCATCGGGCAGATCGCCTGGATGGTCGAGAACGTCTACTTTTCCACCTACATTCAGAAAAACATCACGGCCGCCGGCTGGGCCACGTCCGCGACCGTCGCGGCCAGCGCCATCGCCGCCGCGCTCGCGACGATCTTCAGCGCCGCGTGGTCGGACCGCGTGGGAAAGCGCCGCGCCTTCGTCTGCTGGGGGTATATCCTCTGGGGCATCACGACGGCGGCGTTCGCGCTCTTCGGCAACGGGCAGGTCGGCGGCGACGTCGGCCTCGCGGTGACGCTCTTCGTCGTCATGGACTGCGTCATGTCCGCCATCGGCAGCACGGCCAACGACTCGGCCTTTTCCGCCTGGGTCACGGACGTGACCGACGTCACAAACCGCGGCGTCGTGGACATCGTGCTGAGCATCATGCCTATCCTCGCGCTCATCGTCATCTTCGCGGGCTTTGACGGGATGACCGTGCATGGCAACTGGACGGGGTTTTTCCTCGTGCTCGGCGGCCTGACGAGTGCGGCCGGTGTGCTCGGCCTGTGCATCTTCCGCGACAGTCCGGCCCTGCGCCCCGTGCAGGGCGACACGTACCTGCGCGACGTGCTCTATGCTTTCCGCCCGGCGAACATCCGCGCCAATAAGATGATCTACATCTGCTTTCTCGGCATGATGTTCTCCGGCCTTGCCATGCAGCTGTGGCAGCCGTACATGATCTCGCTCGTCGAGGTCACGCTCGGCATCGACAACTACATCCTGCCCATCGGCATCGTCGTGCTCGCCTCGGCCGTGCTGTCCGTCCTCGCGGGCAAGGTCATGGACCGCTTCGGCAAGGAGAAGTTTTATTACCCCGTGGCAGTTTTGCAGGTGCTCGGCGGGCTGATCGCTTATTCGATCAAGTTCGTCGGCCACGCTATGCCGCTGCTGTGCGTCGGCGGCACGTGCATCATGGCCGGCAACCTCGCCATGGCGGGGCTGTTCACTGCCTCGTCGCGCGACTATACGCCCGCCGGGCGCGCCGGCGCGTCGCAGAGCGTGAAGATGGTCATCTACATCATGCTGCCCATGGTGCTTGCGAGCATCATCGACCCGCTCATCATCCGGGCCGTCGCGCTCGAGCCGACGGCGGCCATCCTCGCCAAGTACCCGAGCTATGCTGGCAGCTATCTCTACCCGTATGAGCTGTTTCTGGCCGCGGCCGTGAGCGCGGTGTTCATCCTCATCCCCGCGTACTTCGTCCGCCGGGACGCCGACCGCATCCGCCGCGAGAAGCTCGCCGCGCTGGAAAAATGACGCCATGTATGAAGGAAAGTGCCAAACCGCCGCGCGAAAGAAGCGGAAAACATTATATCCACATATTATCTTATTAACGGAAGGCCGCTTGTTTTTCTTAATGTTAGCAATTTTCCCGTTCTGGATTTTATATGTAGTATTGCGTCAATACCAAGGATGGCAGTATTGTATTATTCTTTTGGTTGTGATAGTTCCCTGTTCAATATATATTAATAGAATATTTTGGCCGTTGTGTTTCGGGGAGTTAACCCTGACAAAGGACTATGTAAAATGGCATGGG
>OLQE01001766.1_pt1 | contig 10666 bp, 5 predicted proteins | sample 1643161 | NCBI WGS metagenome assembly OLQE01 (sample SAMEA3136650, study PRJEB25190) | human gut metagenome | reverse complement strand
GGAGTTCGCGCTGTCCATCGTCAAGCGCATGAACGAGCTGTGCAAGCAGTGGAGCGCCGTCGAGGGCTACCACTACTCGGTGTATTCCACGCCGGCCGAATCGCTGACCGACCGCTTCAACCGCATGGACAAGGAGAAGTACGGCGTGATCGAAGGCGTGACCGACCACGACTTCTACACCAACTCCTTCCACTACCCGGTGTGGCTGCAGCCCACCCCGATGGAGAAGCTCACCTTCGAGAAGGACTTCCCGTACTACGCCTCCGGCGGCTTCATCAACTACTGCGAGTACCCGTGCCTGCAGGACAATCCGAAGGCGCTCGAGGCCGTGTGGGATTACGCCTACAACATCGGCATCGGCTATCTGGGCACCAACACCCCGATCGACCACTGCTTCGTGTGCGGGTTCCAGGGCGACTTCGAGCCCACCGACGAGGGCTTCAAGTGCCCGGAGTGCGGCAATTCCGACCCGGACAAGTGCAACGTGACCAAGCGTACCTGCGGCTACTTGGGCAATCCGGTGCAGCGCCCGATGGTGCACGGCCGTCATGAGGAGATCTCGCACCGCGTCAAGCACATGAGCGGCGAAACCGGTCGCGTCACACTCGCCGACGGCGAGACCCGCGAGTGGTTCGAGGAGACCAGGTAGTCCGACCGCCCCTTCCGAGGGGACTCGCCATCGCCAAACGTCACCTCCCTCACCAGAGGGAGGTCGTCGTATAAGGAGGCATGATGTCCGAATTCCGCAGGGTGGGCGAGCCCACCCGTCACGATTTCGCGGCGGGGGAGAGTGGACGAGGCCCCTCCGTGCCGTCCGGCGGGCTGGCCAACGATCCGAAGGCGGGCCAGTGGGACGGCCGGCGCATGTCCAGGCGCATGATCGCGGACTACAAGACCTTCATCGTCACCGACGGCGAAGGCGTGCGCAACTCCCTGTACGTCTCCGGCTGCCCGTTCCACTGCGTCGACTGCTTCAACGCCTCGATCTGGGATTTCCAGGCCGGCCATGAATACACGAAGGCGTTGGAGGATAAAATCATCGAGGACCTCAAGCCCGACTACGTGCAGGGCATCACGTTCCTGGGCGGTGAGCCTCTGCTGGCCACCCCGGTGCTCATCCCGCTGTCGCGCCGCATCCGCGAGGAGTTCGGCCATGGCAAGGACATCTGGTCGTGGACCGGCTACACCTGGGAGGAGCTCATGCGCCCCGGCGAGACGCCGGACAAACGCGAGCTGCTGGAGCTGATCGACGTGCTCGTGGACGGCCGCTTCATCACCACGCTGAAGGATTCGCTGCTGCAGTTCCGCGGCAGCTCCAACCAGCGCATCCTGGACGTGCCCAAGTCCCTGGCCTCCGGCGAACCCGTCATCTGGGCCAAGCTGCACGACCAGGAGCGCGACATCCCCGAGATCTACCTCAAGGACCGCGAGGCCGGCGAAGGCCAGCAAGCCTCGTGACCGTTGCCTCGCCGGACATTCCCGGCCCCGGAACCATTGCCGGTACTATAGTGCCGGAACGAATGACGGCCAGTGAACGGAGATCGGCATGAGGCGTAGGGCGGTGATGCGCGCGGTCGCGGCATGCCTGACCGGCCTGCTGCTACTCGCATTCGCCGTCGCCCCGATCCGAATGGACGAGAGGGAGGATGCCGTGGATGATTCCGTCGGCGTCATCGAATTGGGCGACGGGTACCGCGCCAGCAGCCGCTGGTCCTGGCATCGGCCGCAGTTCAAGACGAAGATGCCGGAACGGATGGAGCTGGACGTCCCCCTGATCGCGCAGAATCCCGAACTGCCGAACGGCTGCGAGGCGACCTCGCTCACAATGCTGCTGCAGTATCTGGGATTCGACGCCGACAAGATGGACATCGCCTACGACCACATGCCGCGAGGTGACGTGATATGGCGCGACGGCCAAGCGGTGGCCCCCGACCCCGAGACCACGTACATCGGCAATCCCGGCGACCGCAGCGGATACTACATCCTGGTGCCGGGCCTGATCGACACTGCCGAATCCTACCTGAAGGACCAGGAGTCCACGTTGCGGGCGGCGGACGTCAGCGGCATCGACGAGGAGGGGCTGGTCGAACTGGTGGCGCGGCGCGTGCCGGTGGTGGTCTGGGTCACCAAATCATATGAGGACGTGGCATACGATGACGACGAGTGGTCGACGGTCCTGGACTCCGAGACGTTCCACCCCTACCACAACCTGCATTGCGTGCTCATCGTCGGGTATGACGAGGACTCTTTCCTCATCAACGACCCGTTGGAGGACAAGGCGCAGTGGGTGCCCCGCGACACGTTCATGCACGGGTTCTCCGAATTGGGCGAACGCGCGATGATCGTGTCATCCGCCCCCGTCATCGACTGAGGGCGGACGGCTGTGCCCTGAATCAGGGCGTGCGCCCCCTGTACGCGGGATGCCCGCGCTCAGCGGACGGCGAGCGTCTGCGAGAGCGTATGCGTTTCCCCGGGGGCGAGCACGATGCTCCGGTCGAGGCGCGCCACCGCCTCCACGCAGACGAATCCGCGCCATTCCCCGGTGCCCAGGTCGCCCATCGCATCGCCGGCCGCCTGCCCCGGATTCCAGACGACCGCCTGGGGAGCGCCGCCGTTGACGACCTCGATCGTACGGCCCAGCACCGGGTCGTCGATCAGTACGGGCGCGTCGGATGCGGCGTCGCGCAGATACGTCCGATCGACCATGCCGGAGAACGTGATCGGTTCACCGGTCGCCGGGCAGCGGGGGACGTCGGCCCGGGTGTTGTCCAGATAGTCGCAGGCCTCCAGTCCGGTCACGGCGATGCGCTCCACGTCGCCCACATGCAGATACGTGTGCAGCGCGGCCTCATAGGTGAGCGGTTCGTCACCGTCGTTGGACACCGTCAGCGCCATGGCGATACGCTCGCCGACCTCGATATCGTAGGTTGCGTGGAATCGGGGATGGTCGCCCGAATGCAGCTGCGCCAGCAGGGCATCGTCGAAATCGGCGGAATCCAGCGTATAACGGATATGCCTGTCGGTCGCGGCGGTCTCGTCATACGTCCAGAACGAGACGCGGCCGAACCCGTGCTTCGGTTTCTTGGACACGGGGCGTCCATCATCCCAACCGGTGTTGAACCAGGGGAAGATGATCGGCACACCACCGCGGATGGCGGTGCCCTCACGCAGCTGGATGGCGGCGGGACGCCATATGACGGGGGATTGGCCCACGGGCGCCCATGTCAGTACGTGGGCGCCGTAGTCACTGATGGAGGCGGAGGAATCGGCGTTGATCACATCGCGAAGAAGAAAAGTACCCATGGCCTTAAGTATATGGCCGTGGGGGCAATGAGTGGGGCATTCCGGGGCGATGTGACCGAATACGCTCGCCGAACGACAATATGGGCGGTCCGGGCCCCATTTGGACTGGTCCCCGACTATATTACAGTATGAGCAACCGGGCGCATGCGATGTCCTGACCGGCACCGCCCCGGCACCGAGTCGAAGAGGTATACATGGTGGATACAGCGAATACCGTGGTCGAGAACCGTGATATGAAGCCGTTGCACGTGGGTCTCGACATCGGTTCGACCACGGTGAAGGCCGTGGTGCTCGACCAGGCCGATGCGCTCGACGCCACGCTGTTCTCCGACTACCGCCGCCACCACGCCAACGTGCGCGCCACCGTGGCGGGCCTGCTGAAGGACATCCACACCAGGCTTGTGGAGGAGGGACGCGGCGATGAACCGATCCGCCTCGCCATCACCGGTTCCGGCGGCCTGGCGCTCGCCGACAACCTGCATGTGCCGTTCATCCAGGAGGTCATCGCCGAGACCGAGGCAATCGACGCCGAATACCCGCAGGCCGACGTCATCATCGAACTCGGCGGCGAGGACGCCAAGATCACCTATCTGAAGCCGACTCCGGAACAGCGCATGAACGGCTCCTGCGCGGGCGGCACCGGCGCGTTCATCGACCAGATGTCCACACTGCTCGACACCGACGCCGAAGGCCTCAACGAGATGGCCAAGCACTACACCACGCTGTATCCGATTGCCTCGCGGTGCGGCGTGTTCGCCAAAACCGACCTGCAGCCGCTGATCAACGACGGTGCCGCCAAGCCGGACTTGGCCGCCTCGATCTTCACCGCAGTCGCCACCCAGACCATCGCCGGTCTGGCATCCGGCCGTCCAATCCACGGCACCGTCATCTTCCTGGGTGGTCCGCTGTTCTTCATGTCCGAGCTGCGCGAGGCCTTCCATCGCGCGCTCGAAGGCAAGGTCGACGAATTCATCGTGCCGACCGACGCCCACCTGTATGTGGCGTTCGGCGCCGCGCTGCTGGCCGGACAGCCGGAGAAGCTCGACACCGACGAACACTACGAGGCCCGCACCTGCGCCGACATCCTGTCCAGGTTGGACGAACTGGAGCATCTACCGGTCAACACCCCGACGATGCCTCCGCTGTTTCCGACCGAAGCCGACCGCGAAGCCTTCAACGAACGCCACCATCGCGAGCATGTGCACATCGGCACGCTCGAGGGGGCTTCCGGCCCGCACTTCCTCGGCATCGATGCCGGCTCGACCACCATCAAGGCCACGCTCGTCAACGACGACCGTGAAATCGTCTGGTCCAGCTACGCCACGAACGACGGCAGCCCGCTGACCGCCGCCATCGACATCGTCAAGCGCATCCAATCCGAACTGCCCGAAGGCGCGTGGATCGCGCGATCGTGCGCCACCGGCTACGGCGAGGGCCTGATCACCACCGGCCTGCATCTGGACGAGGGCGTGGTCGAGACGATGGCGCACTACCGCGGCGCCGAAATGGTCAGCCCGGGCGTCACCGCCGTCATCGACATCGGCGGCCAGGACATGAAATACCTGGCCATCACCGACGGCGTCATCGACTCGATCGCCGTCAACGAGGCCTGCTCCTCCGGCTGCGGCTCGTTCCTGCAGACCTTCGCGCAGTCGATGGGCCTGACCATCGAACAGTTCACGCAGGCCGCGCTCAACTCCACGCATCCGGTCGACCTCGGCTCGCGATGCACCGTGTTCATGAACTCCTCGGTCAAGCAGGCGCAGAAGGAAGGCGCCAGCATCGAGGACATCGCCGCCGGCCTGTGCTACTCGGTCGTGCGCAACGCGTTGTACAAGGTCATCAAGCTGCGCGATTCGGGGGAGCTTGGCGACACGGTGGTCGTGCAGGGCGGCACGTTCCTCAACGACGCCGTGCTGCGCGCCTTCGAGCTGCTCACCGAGCGCGAGGTGACCCGCCCGAACATCGCGGGCCTGATGGGCGCGTACGGCGCGGCCCTGACCGCCCGCATGCACTACGAGGACGGCGCCGAGTCCACGATCCTGAAGGGCGAGGAACTCGACAACCTGACGATGACCAGCACACGCGACGTGTGCAAGCTGTGCCAGAACCACTGCAAGCTGACGATCACCACGTTCGCCGACGGCTCGCGGTACGTGACCGGCAACCGGTGCGAGCGCGGCGGCGACGCCAAGAAGCAGCGTTCCGACCGGCCGAACCTGTACGACTACAAGTACAAGCGCTGCTTCGCCTACCGCAGGCTCACCGACAAGAAGGCCACCCGCGGCGAGATCGGCATTCCGCGCGTGCTCAACATGTACGAGAACTATCCGTTCTGGTTCACGTTGCTGACCTCGCTCGGCTTCAAGGTCGTGATCTCCGGGCGTTCCAGCCACGAGCTGTTCGAAACCGGCATCGAATCGATCGCCTCCGAGAACATCTGCTATCCGGCCAAGCTCGTGCACGGCCACATCAAGTGGCTGCTGGACAAGGGCGTCAAGACCATCTTCTACCCATGCGTCAGCTTCGAGGAGAACCTGGTCGAGAACACCGACAACCACTACAACTGCCCGGTGGTGGCCAACTATCCGGTGGTCATCGGGGCGAACATGCCCGAACTGCGCGCCGACGGCGTCCGCTACATGCGCCCGTACTTCAACCTGGCCAACCATGAGCTGATGGTCGAGCGCATCGTGGAGGAGTTCGCCTGGGCGAACGTGACCCGTGAGGAGGCCGAGGAGGCCGTCAAGGCCGCCTACGCGGAGGACAAGGTCTTCAAGTACGACGTGCAGCAGGAGGGCTTGCGCGCGCTCGCCTACATGAAGGAGCACGACTGCCGCGGCATCGTGCTCGCCGGACGTCCGTACCACATCGATCCCGAGATCAACCACGGCATCCCCGAGACGATCTGCTCGCTGGGCATGGTGGTGCTCTCCGAGGACTCGATCTGCGAACTGCAACCGGGCGAGAAACTGCACCTGAGCGACTACCTGTCCGAAGGCGAGGAGGATCCGCGCAAGCGCAACGCCAACGGCTTCCGCCATGTGGAAGACCGCAAGGTCACCAAGATGCCGCTGCGCGTGACCAACCAGTGGGCCTACCATTCGCGCCTGTACGCGGCGGCGAACTTCGTGGCCTCCTATCCGGGGCTGGAGCTCGTGCAGCTCAACTCCTTCGGCTGCGGCCTGGACGCGATCACCACCGATCAGGTGGCCGAGATCCTGGCCGACAAGGCCGACGTGTACACCATGCTCAAAATCGACGAGGTCTCGAACCTGGGCGCGGCCAAGATTCGCCTGCGCTCGCTCAAGGCCGCGGTCGAGGAGCGCGAATCCAACGCCGCCCGTGCCGCGGCCGCCGAGGATGAGGGCGTGAAGAGCGAGCGGTCCGCGGCATCCGACGACGAGCTGAAGGCAGCTCAGGACGCGGTCGAATCCGCCAAGGCGCAGCTGGCCGCCGCCGAAGCGGCGCTGGCCGCGGCGCAGCAGCCGAAGGCCGGCGAATTCCGCAAGACCGGATCCGAGGCGCCGACCCCGGGCCGGCAGGTCATGCTCGATGCCGTGATGCGCGACAATCCCAAGCTCACCCAGGCGGTCAAGGCCGCCGCGCGGCAGGCCGCCGCCGGGCAAGGCAAGAAGGGTGCGCACAATTCGGCCACGCTGACCCGGTACGCCAACAAGATCCCGTTCGGCAAGTCCATGAAGAAGGATTACACGATCGTGGCCCCGCAGATGAGCCCGATCCACTTTTCCCTGGTCGAATCGGTGATCCGCTCCGCCGGCTACAAGTTCGACATCCTCGAGCACGCCAGCCGCGAGGACGTGGAGGTCGGCCTCAAATACGTGAACAACGACGCCTGCTATCCGGCCATCATGGTCATCGGACAGCTCATCGACGCCATCCTGGAAGGCAAGTACGATCCGGACAAGGTGGCGCTCGCCATCACCCAGACCGGCGGCATGTGCCGTGCGACCAACTACTTCGGTCTGATCCGCAAGGCGCTGGTCGACGCCGGCTACCCGCAGATCCCGGTCATCGCCATCTCCACGCAGGGACTGGAGGACAACCCCGGTTTCCGGCCGACCCCGCAGCTCATCCACCGTGCGCTCAAGGCGCTGATCATCGGCGACCTGCTGATGAAGTGCCTGTACCGCGTGCGCCCGTATGAGGTGGAACCGGGCAGCGCGAACGCGTTGTACCGGCAGTGGGACACGATCGTGCGCGAGACGATCGAGCACCACGGTCGGTCCAAGACCGCGGCCAAGGTGCTGGGCAAGAGCTTCCTGCCGTATCCGGCGCTGGTCAAGGAGATTGTCAAGTCCTTCGACGCGCTGCCGCTCAAGGACGTGCCGCGCAAGGTGCGCGTCGGCGTGGTCGGCGAGATCCTCGTCAAGTACCATCCGGACGCGAACAACCATGTGGTCGACGTCATCGAATCGCAGGACTGCGAGGCCGTGGTGCCGGGCATCATGGAGTTCATGACCACCAAGCCGTACATCTCGGAGTGGAACGAGCATTATCTGGGCAAGGGCGGCAATCCGGTGACCTACGGCATCATGCGGTGGGGCCTCGACCGGTACCTGAACCCGGTGCGTGCGGCCATTGATCTGGCGCATGGCAAGTTCCAGCAGGATGAGCCGATGCCCGAACTGGTCAAGAAGGCCGCCGCGGTCACCTCGGTGGGTGTGCAGGCCGGCGAGGGCTGGCTGCTGACCGCCGAGATCCTGGAACTGATCGAGCAGGGCTGCCCAAACGTGATCTGCGCGCAGCCGTTCGCCTGCCTGCCCAACCATGTGACCGGCCGTGGCATGTTCGGCAAGATCCGCCGCCTGTATCCGCAGGCCAACATCGTGTCGATCGACTACGACCCGGGTGCGAGCGAGGCGAACCAGCTCAACCGCATCAAGCTGATGATCTCCGCCGCCAAGAAGGCGCATGCGGCCGGTCTGGACAAGCCCGTGGAGGGCGGCCGGACCGACGGCATGGAGACCGCCGACTGAGCCCTCTGATGGAGAGCTCTCCCTGTGGAGGGCTCTCCCTACGGAATTCCTCCCACGGGGTCTTTTCCTATGGACTCTGATACATCGTGACCGTGAACCATTTCGGTAAATCCGCGGAATTCCGCGGATACGGAAGAAGCTTGTGACAGCCGAGATGTGTCAGAGTCCGTAAAGAGATGCTTTCGGGGCTTATTGACCCGGTGCGCTAGACTGGGCGGCATGGTGAAGCAGAAGAGGGTACGCAAGACGCCTGAGGAGCGGATGGGGGAGATCACCCGCGCGGCGGCGAAACTGATCAGCGAACGGGGTTTCAACGGCATCTCGCTGAAGGATGTGGCCGACGAGGTCGGCATGAGTCAGCCTGGTCTGCTGCACTATATCGGCAACAAGGACGGGTTGCTGCAGCTGCTGATCACTGATGTGTACGATGCCTCCGGCACGCCGGACGACTTCCTAGCTTCGGGGTTGCCGGGCAGCGATCCCGAAGCCCCGCTGTTCCCCGCGTATCTGCGGTTTCTGGTGCGCCACAACGCCGCCCGCCGCATGATGGTGCAGCTGTATATGGTGCTGGAGGCCGAGGCGTTCAACCCCGAGCATCCGCTCTATGACTATTTCCGCAACCGCCCGCTGTCGGTCTGGGACTACTACAGCCGGTTCCCGTGGAGCCTGCCGCCCGAGGTCGGCGCTTGGGACGAGACCATGATGCCGGTGGTGCGTCAGTGCATCGAGGCGATGGACGGCATCCAGCTGCGGTGGTTGCGCGAACCGCCGATCGACATGTATGACGAGTGGCTGGTCTTCGAGCGGATGATCTTCCCCTCGCCGGTCTGGGACCGGTATCGCTGAGCGGGGTTCGCACTACTTCGGGGTTCGGGATTCGCAATGGCGGAATTCCGCCCCTGTCGTTTTGAAACTCGAGGTAGTGCGAAGACCCTTTCTTATCTAACTTTATCTAACACATCTAAACATTTTAACTAAAAACATGGCTTCAATGGTTATAAACCATTGAAATATCAACATTTATCGCCGTCTAACATTTATTCGATAGTCGCTTGACAACCCTCGTGTCATGCGCATATACTCGTATCTACCGAATGGTTGGTAGATATGTTCGACGAGGCTATCCGCCGACCGGAAGGTGCAACAAGTCAATGTAGACAGAGGAAGGTCAATGATGAGTGAGGCTGTTGCTATGAGCAAGGAGGAGCGGCTGGCGGCGCATGAGGCCGCGGTCGATGCCGCCTCGAAGGATCCGTCGCTTTCCCCGGAGACGGGTCGTCCGGTGCCGAAGTCGATCCTGACGCGGTTCGGTGTTGGCTTTTTTATATTCGGTTTCCTGTGGTGCATCGGATTGCAGATCGTCAATGCGGTGCTGCTGCCGGAACACTACAAGTCGATCGAGGGAATCGAGCCCGAAGCGCTGCTGGGCATCGTGAACGCGTGGACCGCGGTCGCCTCCCTGGTGTCGAATCTGATGTTCGGCAACTTCTCAGACCGTTCGCGCTCGCGGCTCGGTCGGCGCACCCCGTGGATCGTGTTCGGCGCGGTGCTGGGAGGCGTCACGCTGTTCCTGACCGGCATGACGACGAATCCGATCCTGCTGACGGTGCTGTACTGCCTGTGCATGTTCGGCCTGAACGCGATGATCGCCCCGTGCGTGGCGATCCTGTCCGACCGCGTGCCTTCGGGCATCCGCGGCACGATGTCGGCGTTCTATGGCGCCGGTTCGACGGTCGGTGCCCCGATCGGCGTGATGCTGGGTGCGGTGTTCATCACGAATATGGTGCCGGGCTTCGCTGTGGCCGGCGTGTTCATGTTCCTGGGTGGTTTCGTGGCTGTGCTGATCTTCCCGAAGGAGGAGCCGGCCGACTACCTGCCCAAGGCCGACAGCGGCGTCAAGGACATCGTCATGAGCTTCCGTCCGCCGCGCTTCTCGACGGCGCATGACTTCTACAAGGCGTTCGCGGGCCGTGTGTGCATGCTGCTGAGCTATCAGATGATCACCGCCTACCAGCTGTACATCGTCCAGAACTATGTGGGCCAGTCCACCGAGGACTCCGCGGTTACGATCTCGGTGATGTCCACGATCACGATGGTGGTGGGCCTGGTCGGCTCCGTGGCCGCCGGTCCGTTCTCGGATCTGATCGGTCGTCGTAAGGTGCCGGTTGTGGTGGCGTCGGTGTGCTTCGCGATCGGCATTGCGATGCCGTGGATCATGCCGACGGCGATGGGCATGTACCTATATGCGGCGATTGCGGGTCTGGGCTACGGCGTGTACACGTCGGTGGATCAGGCGTTGCTGGTGGATGTGCTGCCGAACAAGGAGGAGGCCGGCAAGGACCTGGGCATCCTGAACCTGGCCA
>OLQE01001763.1_pt1 | contig 10671 bp, 10 predicted proteins | sample 1643161 | NCBI WGS metagenome assembly OLQE01 (sample SAMEA3136650, study PRJEB25190) | human gut metagenome | reverse complement strand
GAATTAAAACAATTAATTATTAATAGTTTACAAGCTAAACAATTATTTACTATTGAATTTAGTGTTAATGGAGATACATTGGATATTATAAATAAAGATGAATTAAATTCTTATATAGAAAATAATAATGTTAATAATAATGCTTTATTTACATTTATAGGTAAATTTTTTGATTCTTCTAATAATAAATTATTATATAATTTAGTTTTTACAGCGTTTGTTAATACAAATAGTAATTATTTAAATTTAGATAATTGTTACGGCGAAACATTAATTATAAATAATGGAAAATTATATAAATGTAAAATTAATTTTAATATAGATACTGAAACTGAAATGAGTAATCCTAATTGGATTACTTATGCAAGAAAATATGACGATATTCCTACTTTTGAATTTAATTATATTTCTACAAATATTTATAGTATAGCCGATATAGATGATTATAATAAATATGTAAATTCTTTTAAATATAATACTTTAGTTAGATTTATATTTAATGAAAGTAGTACTACAATTAATGAATATATTGGATATATTAGTAAAGTAGGTTCTACTTTAAGAATATTAATTTATCTACAAGAAAGTAATGATTTTGTTTATGATACTATTATATCTGGTATTATTGAAAATAATGAATTACGCATTAGTAGATTAACTAATAGTGATATATTAACGTATTTATATAATGCTAATAGTCCAGGCGGTGTAGTTTTATTAGATGATGATACTTTGATTCCTTCTAAATTTTTACCTTCTTATGTAGACGACGTAATAGATTTACTTGGAGGAATAGTAGAGTCTACTCCTACTTCTGGAATGACTGCTGGATATAAATATTATGTTACTTCTACTAAAAAAATATTTACTGCTTCTTCTGCTACATCTGGTATTACTTCTGATCCTATTTCAGATGTTATATATGTAGTTCCTGATGATATTAATGGAGCAATTATGTATCGTTGGAGTGGTACTACTTTAGTAGAAATTGTTAATGGTGGAATAGTAATTGGTACTACAACTGGTACCGCATTTGATGGAGCTCGTGGTTTGAATAATGAAAATATATTAAAAAGTGTTCCTAATAAACTAATTACTGATGTATCTGTAATTGCTCAAGGTCCTAACGATGATGTTATAATTCGTACTACTTATTCAGAAAGAACTAATAACGATGGTAGTTATACGGCTAATAAATATAAATACTATCAACTTCCAGAAGCTGATCAAGCAAGAGCTGGTCTAATGTCAAGTGATGATAAGACTAAATTAGATAGTATATATAATGAATATATTATAAATGATGAAAATTTCTTTAGTGCTTCTCAAGGAGAAGCGTTTACATTAACTACTTGGGGAAAATCTAATTTTAATGCTTTTAGAGATGCTACTTTATATGGTAAAAAAGTACAATTATATTTATCTTCTTATGAAGATGGAGCTGAAGCTCATATTAATGTTCCTTGTGAAGTAGCTGTTAATGCTAAAACTTTAATTATTACTTATGTTATTCCAGATTTATTAAAACAAGTTAAAGCAACTTTAACTACTAATGACAATAATAATAATGTTTCTTGTTCTATTACTAATGTAATAAATTTAACTGAAGTAGGATCTGGTGGTTCTGGCTATACGTTACCTATTGCTTCTGCAACTACTTTAGGAGGTATTAAAATACCTGCAAATGGGCAAATGACTATTGATAAGGATGGAAATTTATATCCTAATGCTGCAACTTCTAATAGTGCAGGAATTGTTAGACCCGGTGTTAGAAGTGGATTATTTATGAATGATTCTTCTATTAGTGTTACTTTAGGAAGAAAAGATATAAATTTAGGAACTCTTACTCCTGGAAGCACTATTAATGGAGGACGCTATTATATATATGATGATATAGTTGTAGGAAATGCAAGTCCTAAATTTAAGTTAAACAATAATATTAATAGTTGGGGAGATCCTTTAGCTATTATTATTGTTAATAGAAAAAATATGGGAGGAGTTTATTTTGAGGGCACTAATATAAATCTGCTAACGGCTACTAATGATTGTACTAAAATTGGTGCTATTTTTATAAGATATTTTCAAAATAGTAATGAAAATGGATATTTTGTATGGGCGGTTCCTAACGCAATATAATAAAAATAAATAGCTATTTTAAGCTAATATAAATTAAAAAATCATAATTTAATATATTTATATTATTCAATAAATTTTAATTTTGTATTAGCTTAAAATAGCTTTAAAAACTATAATATTATTTTAATTATGTCTGGAAAACAGTTATATTCTAAAACTAATAGTAATTATGAAGAAATTACTCCTTTAACTTATATTCAAAATGTTATTGATGAGAATAGTAAAAATTCTTTAGATAAAATATTAAAAATTTATAATCATATTTATATTGAATTTGAAAATAATAATACTATTACAAGAAATAAAGTTCCTAAAGAATTAAGACGTTGTGGATTAACAATAACATATTATGATAATATTAATAATAAATTAATTACTGAAAGATTTAATAGAAATGATAATGTAGCAAGTAGTAATACAGCTTGGTTATTAAATAAACATTGGGATAAACTTTTATACGATAGCGATATATTTGAAAAAGGAATTAAAGTTCATATTCCTGATTCTTCTATAACTATTAATATGTTAAGTGATTCTCTTAAACAATTATTTGAAAATAAGAAAGGACTTATTATTAATTATCCCGATGAAGAAGATTTAACTATTCAAAAATCCACTTTTAATTATAATACTTCTGTATTGCAATTTAAAGATAGAAATGTTGATCCTATTAATTTTATTAGTGAAGGAATTAAAGTTATACGTCGTAGATTTTCCCCCGTAAAGGAAAACATAGCGGAAGCTAATGGAACATATATTTTTAATGATTTTATTAACATTGATGGTTGTCAAGATAATTCTGTATTGTATATTGATAATGATATACTTACTTTAGCTAATGATGATATTATAGTATATGATGTATATAATCATAGATTTTGTGCAAGATCTTATAAAACAATAGATAATGTACAAAAAACTGTATATTATGTAAATTGGAAATCTTCTATTGACGAATATGGAGATAGTATAGATTATAATAATTATAATAAAATAGATAATAAATTTTATCCTTTATTAAATAATATTTATATATGTAGTTCTGATCATAAAAAATATTATTTTACTAATGAATATAATATTGAAGAAGTAGTAAATGAAATATATACAAGTTATAAAAATATTATTACTCAAAAAGATTTTGATAAACAAAGTACTAAATATATTATTAAATATGATTTTGATTTAAATGGTAAAACTATAAATATTCCAGAAGATTGTACTTTAGTATTTAATGGCGGTAAATTAAAGAATGGAATAATAAAATTAAATAAAACTTTTATTGAAGGTGCTATTAAGGATATTAATGAATATTTACCAGAAAATACAAGTCTTAATTTTGGAGATGGTCAAATAATATATAATTATAAAGAATTACATATATGTAAAGTACAAGAAGATGGTACTTCTGTAATGTTTACTATTCAAACTAAATAATAAATATAATAAAATTATAAAATTATGATTAATGAAGATAGAATGTTAAAAACATTAACATTTGTTAATGTTCATAAACACATAAAAGCTTTATTTATAATGATTATAAAATGGCTTGGAATTATTGATGATACATTAGAAAAAAAAGCCGATTTAATTGGTGGAAAAGTTCCTGCTGAACAACTTCCATCTTATGTAGATGATGTTATTGATATTGCTGCTTTTGTTACTAAAACAGAATTAGTTAATAATATAGGAGAAGCTAATTATACTAATAAAAATTTTATTGTAAATAGTCCTACTTCTGATTCTTTATATAATAAAATAGTAATTACTAATGCTAATACTTCTCAAAATGATTGGGAAATTATTGATCCTGAAGATGGAAAAATTTATATAAATGAAGCCAATAATCATAGTTACAGATGGAGTGGTAATAGTTTTGTAGATTTAGATAAAAATTTTAATGATAGATTAAATGTTATTGAAAATAAATTATCCATTATTAATTTAAGTGGATTAACTAATAATTATGATTTAAGTACCGCTACTGATGGAATTTCTACTTTAAAAGTTAAATTATTAAGTAATAATAATAGTGCTAATATGTTATTAAGAATAGTAGATACTAATAACAAATCTTATTATTGCAAAATATTAACAAGAGATTATACAACACTAAGTACAAATATTAGTATAAATATTGATATAGAAAATAAAGGATGTATTCAAACTTATAATATTACTGATGATAATATTACTTTAATAAATAATAATGCTACTTTATTTATTACAAGTAATACTAATAATAATAAATTAGAATGTAATAAAATTATTTCTAATGTTACTACTGCACATATAAGTTATAATAATATTATTTATACACAAGTAGATTTATCTGATACAAATTCTGTAAGATTTATTGGCTATAATAGTAATGGTATTTTAAATTATTATGCTTTAAATAAATCTACTGGTGTTATACAAACTATGAATACTTATAATATTGGTAAAACTTGTTTATATAAAGCTAATCTGTCTTTAACTGATAATGAAAAACAAAATATACAAGAAAATCTTAATGTTTTATATTTTACTACTAATACTAATGAAGCAAGACTTGCTCAAATACAAAAATATGATTTAAAAAATAAAAATAATAAATCATTTTCTTCTGTATATAATATTAATAATATAATATATTATGGAGTATGTAGTATATATTCTAATACTGAAATGTCTTTAACATCTTTTAGAAAATATAGTGTAGTTACTAATATTATTAGTTTAGATACTGGAGAAGTAATTACAGATTTTATTATGTCTTTACAAGAAATATTTAATTATCACAGTTATAAAGTATTAGGAGGAAATAAAATAAATGGTGATGATTGGTATAGTGCTTTAATAAATTCTACATATCCTACATCTATTATAGTTAAAGAAGATAATATAACTAATGCAGTTGATGATTCCACAGCAAATAAAATATCAATAAGTGGAAAAATTATATATAAACCAACAGATAATAAAATTATTGAATTTAGTAGAGGAGAAGAAACAGAAGATGCTATATATTTTATAAGTAATTATAGTGCTGATCAATATAAACAACTTAAATATAATAAATCTACTAAAAAATTTGATGCTGTGTCTATAAATAATTATACTGGAAGTTCTTCATCTATATCTGATTTATTTATTGATATTACAGGAAAATTTGGAAATATTACTAATGAATTACATAATCAAATTATTAATGCTCCTGCAATAATATTTAATAATGTTATATATTTTAAAACTTCTACTGTTGATGGAATTAAAATTCATTTTATAAATTATGAAGAAAATGGAGATCTTAGTGAATTAATATATACTATTGCAAGTAAATCATTTACTACTAATTCTGTTAGTAATACTATAATAAATAAAGAAGTTATTATTTCTAAAGCTATGAAAAATATTGTTCCTGTTGATATATTTACTACAAGTTTATTACAAACTATTAATATTGTTGAAAATGCAAATAGACTAAATATAATAGTTAAAGATAATTCTTCTATAAAACAAACTTTAACTATATTAAATGTTTCTAAAACATTGCAAAATGGTGATTTGCTTACTGCTAATTATTCTATAACTTGTGCTTTTAATGGAATAATATATTATGGAAATGTAGAAAATAATGTATACAATATAATAGCATATAAAACTTTTTATTCTTTATTATATTCAAGTAGTGGCGGTGGAGTAAATTAAAATAATTATGTTTAACTTATAAAAATTACAATTATGAAAGATTTAATTAAAGCTATTTTTCAATTAGATGTTCCAAAATGGATTAAGAGAGTATTTATAAATTATTTTGAAACTAATAAAGATAATATAAATACTATTAATTCTGAAATTGCATCTATAAAATCTAAAAATTCTAAACAAGATAGTAGCATTTCTTCTATTAATTCTGAAATTTCTTCTATTAAATCCAGATTAGATGCTTTAGAAGCTAAATAATTATGGAAGAAAATATAATTAATAGTATTATAGATAATTTTGACTATGTTTATATTTTAATGGTCAATATTATTACATATGGGTTAATAAAAATTTTTGATAGTCTTAACAGACCTAAACCTGTTTCTGTATTAGCTAAACGTATAATTACTACAATATCAATGATAATAATGTTTTGTATTTATTATTTTAATGAATATGAAAATATTATTAAATTAATAAATAGCTCTATTGCCGCTCCTTTAATTTGGAGTTGGATTTTACGTCCTATTATTATAAAACTTAATCTTGGCTATAAACAAAATGATATTAGTAAAGAATAAATGGTTTCCATTTGGAAATTATAAAGCAATTAATATTTGTGGAATAGTTTTTTATAAAGGTGATAATTTAAGCGATAAAACTATTAATCATGAAAAAATTCATACTAAACAAATGATAGAATTATTATTTATATTCTTTTATTTATGGTATGGAATTGAATATTTAATCATTAGATTATTTCACAAAAAACAAAATGATGTTTATCATGATGTTTCTTTTGAAGAAGAAGCTCATAATAATGATGATAATTTAAATTATATTGATACAAGAAAACATTATGCTTGGTTTAAGTATATTAAAGTCAAAAGAATGGTTTGGAGAAGATAATATAGAGAATATTAAAGATAAAATTATAGAAAGCGCTATTGTTAATTGGTTTGAAGATGAAGATGCAGGTATAGAAAAAGTTTGGAATTATTTTAGAGCTATTTAAAATTATATGATTATTATTATTGGTAAGCGTCGATATATTTGTATCGGCGCTTTTATTATTTCTGTTAAAAAAATATTATTAAAATGCAAGTAATTGCAAATAATTTTTATATATTTAATCGAATTACTAATAATAATATTTATATTATGTCATCTATTAATCAACTTGTTTCAGAGATTGCTCATATTGCGCAAGCTCCAAATAATGTTCCTCTTCGTCGTTCTATTAGGCAAGAAATTATACATTATAGAAATGAACTTATTAGAAAAAGTTATAATAATCATTCTATTTCTGATAAAGTTTTACAACAAAAATTTGTTGCTACTTTAATAGATATTCCTGATGGAGATATTGAAGAAGCTAAAGACCTTAAACTTCCTTTAATAAAAAGAACTTCTCAAAAAGTACCTCGTCCTACAAGATTACCTATTAATTTACCTTTTCATTCTGTTAGAACATTAGGAAGTGTTAATGTTTATGAAATACCTTTTACTAAAGAGGCAAGCGTTAGATTTAATAAATATCTTCCTGGTATGTGTAATACTATTGCTTATGATTATATTAATGAATATATTTATATTTATATAAATCCTAATACAGAATTTTCAGGTATTAATAAAATAGTAATTGAAAGTATATTTGAATATCCTCATATTATAGAAACTGAAACTGTTGATGGAAAAATTGATATTAATGATCCTTTTATAGATGATAATGAATTTTTATTACCCGAAGATCTTATAGGGCCTATTAAAGATATGGTTCTTCAAAGACTTCATTTAGAAATACCAAGAGAAGATAATACAATTTCTGTTCCTAATAAATTAAACGGTTAATATAATATGAAACCAGATATTAGTAATCAAGAACATTTTTATACATTTATTGGAAAATCTAAAATAAATGCTAAAGAAGCTGCAAGAAGTTTAGAAACTTCTCGTACTGTTAGAGATAATACTTATGCGTATTTAACAGAAAAGAAAGAATATATTAAAAATACTTTTAATATTGATTTAGATAAATATGAATCTGAATGGGTAAATAAAGTTTATAACAAATCCGAAGATTTATATAATATTGCTAAAAAGTTATTAGAAAAATACGAAAGTGGAGAGGAACGAATTGTTTTATTGCAAATAGTTAAATATTGTGTAGTACTTAAAAAATGTTATAATAGTAGAATAGCTTTTGAATTATATACTAAACAAAAAAATATTAATTATAAACAATATTTAAATTATTTAAGAGATTATTATTATACTGTTCATAAATGTGTTTTACAAGGATATGCCTATAATTATGCTCATGGTACAGGGGATTTAATTGTTAGTATATTTAAAAATGTCAATCCTAAAACAGTTGTAGATTGGATGGCTACTAAAAGAAATAAGGAAAAGTTAATTAAAGAAGGTGTTAAAGTTTATAATGAATTAGAAGCTGCTTGGTATAGCGCTCGCGGAATAAAATATGATGGAGTAGATTATAGAATATTTAAAAATTTAACAAGTATTCATAAAATTACTTTTATAAATAGTAAAATTATTGTTAATAAAGAAATTGATTTTGAATGTACTATGTATGCTAAAAGCGATATTAAACATTATAGTGAACAAGAATTAGCAAATATGTGTGATACTCGTGATAATATTTATTATTTACCTTTATCTTTAAATAAGAAAATAAATGTTCTTCTTTATCGTTTTCCAGAAGATTATGTTAAATTTATAAGAAATGAAAGTCAACATGAATACGAACTTGGAGCGCATAATAGCAAAAATAGAAAACGATTTCAATCCTGATAATAGTGATTGGATACCTCGTGTTGCAGCGTGGACTATTGACGCTATGGCTCAATTAAAAGTATTTAATACTATTAAAAAACAAAGAACTCTTTCTGTTAATGAAAGAATAGCTATATCTCCTTGCCCTATTTCAGAGCAAGGATTTGCTGTTTATGATAGTAATGGTTGTAAAATAAATAAATTAGATAGTAAGAATAATCGCTGTTGTTCTTCCTTTACGGGGGAAAATCAAAAAGCTATTTCTGATACAGTTAGTATTAATATTAATAATTCAGCTAAATATGCTCCTAATGAATTAGCTGAATATACTAATTCTCCTAAATTTGAAGATAGACATATAATTAAAGATATTAGTTCTAATTTAGTTAATATTAATAAAAATTATGTTATAATAGGAGATAATAAAATAGAATTATCATTTGATACTGATAAAATTATTATAGAAAATATTGAATTAGAAACTTATTATAGTGATTATTTTAAATGTGATTTACCTGTTATTCCTGATAATGGAAATCTTATAGAAGCTATTGCTTCTTATTGTATGTATAAAATGCTATTGAGAGGATATAAACATCCTGTTCTTACTCTTCAAGGTAATAATCCAGCAATAAATCCTTATGTAAATTGGATTAGTTTAAAGCCTAAAGTTAAAACTTCTATTGTATTAGATAAACAATTAGATATTTCTAATACTAATGCTTGGAGATCATATTTTTATAATTTTACTTTTATGCCTAAAAGCTAATGAATATTACTCCTAAATTAAGTTTAAATAAACATCCTAAAGATTGTGATTCATTATCTTTAGTTAATGCTACTAATGTAAAAGTTACTAACGATTTAACTTTAATTAGTAATGAAGAGGATTTAAAACGAAATGAAATTATATATAATACGCTTAATAATGAATTTGGTGGAAGTGGCCATAGTATAATAGGAGCAATACCTTGTAATGATGAAATAATAATATTTGCAAGTGGGCAAGCAACAAGTGTCATTGCTCGTTATAATGAAAAAGAAAACAAATGTAAAATTATATATAATGGAGGTTTATTAAATAATATAAATAAAATTAAAGGCACTTTTACTTATAATGTAAATAATGATTTAATAATAGCAATATCGCTATATAATACTAATACTGATGAGCCTTTACGAGTATTTAATTTAGGAAAATTTAATGATACTAATATAGATAATAATCAATTTAAAGATGAAATTTCTTCAATTATTCCAGAAGTTAAATTGCCTTCTATTGAAAGTCATTATTATGTTAAAGGTTCTTGTTATAAAGGTTGGACATATTTATATATTAGATTTAAAATAAATAAAACTGATTATACACAATGGTATAATTTTGGTTATCCTATATTTGTTGATGATATTTATAGACAACAAATATTTAGATATTGTTTTTATCAATATAGAGTTGGAAGAAATGCTGCTGAATTAGATTTATATAATGTAGATGATTATGATGGTCATAGTGCAGTTCCTATGGACGGATTTGGTACAGGATGCTATGATGGATTTAGTAATAATTCTGAAATATCTAATTCTACTTTTGCTATAAATTTAAATTTTAATAATTTTAATAATTTTGACCAATATCAATTAGGTTTTGTTTGTGCAAGTAAAGCTTATACTAAAGCTTTTATTACTAATGATATAAATATATCAAATACTAATTATATATTTAATCCTAAATGTTTATCTGAGGGAAGTATTACTGAATTTATTACTGCATATTATAATTATTATAATGTAAAAAATATAATTAATTATAAAAAAAGTGCTGTTGCGACAGTGATTTACATCACGACTGCAACGCACTTTTTTTCTATGTTCTAACAGCATAAAGATTTCATAGTATATATTGGGGGGATAATATATGTTTAACGTTGATAATGAATATGATATTCCAAGGGATGTAATTAATAATGAATGTTTATGCCAAATTACCGGAAGACGGGAAGTTATAGTTGAAAATTATAAAAGAATTAAAAATATCAGTGAAGAAGA
>OLQE01001757.1_pt1 | contig 10704 bp, 14 predicted proteins | sample 1643161 | NCBI WGS metagenome assembly OLQE01 (sample SAMEA3136650, study PRJEB25190) | human gut metagenome | reverse complement strand
TCTCGTACCGTCTCGATTTGGTCAGTAAGTTCCTTGTACTGACCATCAAGCTCGTCAGCTTCAGCAAAAGCGTTTTCTCGTGCTGCATTAGTGCGTACCTTGGTATTAATGGCATCAATTTCTTGCAGTTTGGCCTCGATTTCTGCCGTGCTTTCGTCGCGCAGTTGTTCGACCGTTTTGTTCGCGGTGTCGAGGTCGGCACGCGCTTGTTCAAGCTGTGAGGTGGTCTCATTAACTTTTTTGTTAATATCTTCAGCTTGCTGCATCAAGCGGGCGAGCTGTGCTGCTAGATCTTTGCAGCGAGAATCAAGTTGTTGTGCTTGGTAGCGCTTTTGTTGGTTTTCTCCGTTGCGCGCCAGGATTGCTTGCTGTTCCTGGATAAGCTCGGATGCGCTAATCGGTGCATTAGGGGCATCAGGGAAGTAGGTCATATCTTCTGCAGCGCCGCGCTTCTGACGGGCGAGCTGACCAAGTGTTGTGCGCTGGTTGTAGAGATGCTCTTCCTTCGCTTCGAGCTGAGTAAGTTCATCTCCGATACCGATGATCTGTAGAAGCGTTTCAGCTTTTTCCTTATCGCTCGCGTTCATGAACTTAGGAAGATCCAGCGCGAGTTGTTCCAGGAATGAATCGAGCAGGTTTTGGCCTGACTTGTTTCCTGATGGGTCGGTTACCTTAAGCGAGGAATTGATGCCTTTACGCTCTACCACAATGCCGTTAGACAACTCTACGCGAAGCCTTGGGTCGGTAGTGGATCCTTCGCGCTTGGCATTGCTGGGCTTAAAACGGTTGCCGCCTAGTGCCCAAGCTATTGCATCAAGCACCGAGGTTTTGCCTTGTCCATTGCGACCGCCGATTACGGTAAGGCCGCTTTCGCTTGGCTTAAGTTCTACCGCTTTAACACGTTTGATATTCTCAGCTTCAAAGCTGGTGATTTTGACAGATTGATCCATATTTACATCTCCTTTGATTCGGGCGCTTTTACTTGGGCGCACTTGTCGTAGAGTTCTTTTTCCCAATTACAGGGCTCGTAACCGTCGACAATGCAGGAAAGAACTGGCTCGAAATAGCTGCGGAAGTTTTCGTATTGACCTTGTGAGGTGCATTTACCGTTGTAGATTTCGGTTACCCACATACCGTTTAGTTTTGGCAGATTTAAATAACCGATAGCTTTAGCAACCATACAGAGTGGTTTATGCTCATTGATTTCGAATTCATTGAGCTGAAAACTTCGAAATATAGCCTTGTAGAGCTGCTTCTCTACGTTAGGACACGGATCGTTGTTCTTTATTTTGCCAACGATCCACTCTTTGCGATTCTCGGCAGCATGGTCAAGCTGTGCCCTAATCTCATCTAGTTCCTGGTTACGCTTAGCTTCTTCAGGATCTTCATTCTCTTTAATGGGCACAAACATTTCAGCGTAAGCTTTACGCTCCATATCCTGTTCGTGGAGTACAAACACTGCACCATTAGCCAGTGCTTTTTGGTAGTTCTCTTCAACAAAATCAAGTTGATTGCGCTCGACATAGGTGCGGTACTTATAGCCTTCTGGTTGGTGCCCTACGATCTTCCAGCCGCGTTCCTCGATTTCTTTGCGCAGCGCCGCATAGTCCGCTATGCGCTTCTTCTTAGTACGCAGACGATCAGCAATCTTGAGCCATTCCTTCTCGGTGCAGTTGGTCAGCCTTTCAACCGCTTGCTTATCGTCGGCGAACTCATCAATAGCTAGCAGGCGATCCAGGCTCATATCCTCGGCAGCATCGTCAACCAAAAGCATTGCATGATTTACACGAATGGCTTTTCCTTTGCTCCTAGTTGCCTTATCAACTGATTTCGGATCAACGCCGAGAAGCAGCATCTGCTGTACACCACGTGACTTTTCGATATCGGATAAGGGCTGCTTATCATCGGTGGCCATAGCTGCCACAAGTGCGTTCGCTTCGTCGAAGTCCTCGCAAACGTTAGCGGTAAACTTCGTGAGCTTACGGCTTTGCATAGCACGATAGCGGCGCTCTCCATCGACAATATGATAGATGCCTCCATCACGCACCAGAATAGGTGGGATGAATGGCTCGCCAGGACGTTCTTTGTTAAGGTCGAAACTGGCTGCCAGCTCCTTAATGCCCTCGAATTTTTTACGAGGGTTGTTTTCATTGGGGTAAACATCGTCGATGCTTACGACTTCTAAGTTCATAGTCCCTCCTTTTGAACTATGACCAGGCTTTTTATTAAAAACCGTGATTCATTTAAGAATTAATTCTTGGATTGGTGCCAAGCTTTTTACGGATACGCTTCAGACGTGTTTTGTTAGCGTCGATATCCAGGTCTAGGCACTTGATTTCCCAGGCTTCAAGCGCAATGGTGTAGCGTTCTTCTTCCTTGGCGTACTTGTAGCGATTCTTAGGCGATACCTTAATCTTCGTGGGCTTAGGTGGCACATGGCGTTTACCGCGACTTGATTCTTCTTCGTCGTAGATAAGCCGCTGTTCTGGCGTTAGCTGCATGAGTGCATCTGACACGCGCCACTCACCATCCATGAGGTTTTTACGTTTGGAACACACACGGCACTGACCAGTTTTAGGGGATACGGTTGAGCGCCATTTAGCACAGACGGGGCACCATTTGAGCTTGGTTTTAAAACAGCGAAGAGATATGCCTAGATGACGAGACATCCAATCAACGGAATTCTTCGACCGCTTTAATTGCTTACAGATTTCACGCATGGGTAATACGCCAGCGTTATCACGCAAATACTTAATGTCCTTAGTGCTCCAGTCGATACGATGTGCTCCTTTACGCAATGACCTCACCAGCTCCAATGAGGTAGTAGAGGCCATGCAGAAAAGCGCAGCGCAAGTGATCGTTAGTAAGCAGCTTTTGACCCTCATAGACAAAACGACGTTGTTCAAGCAAGTCCTTCTGGTTGGAAAGGTTGCCCTTGATACGTGGGTTAAGTACTTGCTTGCTTGTCTGAATGATTGGATCTTCGTCCATAGATTCGATACCAGCTAAAAGATAACCAACGAGCCAAGGCGTTTGATGCGATGATGCTTGAGTACGCATGCCCGAATAATGGATATAGCCTTCGATAACAATCACATCATGGTTATGCATGACTATGAATTGCTCGATTTGGCGCCATATGTTTTGGCAACGTTTGTCGAGCAGGTAGTTATCTGCACCACAAGCTTTTGGGTAGTGAATGGTTTTGACATCGATGACGCGATGCTCATTCATGTACACAATGCCAGTATTGGTGGTACCTGGATCAATCGCTACGATACTAGGCATGATCTACGCTGCCTTCCTGGTCTCTTCGTGTAAACCATCCAGGATTGCATCTTGGTAGCCTTGCTCGTAGCCTTCTTGATAGCCTTCATCATGCGCTGCTTTGTTCGCGAAGCAAACAAGCACGATGATCGCGAAAGCGAGTAGAGCAATGAGTACCACAAGTAGATCGCCTAGTTCTAGATAAAGAGCGCCTAATTGCATGAGGGTATTTCCTCCTTGACTGGGATACGCCATAGATGACCAAACTTAAGCGCACCAGGGAGGCTGCCATCACGGCATCGGCGCACCACGCTATCGCGGCTTAAGCGCAATCGCGATGCGAGTTCGTCTGCCGTTAGGTAGGTGTATCCTTCAGGTGCTAATGGTGTATACTGCTTAGTGGTTTGTGGGCCCTGGCTATTGCTGGGGCTCGTTTTATTTGTGGCCATAGTTATTTCTCCTGATCTTCTGGATGATTGACCTTGTAGATGCTCATATCGTCATAGGCTTCATCGCGCCAGATGTCCTTGAAGTCAGTGCCGTAGCCGTAACCATTGACTGAGAAATTGATCCTGTTAACGTAGCGATAGACAATGCCGCCAAGTTCGAATGATTTAAGATCACATTCAAGAGGCACGATAGAACTGCCATTAAATAGAAACTTGCGCGCAATGCGATTCTTGATAGAGTGCTCGGTTTCTTCGTAACCAGTACCTTCTTCGGAATCGGTGAATTCCAGGATGTTCCTGGTTGGCTGGTTGTAGTTGCCCATGATCTACCTCCTTACATACAAATGAGAATTCCTACTGCGAAAATTAGGCTTGCTGTCAATCCAGCGAGAAAGCCTTTTGCGAAGTCGAGATTGTCCATTACGAACTCACTCTCCGATCAGCTTCGAGACCTTCACTTCGTAGAAGTTTGCGAGGGATGTAAGCGTCTCGAGGGTGGGATTGTTGGACCTGCCAGTTTCAAGGGCGTAGATCTGATTTTCGGTAAGCCCAGTCTTGAGAGAGACATCTCTTCTAGTAAGGCCTCTTTTTTCACGAAGCTCTTTCAGCAATTTCGTATCCATAGTTCACCTCCTTAGTAATCGAAATCGCAATTACTACATGAGAGATAGTAACCGTATATTCGCCTACTAGTCAATATAAAATTAAAAAAATATAATTGCCTTATCGAATAGTGATTGATATTTGGTAGTTGAATCAGCAATTACAGGGTGTGATCAAAATGGCATCGCTAGAAGATAAAATGCGTCCTTACTGGACGCTTGCTAATTTGAAATTTATTCGAAAAAACGCAGGGCTTACTCAGGAACAAGTAGCAAGAGACTTAGATGTGCCACTAAGCACTTATAGAAATTGGGAGCAGGAAAAAAATTCTCCAACAGCAGAAAATATGACAAAGCTTTCTGCATATTTTACTTGCTCGCCTGAAGACTTTGTACTTGTTGGAAGCGATCCTAATAATCCGAAGTTCAGAATGATGGATGTCCCCTTGTATGGAAGTATTGCTGCTGGCGATCCTATATACATGAATGATCCAGATGAACTTCCAGAAGAGTGGTTCTCTGTTCCGAGTGTGTTAGTGAATAAGTATGAAAGTTGCTTTTTGCTTAAAGTAAAAGGCAATTCTATGAACCGCGTACTTCCAAATGGGAGTTACGCTCTTGTTGCTCCAAGCAGGAAAGAGCCAGTAATAGATAACCATGCATATGCTGTTTGCGTTAATGGCTACGATGCGACTATAAAAAGAGTTAAGAAGTTGGCTAATGGAATAGAACTTATTCCAGACAGCATTGACCCGACTTATAAGCCAAAAGTCTACGATTATGGGCTAGAGGAAACAGAAACAATAACAATCATCGGCGAGATCGTCTGGTACACAATACCTTTTGATTTCCAGATTTAGGATTAGTTATTGATTCTAAAAAAACAAACATTGGTTGGCACTGTTGTTTGGTTCCAGCCGAAAGAAGAGATGGAGTAGGAAGGAGGGGATAAGCATGAACGAAGTTGAGCAAAAGACCTACGATAGACTGATTCAGAAATCTGAAGAGGCTTTTCTTCTTGCTGTTGAGCTATATAATCGCCCGACAATTCGTTACCATGTCGAAGGGTGTTCGTTTTTTCTCTGCAATGCGTGGGAGCTTATGCTTAAAGCCTACATGATAAAAAAAGACGGAGAACAATCGATTTATTATAAGAACAGTCCCGATAGAACTATTTCCCTTAATAATTGTATTGCTTCGGTTTTTAGTAATGAGAATGCTCCTTTAAGGATTAACCTTGAGAAAATTTTAGATTTACGAAATACGAGCACTCATTTTGTAACTGATGAGTATGAGTTGTTCTATGGTCCTTTGTTTCAGGTTTGTGTAAAGAACTACGAAGAAAAGATGCATGAATTTCATGGAATTGAAATTAGCGATCTTATTCCAGAAAGTTATTTGGTGTTGTCGGTTAAGCGCGACATTATTGACCCAGAGAAAATCAGGGCTAAATATTCTCCAGAAGTTGCTGAGAAGCTACTGACAATGAATAATTCTGTAGCTTTTGCAGGTGGAGACGGAAGCGCAAAATATTCAGGGTTTTACGAAACTAATTTTGTTATTACGAAAAATCCTAAAAAAGCTGATCTTGCAATTAGGATCGATAAAGATTCTCCCACTGGTGTTGCTGTAGTAAAAGAAATTCAAAACGTACAAGATAAGTATCCATTTACAGCAAAGACCGCAATCCAAGAAGTGAACAGAAGGCTAGAAAAGGCTGGGATCACTCTAATTGTCAAAGGGGAGCCTAAAAGATTCAACAATTATCATTGGAATACATTCGTTAAGTTTTACGGTATGAAATCAGAAGAAAGATATGCTCATGATAGGTCGTTAAAGAACGAAAAGAATTCAAGTTACGTCTATTCCCAACAAGCAGTAGAAGCGGTTGTTTCTGCCATAAAGCAAGATCCGATTCATGTTATTGAAAGAATGATTGAGGAGCAAAAAGAAAAAAATAAGCCGACCCCAGGAGCAAGGGAATTCTAAGCCAATAAGCCTACTCCCATTCGGGAACCCAGCTTTGTTCCTTCTCAAGTCGGCTTAATGCATTATAGTTGCAATTTCTTGAAAAATAAGAAATCGTTACATAGGCGAAATCTATATATTTGAAAAACAAAAAGCCCCGCAAAACTTTGGCGAGCGAGCGGGGCAACCTCCAACCAGAAGGCTAGGTGAATTGTATCATGTCTAATGCCTCTAAGGGCTCTATACGTCAAATGGAGCCAAATAAACCACGAGGTAAATGTAAAAAATGGCAGTTACGTGTGCGTACAAAGCTAAACGCCAGGACAGGTAAGTATCACGAAAAGTCTCGTACTTTTCATGGTAGCTATAGGCAGGCGCAAGCGGCGCTAGCTGACTTTGTAAAAGAAGTAGAAAATCAAGCAAGCTCAGCGCCGATGAGAAAACTTACCTTTGAAGAGTTGTGTAACGAATGGATTGAGCATCGCTTGGCCATGCGTCAAATTGCTCAAGGTACAGCGGAAAAGAACCATAGCTCCCTCAATGCGTTATGCAGACACATAGGGAAAATGCCTGCCAATAAGCTTGAGCCATATATGATTACTGATGCTATAAAGGCTCTCTTATCTGGAGATAGTCCAAGTGGTATGCCTCTTTCGACCACTTATGTCCTTATGGGTATACAGGCTGGTAGTACCATGTATAAAAGCTACGCAATGCCAAATGGTATAGCATCTAAAAACCCTTTTGATGGGGTGGAACGACCGAGGATAGATACAGAAGAACGAGAACCGCTCACAGAGCAACAAGAAATAACCCTTATGGAACAATGCTCACCAACCGAGAATCATCACGCTGCAGTTGCTTTGGCTTTGTATGGCGGATTGCGTAGAGGCGAAGTTGCTGCGCTTGATTGGAAACACGTAAACCTTATTGATGGCGTTTTATTACTTCCTGATACAAAAGGTGGCAACAAACTTACTGCAGTCCCTATGCGACCTAAGCTTATTAAATTCTTACTAGATTGGAAGGAATGCCAGGCTGAACGCATGGCTAAATACGGTGTGATGCAATCCGATGAAACGGCTGTGTGTGCTAATGATTTAGGAGATAGTTTAGATAAAAAAGTACTGGGTCGCTGGTGGCAAAGAAACAGGGCTCGTCTTGGATGTGATGGTGTGCACTATCACGATTTAAGGCACACCTTTGCTACCAATTTAGCAAGGCATAATGTACACCCGAAAGCCATACAAGAGCTTATGCGCCAGAAGGATGATCGTATGGCAATAAGGGTATACACACACGTGAATGTCCAGCAGATGCGAGAGGCTGTTTTAAGGCTTGAAGATTAGCCACAATTTTAGCCACGATAAACCTTCGAAAATCCGCTTATAATGCTTAGTCGTGCTTTTTATGCCTGTTTGACCTGCGGTTATTGCTTTCAATGATTTGCATCGTTTATATATAAAAGGCTTTCACACGGTGGGGGTCGCTGGTTCGAACCCAGTAGCGCCCACCATCTAAAACACCAGGCCAGACGCTTATCTTTGCGCTGGCTTTTTTGTTTATTTGCTCGTAAATTTTGCTTTTAGCCACAATTTAGCCACAATTATGCAAAAAAGGGAGCCATATAAGGCTCCCTACTTTATTAGGCAGCATCTAAGTACTGTGCACTTACATAGCGTGTACCAGAGTATGCCTGATACTTCGCCCAGCCATTAGAGATGGACTGCACGTACAAGTCGTAGCCATCGTGCAGCTGACCAGTAATGCGGTAATTGGTGCCAGGGCCGCTGCGCACATTGAGCGCGGTATTTACGTCTACTGTATACCATCCGCCAGACTTAGCGGAGCTGGTGGAACTGGTAGCCTTGTCGCCCTTAACCAAGTAGTCGCTAGGATCATAGCCGCCCGTAGGCTTACCTACAGCAACATAGCGCGTCTTGCCAGAGTAAGCGGTGTACTTACCCCAGACGTATCCATCGGCGATCTTATACCAGTCATCAAGGACTACCTTACCGCCTCGTGCGTAATTGCCGACAATACCAGCAGAAGTACTTGGCGCAGTACGGATATTAAGGCTTGAAGCCATTACCGTATAAATTCCGCCAAAGCCTGTTCCGCTGTGTCCAGCACTTGCGGAGCTACCTCCTGAGCCAGTGGAGCTGCCACCTGTAGCCTCGGAAAACTGACCAGATTGCATATAAGACTGCACAGCAGCCTTGAATTGCGACCAGGACTTGCCATAGCTGTTGAAATAGCTAATCGGGTCTGTGTGGTCAGTGCCGCCCCACTTAAGACGGCAATCATTATGGCAAAGCAAACGGTTGATACCCCATCCCTTAGAGTTGAGGTAATCACCTGCCCACTTAACGGCCTCATTCCACTGGGAATTAAAGTCTGCCTGGTTGGTAGCGTGGCAAAGCTCAATTCCAACAGTATAAGCATTACCGTTACCAACGTGCCACGCCTTGCGGTTGTCCTTCATGGCGTGGTAGACCACATCGCCATCTAAGTCCATCGTATAGTGCACAACATACGCATTAGGATTGTTCCGCCAGTAGCGCATCAGTTGATCTGCCGTAGCTCCTGGATCAGCCGTCTCGTGGATTACCAAATAAGACGGACTAATGGAGCCATGGCCACTACTAATAATCTTCTCCTTCTGGGTATATGCCCAGGCCGAGTTAGGGAGAAGCAGCGCAACAGCAAGAGCAACAACAGACACAAAGGCAATTAAGGCCGCACTGCGCTTAGTCGCTTGCGTCATTGCTGCCACCTCCCTTGATGGCAGACGCGCCGATGATGGCACCAATAAAGGTACCAGCAGCCGTGATGCACGTAGCAATCTCGGCCGTACAAGCGATACCTACTGCATTACCTGCAGTCAGCATCAATGTTGCCGCTGCGGGACACACGATAAGGCCGATCCACTTAAGCACGTCGTAGACCTTGCTAGGGATTAACCATGCTGGTGGCTTATTCTGCTCGTCCATGACTTACCTCCTTACATTCCGATCGATCGAACCAACGCAAGGACCAACAATGCGATAAGGCCAGTACCAATTGCGCCACCAAATGCACTTAAGGCGTAATCCTTAATCCGCTTCACGTCATTTACTGGCTGATCTTCAATGGCACTAATGCGCTGATCGTGTTCAGCCAGCATGTGATCGTGACGGGCAAAGATTTCGCTGTTTTGCGTTTCGATGTCGGTCAGTTTTTGCACATTAAGACGCAGATCAAACTGGCTCTCTTTGAGCTCATCTAACGTCTCGCTGTGTTTGTCTAGCCGTGTGTCGTGGTGGCTAATGGCGCGAGCATGCTCGCTGTGGTCTTGGCAGAAGTCCGACATTGTTGTCCTTTCGTCCAGGACATAATCGGATGCGTGTCACTAAATAAAAATCCCAAGCTAAATAGGTCGAATTCGACGGGTTTAAGGCTTGGAATTTTGGAAAGGAATAATATGAACATCAACGAAATATCAGTCGCTTATCTCGAAGAAAAAGAGCAACGCCGCCGCGCATCAACCGTCGACGGCTATAGATCATCAATTAACCTCTATATTCTTCCCGAGTTCGGCAACCAGGAAATAGACACTATCGAGCCTGAAACAATCCAGTCATGGGTCGACGGATTTGAGAAACCAGGTGCAGCAGAAAAGGCGTTTAAGTGTTTACGTCAGCTTTTCAACTGGGCAATCAGAAAGTTCCGACTACGTATTTGGAATCCAACACAAGGAATCGAACTACCAGCAAAGCCGATCTACCGTCCTAAGACCATCACGGCAAATGAGACAGCAAAGCGCCTACGTGGCTTTTATGGCCATAAAGATGAGCAGTCCGTGATAGTCGGCTCTACGCTTGCCCTTCGACCTGGCGAGAATTACGGCATTATGTGGGATGACATCAACTGGAAAAGCGGTGCTGTATCGGTTTCCCGCAGCAGACAATACGTGCGCGGTAAGGTCGTAATCCTGCCAACCAAAACACGAAAGTCCAACCGCATACTCTACCTGCCGAAGTTTGCGAAAGACCGCTTACACGCTATCTGGGTACATCTTGGTAAACCTAAAGGCTTTATCAACCCTGATAACCCGCAAAACATATCCCGTCGAATAAAGGCATTTTGCGAACGGAACAAGCTCCCCGTTGTCACTATGACCAACATGCGCCATTCATGGGCAACAATCGCCGTCGAAGCTGGAATCGCAATAGAAACGGTCGCAATGTTCTTAGGCCACAGCAATATCATGACCGCCTATAACCACTACATCGTGCCGCGCAAGTCCATCATTAAGCACGCGCAATCCATATGGCAGGATTACCTGTTTGATCATGCGCCCAAGATAGTCTCTGCATAGGGCATTCTATATCCCAAGGAGCCATCCTTTGGTCAAAACCTGCTGGCTGGTACATGGT
>OLQE01001755.1_pt1 | contig 10714 bp, 10 predicted proteins | sample 1643161 | NCBI WGS metagenome assembly OLQE01 (sample SAMEA3136650, study PRJEB25190) | human gut metagenome | reverse complement strand
ATCACGCAATTCACGCATGAGCGAATCGAATGCTGCGTCAGATATTTCTGGATCGTCTAAGACATAATAGCGATGCGTGTGATATTCAATTTCACGACGTAGACGCAATACTCTATCCGCTAAGGTTTCTTCAGTTTCATGACCCGAATCTTGCATGATTTCCTCGCTTTAAAACTACGATAGCTCTCGTAAATTACCTGTCCCTTAAAAGAGCCTTATAAATTGTTATTTCTCTCGAAAAACTAGTTATTCTGAATCGACAGGAACGCACCTGGAATATTCTCAAGCACTTCTTCAGCACTTGCACTTACTATTCCATACTTATCCTGTGCTAACAAACCCGCCTTAGCGTGAACCGAAACACCTAAAACGCAAGCGTCATAAGAATCCATACCTTGTGCCAACAGTCCACCAATAGTACCTGCCAACACATCTCCGGTTCCTGCCTTAGACAAAACCGCACTGCCAAACGTGATAACTTCATGTTTGTCATGCTGAGCTACAACAGTATCAGAACCCTTTAGAACAACAGTAGCGTTGTAATACGTTGCAAGTTGTTTAGCAGCTTCCTCTTGAGACATTGAAGCCACATCAATATTGAACGGCTCACCAAGTTTTACCGCTTCACCATAGTGAGGAGTCAAAATCAAAGATCCTGAAAGAAGCGTAAGAATATTTGGCCAGGTAGAATCTTCTCGCAGAGCAGGCAAATACGAAAGTGCTCCCCCATCTATAAGAACAGGACGAGCAGCGTAATTGAGAACCGATTCTATGAGCGACAAAATATGAAGATCATCAGCTTCAAAGCCAGGTCCCACCACGAAAGCGCCTTTGCTGCCTGGTTTAAGCGCCTGCAATGGGAAGAATTCCTCAAAGGAATTCACCACTAAAGAAGGTCTATATAAGCGAAGCGTTAACTTGTTCTCAAAAGCGGTAAACACTTGGGTATACCCTGCCCCCGCATACTGTGAAGCCCGAGCTGCAAGACAAGCAGCGCCTGGATAAGGAGCACATCCCGCCAACAACACGCATTTGCCACGAGAATACTTATGAGCATCATCGGCTGGATAAGGAATTAAGGAAGCAAGTTCTTTCTGATCCATCTCTTTTACCGACCCTCTTTTGTATCGATATCGTCTAAAAGCGAGCGAACCTCTTTGAATTGTCGAGTAAGTGCCTCAGTTGGACTGATTTTACGCTCTGTCGCCTTGCGAGCATCCCCCGTTAAGGCCATTGCGCAAGCTACCGCTTCTTTATGCGTATAGGAAAGGGAAAGCGGAAGTTCTTCAATATTCTTCTCTTCAAAGATTTCCTTCGCTCTACCATGCAACAGCACACGAGGCTTCCCCTTGCTATCAAGAACTACTTAGATATCTCTAATCCCAATTCCCGAAGAAAACCCCGTACCAAGTGCTTTTACTACTGCTTCTTTTGCGGCAAATCTTGTTGCATAGTGAAATTCAGGAGCAGCGGTTGCGTTGCAATACGCCTGTTCGTCTTCTGAAAAAGCACGACGAGCGAATGAAGGAGATCGTTTAAGAATAGCCCTCATGCGCTCAATTTCCACAATGTCTACTCCAAGGGAAACTGAATCAGGCAAAACAGAAGATGAAGCGCCTTGAAGCGCCTCATCCTGTGATAGTTTCTCGGTATCTTTCAAAGCTGATAACTCTTTTCGAATCCTTCAAGACAAGCTTGAATAAGAATTGATGCTTTTACTCTACGGTAACAGACTTTGCCAAGTTTCGAGGCTGGTCTACATCGCAACCGCGAGCAACCGCAACCGCACGTGCCAACAATTGCAAAGGAACGCTTGCAGTAATAGGCATAAAAGAATCGCGGACTTTTGGAATATAAATTACATGGTCAGCAACCTTTTTAACGTTTTCGTCGCCTTCGGTAGCTATTGCGATAATCTTAGCGCCACGTGATTTGGACTCCTCCAAATTGGAAAGTGTTTTGTCGTAAGTTGCGCTCTGAGTGACAACAGCAACAATGGGGAATCCATCATCCAACAGCGCAATAGGACCATGCTTCATTTCTCCTGCAGCATAAGCTTCCGCATGAATATAGCTAATTTCTTTAAGCTTTAAGGCGCCTTCATAACATACTGCTTCGCCTAAACCACGACCAATGTAGAGGGTAGAATCCCGACCATCAAAGAAATGAGCAGCTTCTTCGATTGCCGAGGTATCATCAAGAATTGCCTCAATTTGATCGGCAGTATCTGCAAGTTCAGTAAACAGCATACGAGTCATGTTCAGAGTTAACTTACCCTTCACACGACCAAGTAGCATTGCCAACAAGGTCAAGCTTACCACCTGACCAATAAATGACTTAGTTGAAGCAACTGCAATTTCCTTATTGGCCTTTGTGTAAATAACACCATCAGATTCACGCGCAACAGGAGAACCAATAACATTGGTAATACCAAAGACTTTAGCGCCCTTAATACGTGCATCACGAATAGCAGCAAGCGTATCTGCCGTTTCACCCGACTGAGAAACAGCAACTACTAATGTCGTAGGAGTAATAATAGGATTACGGTAGCGGAATTCACTTGCCACTTCTACCTCGGTAGGAATTCGAGCCCATGCCTCAATCAAATTCTTAGCGATAAGGCCCGCGTGATATGACGTTCCGCATCCAATAATATAAACACGATCAATATAGTTAAGCTCTTGGCGCGTAAGGGTAAGCTCATCAATCTTAATTTCTCGACCAGACATACGTCCTGCCAAAGTATCACGAACAACACGAGGCTGTTCATGAATTTCCTTCAACATAAAGTCGGGATACCCGCCTTTTTCTGCAACATCAATATCCCAGTCAACATGGGTGATTTCAAGATGAATTTCATTACCATCCTGGTCGAAATACGTAATGCCTTCAGGCTTCATAACGGCAAATTGGTTGTCTTCCATAATGACAACATCGCGCGTTGCTTCAATAACAGCAATGATGTCAGAAGCAACATAACTGCCATTCTCTGCTGCGCCAAGCACGATGGGCGAATCTTTACGCGTTACTACAATTGTGCCTGGCTCCTGCTCACACGTAACAGCAAGACCATACGCGCCAACAAGCCTTGAAGCTGCGCTGCGCACCGCCTCTAACAGATCGCCGTTATAAGCTTCCTCAACAAGATGAGCAGCTACTTCGGTGTCGGTATCGGATTCAAAGGTATGACCTTTAGCAATAAGTTCTTCACGAAGCTCAGTAAAGTTTTCAATAATGCCGTTATGAACAACGGCAATATCGGAAGCGCAACTGGTATGCGGATGGGCATTACGCTCTGATGGAGCACCATGAGTTGCCCAACGAGTATGACCAATACCACATGTACCCACGCAGGTTTGAGGACCAAGGGCATCAACCAATTCGGACACTTTGCCCAAGCGTTTTACGATATTTAATTTATCGCCGTCGAATACTGCAATACCTGCAGAGTCATAACCGCGATATTCCAAACGCTTCAAACCTTCAAGCAAAACTTCTTTTGCCTGAAGCGAACCGGTATAGCCAACAATTCCACACATACAATTAACTCCTATCACATTGGGAGGAAACTATAAAAGTTATAACCTTTGTATTTTATCGTAGAGTTGTAACAGAAAGCCAACAGATACTTAATCACTGATACAATCAGCACATGCCATCGTATCGAAACAAGAAACATTCGCCACAAATCTCTAGTAGATCAACTAAGAGAACTACGGCTAAACATCGCGCAGGCTCACACGGCCAGCGCTCTCACACTCCCCGTGTTTATAATTCCTATTCTCGCAAGAGCTATTCAGCTTCAAAAACAAGGTTCGCCTCGCGTCCCTATAATGCTCCCTACTCTGCGAAATCACAACCATTTCCAACAAAGTTAGTTGCACTTGTTATTGGGATCCTTGCTCTTATCATTCTTCTTACTATTGGAATTCAAAGCTGCAGCCACTCGCGCGATTATGATTGGAATAACTTAACACAAGAAAATGGTCGCATAGTGTATTCGCAAGCAGGACAAATAACCTCTAAAACAGGTATTGATGTTTCAAGCCATCAGGGCACTATCGACTGGAATGCTGTTGCAAATGATGGTATCGATTTCGCAATGATTCGTTGTGGCAGTCGCGGCTACACCGAAGGCAATATGTTTGCAGATGAAACGTTTTATTCAAATGCTGACGGAGCTCAAGCAGCAGGAGTTCCCTTTGGTGTGTATTTCTTTTCACAGGCAGTTACTGAAGACGAAGCAGTAGAAGAAGCTGAATACGTGTTGCAACTTATCGAAGGAATGAATGTTACCTGCCCTATTGCATATGACCTTGAAGACATGCCCAACCATAATGCTCGAGCCAATGATTTAAGTGCAGAACAATGCACTAAGAACGCAGAAGCATTTTGCAATCGCATTAAACAAGCAGGTTATTCAACGTTAGTGTATGGAAATCAGCATGATTTAGCGCGTTATGATTTAGACAGCCTTAAAGAAGATATTTGGTATGCCGAATATAATGACGCAGCACCCACAACATCAACTCCCATTGTTATGTGGCAATACACCTCAACTGGCAGCGTTTCGGGTATTCAGACAAATGTCGATGTAAATGTGCTCTTCGACCCATCTTTGATTTCTTAACAATGCAAAACTAAATAAGCAAACTAAACACACACGGTATTAAACAACCCAGGTCTGTCGTCAAAAAACAACAAACCTGGGTTACTACATTACCTGGACTATAAATCCTTCGAAAAGCTTAGTAAAACGTTAGGTTCACCAACCTACTTACGAGACTCCTGATATTCTTCAACGAGCTTTTGCTGAACATCAAAAGGTGCAGGCTCATATCCATTGATTTCAAGTGAATAAGTACCCGAACCACGCGTCATTGCCCGTAGGTCCTTTGTATAAGAAACAACCTCTGCGTAAGGAACACGTACCACGATAATGGTATCACCCGCATCGTCAGAGTCAGTACCAACAATGCGACCACGACGTGTTGCCACATCACCCATTACCGTACCAGCATATTCTTCCCCAACAATAATGCTCATGTCTGCCATTGGTTCAAGAATTACAGGTGCAGCCTGTTCACATGCTGCTCTAAAACCAATGCGAGCTGCAGTCTTAAAGGCCATTTCGTTAGAGTCAACCGAATGATAGGAACCGTCATACACCGTGCAGCAGATATCAACCATAGGATATCCCGCCAGGAATCCTTCTTGCATCGCTTCCTGAACACCCTTATCTACCGCAGGAATCAAATTCTTAGGAATGCGACCACCTACAACTTCATTCTTAAACTCGTAGCCTTCGCCAGGATTTGGAGTTAAGCGTAACCAACAATCACCGAACTGACCAGAACCGCCCGTCTGCTTCTTATGTCTACCCTGAGCTTCAGCCTGTTTTGTAATAGTTTCGCGATAAGGAATGCGAACAGGAACGAGATCAACTTCTACCCCTGTTTGAGCTTTCAAACGATTGAGCAACACATCTACCTGCATATCGCCCATGGTATAGAGAATCTGCTGATGAGTTTCTTCGTTACGGGTAAGCTGAATGGTTGGATCAACTTCAGCCTGACGTGCTAAGAAGGTACCCAGTTTATCTTCATCTGCTTTGTTCTTAGCAACAACACAAACAGGATACTGAGGGACAGGCAATGGCAAGGGATCAACTTCGATAGAGCCACTCTTAGAAAGGGTATCGCCCGTCTTGGTTTCGGTAAGCTTAGGAACTACTACGATATCGCCTGCTTTTGCACTCTTAACATCCATAGGCTCTTTGCCCATCATGACATAAATATGACCAAGGCGTTCTTTCTTACCGGTACGAGCATTAATCATTTCAGTTGAAGGCTCAAGATATCCTGATAAAACCTTAATGAAGCTCAAGCGACCAACAAAGGGGTCAGAAATGGTTTTGAAGACAAATCCAGCAGGTTCACCCGTTTCATCAACACGAAGTTCTGAACCATCAGCCAAATAGAAAGGACCATGATGACGAGGATGAGGGAAATAGGTGCAAATATCGTCCATAATTCCCTTAATGCCCTGTTCGATAATGGTCGAACCGACAAATACCGGAATAAAGATTTCCTGAGCAATTGCTTCTTGGAGCAATGATTCAAGCTCTTCCTGAGAAAGCAGTTCTTCCCCATCGAGATATTTCATCATCAACTCATCGTCAGCTTCTGCTACTAAATCGCAAAGCTTATCACGAGCAATCTGAGCAGCATCAGCAAATTCCTCTGGGATATCTTCAACTTTTTCGCCGCCGTCAACAAAATAGCGAGCTTTCATGCGAAGAATATCGATTACGCCCTTAAAATCACTATCAACACCAATAGGAATCGTAACAGCACCCAAACGTGAACCAAAACGTGCGTGCAGCTGCGCCATTGCTACGTCAAAGTTAGCGCCTTCGCGGTCGATATGGTTGATAAATACACAACGAGAAGTACGCATGACTTCTGCTTCATGCCACAAACGAGTAGTCATATTTTGAGGACCCGCTACTGCGTCAACTACAAACATGCACATTTCGCATACTTGCATAGTAGCTAAGGTGTCCCCTAAGAAGTCGGCCTGTCCAGAAGTGTCAAGAAGATTGATCTTATAGTCATCGCCATAAGGAATAGGAGCAATTGAAGTGCCTAAGGTAAAACGACGCCTGATTTCCTCTTCGTCATAGTCCAGATAAGACTTTCCGTCATGGGTGGTTCCCATTCGAGGAGTTTTACCTGAAATATGGAGCATTGCCTCTGCAAGCGACGTTTTACCAGCACCGTCCTGACCGACAAGTGCAATATTACGTACATGCTCTGTTGCGGGAGCTGCCATAGATACCACTTCCTTCATTTCGGATTCGTCTTAGCCCCTCAGAACCCGAAGTTATGTCTGAACCATTTTGTCGCCTATCGACAAAACAGGAGGCCGATTGCTGTGAACATGTTCACAGTTCTCTAGTTTATCGTATCTTGGCAGGTCCGTGGCGAAATAAGTTATTCAACAACAAAAGTTGTATTATCCATGATCCATTCTGCAGCCTTCATGCGCTCAGCACTTTGCTTAAGCAAGAAAGCACGGCCAGATTTTTGCATGGATTCAAAAGTCTCTTCTTCTTTGCCTGGTGCAATATTTTTCAATGCCTGCAGTAAATCGGTAGGCTGTAAAACAATTTGTTCGTGAGCAAAAATAGCATCCAAGATGAAGCCTTGAATAAGCTGGCTTTCAGCCTGAGCAGAAAGAGAATCCTTTACTTCATCTTCTGTTAAGCCTTGCTGTTTTGCGAATTCTTCAAAATTGGTTCCTTCGCTAATGAGGTCAGAAACCAGAGTTTCGAATAATTCCTGAGTCATAGCAGAAAGCATTTTTTCTGATACTGAACCCGTAAAACGATCAACATAGGCTTCCATAGCTGCAGCCATCTTAAGCTGTTCGTAGCGAAGCGAAAGTTCTTCTTCTGAGGTAGCACGGAAGCGCTCACGCAGATCGTCTACCGTATTGATATTAGAATCGCCGAAATTTTCTTTTACCCACGTATCGGTAATTGCGGGGACAACAAGCTTTTCAGAATTTAGATCTTCGTTTTGTTGAGCGGCTGCAATCTGACGAGCAAGCATAAGCATTTGTTCGTCAATATCGCTTTCTTGCACTTCGGGCTTAGCAGAAATACATACCGTAGCAGGCTCGTAGGTTGAAAGTTCAAAATGAGGCTTTTCCAAGAACGTTAGCTGGAAAGCGAAAGGCTTACCAGATGCAGGAACTTCTTCTGAAGCGATATCATACGTAGCCAAAGGAGCTTTACCGTATTCAGATATAGCAAAAGGAACAAGGAAATTAACGACCGAAGAATAAATAACCTGGTCAGCTTCTTCTTGAGGAAGCGTGTTTACAATCTTGTCGTAAGCAGATTCCCCTTTAAGCGTATTTAAATTGTATTGCAAAATAAAAGCGTCCAGGCCATCGGTAAAAGCACGTTCCATTTCATCAGCATCCGCCGTAGCCAGCAAGCGTACTTCTTCCCCGTCTTTTGAAATTACTTCAACCTTCATTGGTGTCCTTTCTTACCTTATTGACTACGGTCTCCATACATCCAGTAAGTCATATACAAGTAGAAGTCATATCGTGATGATAATCGCTACTCAGTTTATAATTTGATACCTTAAACAAAATAATACGTTCACTTCTTATTGTTAAAGAAAAGCGAAACTCATGGATACCTATAATAGCGAAAAATCAACCAAACGTTACACATTAAAACCAAGTAGCAAACCACTTAAATCCAAATTATCAAAGACAGAAAAATCCTCAAAGCAGGCCAAGCCATTAAAGCCCTCTGTAAGAGCCGCAAACGAAGACGATGACTTATATGATCCTTATTCGGACTATCATGACGGAACGCTTAAAGATTTGAAGTTCGAAGAAGATCCCTGGCGTTAGTTACACAAAAAAGAAAGCTCGCCGAAGCGAGCTTTCGTGCTATTCGAAGTGAAGTAGGTCTTTTACTAAGTCAATTTCTGACTACTTAGTTAAAATCAAAGCTTTTCCAAAAGACCAGTAATTACAGAGCCTTCTTTGCTACTTCTGCCAATGCTGCAAATGCATCAGGATCGTTAATAGCCATATCGGAAAGAACCTTACGATCCAACTCAACGCCAGCCTTCTTCAAACCGTTCATAAATACGGAATAAGAAAGACCGTTAATGCGAGCAGCAGCATTGATACGAGTAATCCAGAGACGACGAATTTCACGCTTCTTAGCGCGACGATCGCGATACTGGTACTGCAAAGAATGCTGTACCTGCTCTTTAGCAGCACGATAAGAACGAGACTTTGCGCCATAATAGCCCTTTGCACGGTTAAGAACGGTGCGGCGCTTCTTGTGGGCGTTAACTGCACGCTTTACACGAGGCATACTGTGTTCCTCCTTTTACTAGCGAAGACCAAGGTTGCGAGCGATTACTTTGTTGTCAGCAGTTGCAACCTCAGTTTCGTGACGGAAATTACGCTTACGCTTCTGGCTTTTCTTGGTCATGATGTGAGACTTGTATGCCTTGGAGCGCATAATCTTACCGGAACCGGTAACGCGGAAACGCTTTGCGGTGCCGCGATGAGTCTTCATCTTGGGCATTAGTTGTCCTTTCCCTGTTCTTCCTTCTTTTTCTTAACCGTCGTTGGCAACGGAGCAATAAGCATATGCATGTTGCGGCCTTCCATCTTTGGCTGATTTTCAATAACCGCAACGTCCTTCAAGTCATCAGCAAGACGCTCAAGGATGCTTAAACCTTGTTCTGGGTGAGACATTTCACGACCACGGAACATAATCGTAATCTTCACCTTAGAACCAGCTGCCAAGAATCGCATAACATGCTTCTTCTTGGTGGTGTAATCCCCAATATCAATTTTGGGGCGAAACTTCATTTCTTTAGTTTCAATCTTGCTCTGATTCTTGCGAGCCTGCTTTGCCTTAATGGCCTGGTCATACTTAAACTTGCCATAGTCCATAATGCGGCAAACAGGTGGCTTTGCCTGAGGTGCGATCTCTACCAGATCGTAACCCTCGTTATCGGCGATGCGCTGAGCCTGCTCAATAGGAAAAATTCCCAATTGGGATCCGTCGTAGGCAATCAAACGGCATTCCTTAACCTTAATGGCTTCATTGAGCCTTGGTTCCTGAGCTGCTATGGTGCCCACCTCCTTCTTCCATCGATCCGGTGCTACCATGCACAAACTCAAATAACCTGCTGCATAAAAAAACCTGCACATCACACGATTGCAGGCCACACGAATACTCGAATTATCGAGAACTTATTCATATAACCCATCAGCTACAATCATGCGCCGAACCAGGTGGAAGCTATGCGCTTCTCTTGAAAACAGCTTGTATATAATACCATTCTCTTTAACGCTGTAAAGGATGTTCACAAAATTATTTCTGATAAAATCACGCTTTCAACCAGGCGGACCTACACCAAGAGCGACATCCTCTCGAGTGATCTTACGCCCAGGTTACTACTGGCGGCGTTATCAACAAGGTTAAAAATACAAATATCAGTGCCAAAGCACAAGGAACCCCAATTGCAAAAATAAGGATTCGCATCGGAAATGAAAATCTCTTTATTCGAGGAAACTTTCTAAACAGCAAGCGCTTATCGAATAAAACATAGGTAAATGACATCCAACTTATACCGACAAAACCCATACAACCAAAGGCTCTATACCACAATGGATAGGCTTCTAAACCCGAACCAGAAGGATCGAGCATAGAAGAAATACATCCAGCTAAAACGAGTACTAATAATAAGATTAAGAAAACATTCCAAATCACCCCTACCCACAAAGGGATAGAAGCAAATACATCCTGCACCTTCGTAAGCGCATCTTTAAATGATGTTTTGATCGTGCTGGTTTTGATTCCGCTGGCCCCTCGGCGTCCCATACTACGTGAAATGTCCCTCTCAGCGCCATTTGAAGTACTGTATCCAGTGTCAGTCACAGCACCACTTAAAGTGCCACACATTAAGTCATTAGCGGTGCTAAATCCAGCATTATGTCTAATAGTATCCAATGAGCCGTTTACCGCACTACTCTTCCCCGCAGCAAAAATCGGATCACCACTAGGAGGAGGAAATTGCATATTCAAAACATGAGCAGAAGAATCGGTTAACGCAGACGAATGAATTCGACCAAAAAGACAACAAGCTTGATTAAAAGCAGA
>OLQE01001753.1_pt1 | contig 10728 bp, 9 predicted proteins | sample 1643161 | NCBI WGS metagenome assembly OLQE01 (sample SAMEA3136650, study PRJEB25190) | human gut metagenome | reverse complement strand
GAACACCGGCAGGTGGCCCGGCTGTTTTTCCTGGAGAATCTGGCGGTAGGGGCCGTTGCCCTGGTGCTGGGGGACAATATTTTTTACGGGCGCGGCCTGACGGAGAAGCTGAGGAGGGCCGCCGAACTGACGAGCGGAGCGACCATTTTTGGTTACCAGGTGCATGACCCGCAGCGTTTCGGGGTAGTGGAATTCAATGAGGAGGGGAAGGCGGTTTCCATTGAGGAAAAACCGCTCAGGCCCAAATCGGATATTGCGGTGACGGGCCTCTATTTTTACGACAACCGGGTGGTGGAGATAGCCAAACGGATTCCCAAGTCTTCCCGCGGCGAGTTGGAAATCACCTCTGTGAATCAGGAATACCTGAGGCAGGGCTTGTTGCGCGTGGAAAAACTGGCGCGCGGTTATACGTGGCTGGATACGGGCACGCACGATACCCTTCTGGAGGCTTCCATGTTCGTTCGTACTCTGGAGCACCACCAGGGGTTCAAGGTAGCCTGCCTGGAGGAGATAGCCTTTAATAACGGCTGGATTTCCCAGGAAACGCTGCGCTCCCAGGCCGGAGCCATGAATAATAACGGTTATGGCCGTTATCTGGATGAATTGGTGAAATAGGGCTGTCTGCCGCCGGCAGGGAAACGGGAGGGGTGTTCCTGCGAACCCGCGGCTTTCCGGGGTGGGGCGGTTTGCTTTCCGGCAATGCTTTCCATACGGATTCCGTACCATCGGTGGAAATTTCCGGACGGATTTTTGCGCAAAGCCGTAAAAGCCTTTCATGCCGGGGAATGAGGGTGCTCTTCCGGCAGGCCGGTAAAAACGGAGGGGAGGAAAGTCAGGGACGGTTGCCCGGCATGGAGGGATCAATCGGTTCCGGCATGGATGCTATGGACATGACCTCTTTAAACAGGCGCTGCGCCAGAAGGACGGAAAGGGCCGCCAGCATGATTTCCAGGCCGCAGGACAGAAGAACGGCCAGCCATGCAACTAGCGCTGCCAGGGAGGGAACTGCGGTGGACAGGAACTGACGCAACAGGATGGCAAGAAAAAACAGGGCGCTCTGCAAACCGCAGCCTGCCGTTGCGATGCCCCAGGCCAGGAATAATCTCCTGCCTGCGGCTCCGTATCCCGCCGTATAAGGGAAGGAAAAGAAAGAAATGACGGCCGCCAGAAGGAGGAAGGCCTCCCAAACCCTGTCCATTTCCGTATATTGCGATGGGACGGGCATGCCCGCAAACGGAATGAGGAGGGCGTACAGGGCGGGCAGGAAGGCCAGCATGCTCAGATTTCTTGTTATTCTGCTTCCGCGGGAGGCCAGCAGAACTCTGGCGCCCCAGAACATGAGGAAGGACAGGGAAAGGATGGAGAGCAATTCCGCCCCTGTGCCCAAAAGCAGGAAGGGCGCGGCTGTCCGGGGAGAGCGGAGGAAAAAAGGCATGAACAGATGGATGAGGACTGCCGCTGCTGCGCCCGCGCCGAAAAGAACGGCGCAGACTTTGATGAAAGCCCTGGCTGCCGGGTAAATCATCCAGTTCATGGTGAAGAGAAGGAGTAGAGGGGATGGGAAAAAGGAAAAGGACCGCTCCCTTTGCGGAAGCGGTCCTGAGGGGTTAACGTGAATTCATGGATGCCAATGCGAATGACGGCATGCGGAATTACTTATACTGGGCCCAGTCGACATTCTTCATGTCTCCGCTTCTGGCCAGCTCGGCGTGCATGCCCAAAGCGGCCCTGATGGATTGCGGTGTCTGGGCTTTGCCGTCGGACAGCTTCAGGTAATCCCAGAGGATGTTTTTGTAATCCGGGTGGACGCAGTTTTCAATAATGGTCTGGGCCCGTTCTTTCGGGCTCTTGCCGCGCAGGTCCGCGACCCCCTGCTCGGTAATAATGATGTTGACGTCATGTTCCGTATGGTCATGGTGGGAAACCATGGGGACGATGGCGCTGATCTTGCCGTCCTTGGCAACGGACGGGCAGGTGAAAATGGAGATGTAGGCGTTGCGCGTGAAGTCGCCGGACCCGCCGATGCCGTTCATCATCTTCGTGCCGCCAATGTGCGTGGAGTTGACGTTCCCGTAAATGTCGGCTTCAATGGCGGTGTTGATGGAGATGACGCCGAGACGGCGGATAACTTCCGGGCTGTTGGATATTTCCGAGGGACGGAGCACCAGTTTGTCGCGGAAAAAGTCCATATCCCTGTAAATGCCTTCCAGGCAGTCGTTCGTCACGGTCAGGGAGCAGGCGCTGCCGAATTTTACGCGGCCCTCCCGAATCAGGCCGATGACGGAATTCTGGATGACTTCCGTGTACATCTCGAACGCGGGAATTGTCTTGTCGCGGCCCAGGGCGCCCAGCACCGCGTTTGCGATGTTGCCTACGCCGGACTGGAGAGGCAGGAACGTGGAGGGAATGATGCCCCGTTTCATGTCGGCAGCCAGGAAATCGGCCACGTTCTGCCCGATTTTATCGGTCAGGGGATCCGCTGCGGCGAAGGAACGGGCTTCATCCGGCCAGTTGGTTTCCACAACGCCCACAATCTTTTTCGGGTCAACCTGGATGTACGGCTTGCCGATGCGGTCGCTGGGTTTGAAGATGGAGATTTCGCGGCGGTAGGGAGGATCCAGGGGTTCGTAAACGTCGTGCAGGCCCATGGCGCTCTTGCTGTGGGCGGCGTTTAATTCCACGATAATTTTGTCTGCCAGGCGGCAGATGGTGGGAGCGATCCCGCCCGCGGCCGTCAGGTAAATTTTTCCGTCGGCCGTGACTTCACAGGCTTCAATAATGGCGATATCCACGTTGCCCATGAACCCGTAGCGCACTTCCTGGGCCATCTGGGACAAATGGATGTCATTATAGGCGATTTCCCCGTTGTTCACCGCCTTGCGGAAATCAACGTTGGTGGTGTAGGGAGCGCGGTAGCGGATTGCCTTGGCCCGGGAAAGGATCCCGTCACAGGAATCGCCAGTGGAAGCACCGGTGAAGACACTCACCTGGAAAGGGTTCCCCTTCTCATGTTCCGCTTCTGCGATTTTTGCCAGCGCAGCCGTAACGGCCTTGGCCGTTCCGGCGGGCGTGAATCCGCTCAGCCCAATATGGTGGCCATGCTTGATCAGGCTTGCTGCTTCTTCTGGTGTCAGTACCTTGTAACTCATGTCAGTGATTTTTGTTGGATGAAAAAAGAAAGAAACCCCGTGTAAAACGGAGCGGCAGGCTCATTCTTCGAGGAGCCTGTTGATCAGGTGCGCCGGAATGGTGCGGACGATGCCGGCCGGAAGGGATAGCACAGGATTGCCCTGATCGTCAATCCCTGTAAAAATGCCCCGGACGGTTTCGTCATCCGTAAGAATGGAAACCGGCCTTTCTCCGGCCCATGCCCGGGACAGACCCTCCTGAAGGGCGGGGACGCCACCGTGGGAAAAGACGGAAAGAACCTGGTTCAAATGACTGCCCAGGGAAGCCATGACGGCGTGCAGGGAAGGGCAGTCCCGAACAAGATCCGCCAGCCTTGCCGGAGGGTCCTTGATTTCCCCGGCGATGGAGGATACATCATTGAAAACATTGATGCCGATGCCGATGACGGCCATGTTCTCCGCCGGGCGTTCCACCAGTATTCCCGCCAGTTTGGATTTGCCCGCCAGCAGGTCGTTCGGCCAGCGCAGGCGCACGGAATCCAGCCCCATGCCGCGGAGCATGTTGAACAGGGCCAGCCCCGCAACCAGAGGCAAATGGCCCCAGTGCACGTCGGCCGCTGTATCCTCAGGAGCGGACAGGGGGACGGTGAAGGATGCCCACAGGCCGCCTTCCTCCCCTATCCATTTGCGGTTGAACCTGCCGCGGCCTCCTGTCTGAACACGGCAGACGGCAATATGCCCCGGGGGGAGGGTGCGGGCCAGATCATTGGTGGAAAAAGCCTCAGCCCATTCATGATAAGTCCAGTCGCCGCATGGTCCTTCCTCCTCCGGAGGGGTGGAAAATGAGGCTGCGGAATTCATGGGACGGGCCGAGGCCGGGAGTAATTTTCAATTCTGGTTATTTCGCCAGAGTGGCGATGTAGTAGCCCGCGATGACTGCGGTGCCGATCACGCCTGCAACGTTCGGGCCCATGGCGTGCATGAGCAGGTAGTTGGAGGGGTCGTACTTCTGGCCCACATTGTGGGAGACGCGGGCTGCCATCGGGACGGCGGAGACGCCTGCGGACCCGATCAGGGGGTTGACCGGATTCTTGCGCCAGATGAGGTTCATAATCTTGGCGGCAATCACTCCGCCCGCTGTTGCCACGCCGAAGGCGACGATACCCAGAAGGATGATCAGCAGCGTTTCCGACTGCAGGAAGCGGTCGCCCTGCATCGTGAGCCCCACGGAGGTTCCCAGGAAGATGGTGACGATGTTGATGATTTCATTCTGGGAGGCCTGAACCAGGCGTTCCGTCACCTTGCATTCGCGCAGGAAGTTGCCAAGCATCAGCATGCCGATCAGCGGGGATGCGTCCGGAATCAGCAAAATGGTGACAATGGTTACCAGCACGGCGAAAAACAGTTTTTCGCTCTTGCTGACCGTTCGCAGGGATTTCATGCGGATGAGGCGTTCCTTCTTGGTCGTCAGCAACGCCATGATGGGCGGCTGTATCAGCGGAACCAGGGACATGTACGTGTATGCGGCCACGGCCACGGCGCCCAGCAGGTGCGGGGCCAGCTTCATCGTCAAGAAGATGGAGGTGGGGCCGTCAGCGCCGCCAATGATGCCGATGGACGCGGATTCATTCGGGGTGAACCCCATGAACAGGGCCATGAAGAACGTGGCGGCTACGCCCACCTGGGCCGCTGCGCCCAGAAGCAGGGTGCGCGGAGCGGCAAGCAGCGGGCCGAAGTCCGTCAGGGCTCCTACGCCCAGAAAGATGATGGGCGGGAAAATTTCAGCCTTGATGCCCAGCCCGATCCAGTCATACAGGCCCCCGTGGATGGAGGTGACCAGCAGTTCCTGGGTATGCTGGCCTACGGCCACGTATTCGCCTGCGGCTGAAACCACCAGGGGCTCCAGCTTCTGGGTTTTCAGATCCACCGGAATCCGGTTGCCGCTGGTGTCAAAGTAATTGACGCCCTGCTGGCGGACGACGGTGGTCCCTTCTCCGTTCGTGAGCAGGAAGACCGGTTCATTGCCGTTGTCTTCCGTCACGTTCTGGAAATCCTTCAGGTTGGGGTCCACCGTCAGGCTGTCGTCGCCCAGGCGGGCCGCGTCAGCTTTTGCTTTTTCCTGGGATTCCCGCACGGACTTGATCTTGGAAACGGTCAGCTGGCTGCCGGGGTAAACCTGCATGGGCTGCTGCATGATTTCCTGATACTGGGCACGGGATTCAGGCGTGGTCAGATTGGCCGGCACCTTGGAGGGAGCCTGCTGAAGCGGAGCCACGTGAACGCGCAGGTACCCCACGTTGTTCAGGGGCGTAGCGGTTACTTCCCCCTGTTCATTGGAGGAGATGACCTGCTGGTTCAGCTGGGTGATGAGCATTCCGTTATCCGGAATGTTGGCAATGAGGGCGCCGAAAGCAATGGGAACCATCAGGAGCGGTTCGTATTGCTTGGCTACACCCAGATACAGGAGGAGAATGGCAATGCCCCACATCCCTACCATCTGCCATGATAGGGAGAAGACGCCCATCCCCTGTAAAAAGGTGATTAATGAATCAAAAAGACTCATAGGGAATATTTTTGTAGCGGTTTATTATTTGAGTCGGAGCCCGGGACTGTTGGCGTTTCCGGGCTGCCGCCGCCGGGATTAACCAATTTTGGCCAGTGCCTGTCCTTCCTGAACCGTGTCGCCCGGGTTCACGCAGAAAGCGGTGAGCGTGCCGGAGGCGGGAGCGTAGATGATGGTGTTCATCTTCATGGCTTCCAGCGTCAGAATCTGGTCACCGGCCTTCACGGGTGCGCCTGCTGCCACGTCCAGGGAGACGACCTTCCCGGCAAGCGGGCTGGGAACGTCTCCTGCGCCGGCGGCGGCCGGAGCCGGCGCAGGTGCGGGAGCCGGGGCCGGGGCGGCCACGGGGGCGGAAGCCGCAGGAGCGGGAGCGGCCACAGGTGCGGGGGCCGGCGCCGCAGTGGTGGAGGACACCTGGTCCAGAAGTTCTACGGATACGTCAAATACTTTGCCGTCTACGGTGATGCGAAGTTTCTTCATAATAGTGTGTGGTATGGGATATTAAGTTAAATGATTCCGCCTGGGCGGGGTAAGGGTGAATAATGCAGTAGTTCAGCGGGAAGGCCTGATACGGTGGGAGGCGAAAATCTCCGCCCTGCCCGCGGCCGCATAGCCGGAACCCGGGGATTGCTTGATTTCCACGATGCGGTGGCTCATGCCGTCCAGGCCTGCGTCCACGGCGGCGGAGATGACGGCCACCATTTCCGGAGTAAGCTCCGTCATGGCGGAATCCACGGCGGCGGAAAGGATGGCGAGCATTTCCGGAGTCATGCCCGGTTTGCCCGCCGCAGCGGGAGCGGCGGCAGGCACGGCTACGGGAGCAGCGGTTTTGGCTTTGGCCCTGTTCTGAATGGCGGCGGCGATGGAGCCGCTGACGGTCAGAATGACGGCCATGCCTCCCAGGCACAGCATAACCACCATGATGCCGACAACCTGATAGTTCAGATTGTTCATAACGTTGGCGATGCCCTGTGCGAAGGCAAAAGCGAGTGTTGTAAGTAACATATGAATCCGTTGGGATGGATGTTAGAGCGGAATGTTGCCGTGTTTCTTGGCCGGGCGCACTTCCTTCTTGTTCAGCAGGGTGCGCAGGGCGAAGGCGATTTTGGCGCGGGTTTCTTCCGGATTGATGACTTCCGTGATCTGTCCCATGCCGGCCGCCACATACGGGTTGTAAAAGGCTTCCCGGTATTCTTCCAGAAGTTCTCCCTGGCGTTTGGCTTTTTCCGCCGGGTCTTCCACAGCCTTCAGTTCGCGGCCGTAGAGTACCGGGACGGCGCCTTCCGCACCCATAACGGCAATTTCCGCACCAGGCCAGGCGAAGACGGCGTCAGCGCCCAGGTCCTTGCAGCACATGGCGATGTAGGCGCCGCCGTAGGCTTTCCGCATGATCAGGGTGACTTTGGGCACCGTGGCCTGGGAATAGGCGAAGATAAGTTTGGCGCCGTGGCGGATAATGCCGCCCCGTTCCTGGTTCTTGCCGGGCAGGAAGCCGGGTACGTCCACCAGGTTCACCAACGGAATATTGAACGCGTTGCAGAAACGGATGAAGCGCGCGGCCTTGTCGGAGGAATCGATATCCAGGCAGCCGGCTTTCACATTGGGCTGGTTGGCGATGATGCCGACCACCACGCCGCAGATGCGGCCGAATCCGACGACGACATTTTTTGCGAAGTCCTTGTGTACTTCCAGGAAGTCCCCGTTGTCCACCAGACGGCTGATGATGGGCTGGACGTCCAGCGGCGTGCGGTTATCGCCGGGAATCAGGTCGCTCATGCCTTCGTCAGCGCTCAGGTCCAGCGGAGTGTCCAGTTTATGGGGCGGTTCTTCCGTGTTGTTGGAAGGAAGGAAGGAAAGAAGCCTCTTCAGGATGTCCATGGCGTGCGCGTCGCTGTCCGCTACGAAATGGACATTGCCGGACACGGTGGCGTGAATGGCGGCGGAGCCGATGTCGTCCATCGTGCATTTTTCATACGTGACCTGTTCAATCACTTTGGGACCGGTGATGTACATGCCCGCGTTGCCGGAATTGCGCATGATGATGAAGTCCGTCAGGGCGGGGGAGTAGGCCGCGCCGCCCGCGCAGGGGCCCAGGATCATGGAGATTTGCGGAACCACGCCGGAGGCAAGCACGTTGTTGTAAAACACCTGGGCGTATCCGGAAAGGGCCGCCACTCCTTCCTGGAGGCGCGCGCCGCCGGAGTCGTTCACGGTCACCATCGGGATGCCGGCTTTCAGAGCATACTTCTGAGCATCCGCAATTTTCATGGCGTGCATGTAGCCGAGGGAACCGCCCTGGGCCAGGAAATCGGAAGCCGCGCAGGCTACCGGGCGGCCGTCCACCAGGCCGAAACCGGAAACGACGCCGTCGCCGGGGATTTCCTTCTTACCCATGCCGAAGTTGTGGCAGTTGTGGCGCACATGCATGCCGATTTCCGAGAAGGTGCCTTCCTCAAAGAGGTACCCCATGCGGTCGCGGGCTGTCATTTCGCCCTTTTCATGTCTCTTGTCGATCTTTTCCTGACCGCCGCTGAGGATGACCTTCTTGCGACGGCTGTTCAGATCGTCAATCAATTTGGGATCAATAGCCATTGGTCTAGTGGTATGGTGAATAGGGAGAATGTTACTTGCCGCATTCGCAGCCGCCGGGGTGCTGGCAGAATTCGGTCAGGACGCCGAAGGTGCATTTGGGATGCAGGAAGGTGACCTGCGTGTTGTGAGCGCCGGGGACGGGCGGGTCGTTCAGCACGGTAAGGCCTGCTTCCTTGGCCTGGGAGATATTTCCGGCGATGTCATTGGTCTTGAAAGCGATGTGGTGGATGCCTTCCCCTTTTTTCTCAATAGCCTTGGCGATAGCGCTTTCCGGAGAGGTGGGTTCGAGCAGTTCGATGTGGACTCCGGCAACGTCAAACATGGCGACGCGGACCTTTTGAGTGGGAACTTCCTCAATGTGGGGCTCTCCGAGCCCGAGCGCATCGCGGTAATAGGGGACGGTGGCGTCAAGACTCTTGACGGCGATGCCGATATGGTCAATTTGCTGAATCATATGCGTGTGATGGTTATAGGGAATGCAGGGGGGAGGCCTGCAATACATCAAGAGTTATTAAAGCGTATTTTTTTAGGATGTGAAGCGAAAAGCGGAAAAATGGCGAATTCGTGGCCGCCCCTTTCACCTGCTTGATTGCCCCGGAAGATGAGGTATGGTAGGGGCATGTTCAAGAGTGGATTAGCCGTGTTATTTCTGCTGGCGTCGTGGTTTTCCGCCGCGTGTGCCTATGAGCTGCTGCCCGCTCATGTGGCCGTGGTTTATAACGGAAAATCCGAGCTGAGCCGCCGCATGGCCAGGGAGTATGCGCGGGTGCGCGGCGTTCCGGAAGGGAATCTCGTTTCCCTGGATTGCCCTATGACCAGCGAGATTTCGCGGAAGGAATATGAGGATACGATCCGCGTCCCGCTGCTGGAGACGGCGCGGAAACAACGGTGGTGGGTGCCTTCCGGCATTGCGTCCTCCCCCTTGATGAACCGGAAGATTTTTGTGCTGGTGCTGATGGCGGACCTGCCGATGAAGATACGGCATGAAACGCCCGCTCCCCTTCCCGGGAAAGGCGTCAACCAGATGCAGACGGATCGCGCTGCGGTGGATTCCGAACTGGCTCTGCTGGCGGTGGGCGGTTATGAAAGGAAGTCCTGGCAGGTGAATCCCTATTTTAATAAAAGGGAGGATTTTGTGGGTTCCGGCCTTCCTTCGTTTCTGGTATGCCGCCTGGACGGACTGACGCCCGATACCTGCATGCGGCTGGTGACGGAACCGGCGAACGTGGAGAAAAAAGGTTTATGGGGGTGGGCCGTTGTGGACCGGGGCGGTCCCTATGCCCAGGGGGACCGGTGGCTGGACGACGTGTTCGAGCGCGTGAGGGAGGCGGGCATTCCCGCTTATCTGGATGACTGGCCCCAGACCCTGCCGGAAAAATTCCCCTTGAGCCGGGATACGGCTCTTTACTGCGGGTGGTATGCGGGGAATGCGAACGGACCGTTTTCGGATCCTTCGTTCCGTTTCCGGCCCGGGGCGATAGCCATGCATCTGCATTCCTTCAGCGCCGCCGATTTCAAGGTCCCCGGCAGGGGGTGGAGTTCCGCCCTGCTGGAGAAGGGGGCTGCTGTGACGGTGGGAAACGTGTATGAGCCGTTCCTGGGCGCCTGCCACCGCTTTGATATTTTTGTGGACCGCCTCCTGGACGGCTATACCGTGGCGGAGGCTTCCTGGATGAGCATGCCTGTGCTGTCCTGGCAGGGGGTGGTGTTCGGAGACCCCCTGTACCGTCCATACGCCCGCATGAAGGATATGGACGTGGAGCCGACGGAAGAAGACCGTTATTTCCAGGGGTGGTGGGCTTCCTCCGTGCAGTTCGGAGACCGCTGGAAGGACCGTTCCGCGCGTTTGATGGAGTCCGCCCGGAAGGCCCCTTTTTCCTGCCTTTATGAAGCTCTGGCGCTGGAATGCCTGTACCGGAAGGAACCGGTCCGCGCCGGAGAGCTCCTTTCCTCCGCCCTGGACGGCGCGGCTGACGCCCGCACCCGCGCGCGCCTGCTGCTGGAAATCCTGATGGCGGAACGGGCCCGGGGCGGCAACAAGGCCTTTCTGCAGCGGGCGGACAGCATCCGGGGCCTCATGTCTTCCTCCGCTTTTCTTCCGGCGCTGGAGGAATGGCTTGCCAGGGTGGCTCCGCCGCCGGCCCCGCCGAAAAAATAAATTAAGGACGTATGGCAAATTTGGATTGCCTTTTAGGGGATTATGGCTCATATTCTGCGTCCCGTAAGTTTTCCTTTTACTGATATTCACCAGCAATAGATAACACAAGATGAACATTATCAACAAAATCGAGCAAGAGCAACTCAAGGCGGATGTGACCCCATTTAACGTAGGTGATACCATCAAGGTTCACACTCGTGTTATTGAAGGCGGCAAGGAACGTATCCAGATTTTCCAGGGCATTGTGATCGCCAAGCGCGGTTCCGGCATCAATGAAGCTTTCACCG
>OLQE01001751.1_pt1 | contig 10737 bp, 8 predicted proteins | sample 1643161 | NCBI WGS metagenome assembly OLQE01 (sample SAMEA3136650, study PRJEB25190) | human gut metagenome | reverse complement strand
AAAGGTAGGAGTTCAAAGAGGAAGGGAAACCGCAGGTGTCCCTTCCTTTTTGCCCCCGCGGCGGGTGCCGCAACGTTCCCGCCGCAGCGGCGGCGAATCCCCCGCTGAGGTTCAGCGAAAAACCTCCCGCCCGTTAGGGGCGAACCCGCCTGCGGCAGTTCGCGTGCCCCACTCAGCCGGTGCAGAAAAATCCGTGCCGAATTGATAAATCAAACTCATCTAATTAAAGCATATCCTAAAAAAACAGCACTGTCAACGCAATAAAAATTACAAAATGTAAACAATTTGTATATGTCAGCGCACTTTGCGGGAATTTGTGAAATAAGGATTGACAATCATCTTCTACTATTGTAGAATATAAGCAATAAAAGGTGTTTTACATTTGTAGAATAAAAGGAGGGTTAGACTATGCGAAACGACAAGCGATTGCCCGATGCGGAGCTGGAGGTCATGCAGACCATCTGGTCTCTGGGCACACAGGTCACGGCGGCCGAGGTGCAGCAGCACGCGGATAAGGACTGGAAAATGACCAGCGTGCTCACGTTCCTGTCCCGCTTGTGCGACAAGGGATTTCTTTCCTGCACGAAGGAGGGACGGCAAAACCTGTACACGCCGCTCGTCAGCGAGAAGGACTACCGTCAGCGTGAGAGCGTCGGCTTTCTGCGCCGGCTGTGCGGCGGCTCGGTGAAGAATCTGGTCGCGAGCCTGTCGGATGCGGGCGCGCTGACCGAGCAGGACATCGACGAGCTGCGCGCGTTCCTCGACAGGCAGACGCACTAAGGAGGGGATCTTATGCTGCAATTCTCGGAAAAACTGCTCAACAACCTGATGCAGATCGGTCTGACCGTATCGCTGGCGGCGCTCGTGCCGCTCATTCTGCGGCGGCTGATGAAAAAGCGTTATCCGGCCCGTATGGTATGTGTGGTGTGGGCGATTCTCGCGCTGCGGCTGCTCATTCCGGTGCAGTTGACACTGCCGCAGGCGCCGGTGCAGGTCATGCCGCGCACTAGCTATGTGGTGCAGAGCGACCAGACGGCGTTTCGGCAGGCCGGACTTCCGGTTGGGCAGAACCCAACCCGATGGGTGACGGGCACGCAGGCGCAAACGCTCAGCGCGGCAGACACCGGCACGGTCAAGACCGTGGATATTACCGACATTCTGCTGACGCTGTGGCTGGCAGGCGTGATTGCCTGCGTACTCTGGCAGGGGATTGGCTATTACCGGCTGATACACAGCCTGAAAGGTACGTCCCGTTCGGTCGAACGCGCGGATCTGCACACGATTTTGCAGGAGCAGTGCGCCGACCTGGTTATTGACCGGGAAATCCCGTTGCGGGTATCCTCGGCGGCGGACTGCCCGATGCTGGCCGGATTTATCCATCCGACGCTGTATTTGCCGGATGAGCGCATTTCCCGGACGGATGCGGCGTTCATTTTCCGCCACGAGCTGACGCATTACAAGCATGGCGATCTGTGGCTCAAGCTGCTGCTTCTGGCGGCACGCTGCCTGCACTGGTTCAATCCGCTGGTGCATCTAATCGCGCGATTCGCGCAGGAGGACATTGAGGCGGCGTGCGACGACGCGGTTGTTCGCGGACACGACGGCGCGTACCGCAGAGCCTATGGCGAGACCATCCTGCGGTCGGCTATTGCGCAGGTGCAAAAGAGAAAGGCTTTGGTGTCCTGCTTCGGCGATGACAAAAAGACGCTCATGCGTCGGTTTGAGGGACTGTTTGACAAGTCGGTCAAAAAACGCGGTGTCGCGCTCGTTGTGATGATCGCGCTGCTGGTCGGTTCGCTTAGCTGCACGATCGCGGTCGGCGACAGAAGTACGCCGCAGACGATCGAGGAACGTGCGCTGCTCATCGCAAACACGTTCGCGCAGGCGTATGTGGACGAGGACGCCGAGGGCTTTTATAAGTATCTCGACCCGAGCAGCGAAAACGCGGAGGGTGATACGTTCTCGACCGGCGCGGCGGTCTACAAGCGCTACACGACCCGATATGAGCCGGAAACGCAGACCGCGCTCATCGTTTACGAATACGAGTATGACGCCGCGCGCATGGCGGCGCAGGGGATGCAGGCGAACGGCATTACGCCGGGTCTGCCGTACCGCGAAGCGCAGCGGCTGTATTTCACCGGTAAGGGCGATAAAATGCTGATTTCTGAAGCGATTTGGGAAGCCGACTCGGACCTGACAAGCTCCACCGGTGATGATAGTGGTCTGGTAAACTCGCTGGAGCACTTCAAGCTGCTGTACGAAAACGATCTTGGTCTGCCGGATTTCGTTTCGGCGGATAACAAGGCGGTAATCGGCAACAGCGATCCTGTGTCCGCGGCAGAGGTTCTGCTCGGCATTGCTCCGGCGGTCAGTCAGGTGGAAGGCAGCAACCAAGATGCCGCACCGTACAACGACATCCGCAAGGTGACGTTCACGTTTAAGGATAACAGCAAGATTGTTGTCACCATGATAAACCAGTTCGGTCAGGGCTGGCTGCCGCAGGACTGGACGGACGGCAGCGGCGTTCGTTCCCGCACGGCGGCGGATCTCGCGCAGCAGTACGCACGCGCAGTTCTGCACAAGAGCGCACAGTATATCTTCCCGATTTTGACGCCGGACGGGCAGAAAGACCTTATCGCGCAGCAGATGGCTATGACCGGCGGCGAGCAATGGACGTGGAAATACGGTCCGTCCTCGCCGTCTGCAACGGATTTCGTGCTTGTACCCACCGATGACGAAAACAGCTGCTACGTTGTATTCCGTCTGTCTGGCAGCGGCGTGAATGATGCGCGCTCGGCGTACACCGTGCAGACCATCCGCGAGAACAAAAACAGCTCGGTGATCGGCGATATTCGCGAACTCAGTACGGACGGCATGACGCAGAGCGAATTGTTCCGGACGTACTATGCGACCGGTCTGTCGTGGCCGACCGTGCCGCAGTACATCGACAGCATGGATACGCAGATGATAAGAGGCTACGCCGATCCGGCACAGGCGGCTATGCAGTATTTCGGCATGGCGCTGCGCGGCGATTCCTATCTGATGCTGCTGAAGGACACCGAGGTCATCTGGCAGGCCGTCGGCGGCTGGAGCAACAGCGATGATAATACGGAAATTGCCGTTGTACAGCTGACATTTGGCGATTCCAGTGCGCCGGTCAAGGTGCAGCTGGAGAAAACCGCCGCGGGCTACTGGCAGCCGGTCGGCGTGGTGGAGGACATCACCGCCAAGAGCGGGGAGCAGGAGCTCGGCATCGGTGCGAACGCAAGAGGTGCGCTGACGACCGGCAAACTGCCTGAGCTGGCAGTCGGTGATACCATCAAATTTACGTTTGCGAACGAGCCGTCCGGCGGCGTACAGCTCACCAACCGGCTGGTCAATTCGGACGGCACCATGCAGGATGCGCTGACAGATGAGCAGACAGTGCTCACCAAAACCGCTGACGGCTGGACGTACACCGTGCCGGAGAGCATGAGCAAGTCGCTTACCTCCACGGCGGTGGAGCCGTACCTGCACGCACTGGTGCTGGAATACACCGATGCCCGTCACATTCAGCACAAGGCGGCGGCGCTGTATGCCATGCAGAACGGGGAGGCGGCCACCGTCGTACACGGTGACGAAACCATGAACTCGGTGGAATACCGCAATGATGTGCTGGGCTATACGCTCGAGATGCCGCTTTCGTTCCGTAATACGGTCGGCATCCGCCAGTATGAGGACGGCAGTGTGCATTTCAATATGCTGGATGAGGCAGACAGCAGCTCGGCGCATGACATCTGCATTATGACGCTCGAAGCTCAGCCGACAGCCGCACTCAAGCAGAGTTACGGCGAAAACTGGACGGAAAACTATGCGATGCCGGTCAAGCAGCTTGCCGAGCAGGACGGCCTGACGTATTTCCTCATTTATGCCTCCGATGTGCAGTATGACCCGTCCAACGCGGAGCAGGCTGCCAGGTACAAGGAGCTCTACACGGCGGCACAGGACATCACAGCGGACAATTTCACGCTCGACGACCTGACCGACAAGGATAATACCGCCCGCCGCAGACAGCTTCTTGAGGGTCTCGGCAGACACTATGCTGCCCGGCAGGGCCAGACCGTCCGCGTGTACGTTGATGAGAAAACCAACAGCTGTGAAGTGTTTTTCAGCCGCACCGACTGGGAAACCGGCTATAAGACTTACGCCGCTGACCGCGTGACGTTCAAGGACGTAACGACCGCCGAGCCGACATCGGTCGAGCACCTCGCGGATTCCGCACAGGGCTTGACCGCAGAGCAGTTTGATTTGCTGTACGGTACGCTCGATCTGCCGGTCTATACCGATGATGAATTGGCAAATCTGCAAAGAGTATTGCAGAAAGATCAGATACCGGAACAGGGAGCCGCATTTTTCCTTGGTTTAGGTGATATGTACGGCATATTTGACGGTGATTCTGTGAAGATTTACGGCGATAATAACGAATTTGCATCGCTGACATACCGGTTTACCGACCCGAATACCGGTAAAGAGAACGGCAAATACGTCAAGCTGACCATGCACAAGGCAACAGCCGACAGCAGCCTGCCCGCACTGTGGATGCCGTATAGCTACGAGTTATTCACGGCTTAATCCAACGGTGCCGTGCACAATAACGTGCAAACGAGTTGCGCGACACGGGTATCCCCCAGGGGACCTTCTCTTGCCCTTCGGGCAATTCACCTTGTGTCGCGCCTGCGTAGACTAAACCGTATGTGTAGCAGCAGAGTATCTGACACTGCGTAAAGGTAGAGAAATGGGCGGACACATTGGTCGCCCCTACGGAAGATAAACAATATGGCCGTTTCTCTGGCGAGTCTCAGTTCTATGACAGGCAGACGCTAAGAGGAAGCGGGGAGATTCACAAGAGGGGTGGAAACCATAGGTGTCCACCCCTCTTGTGCCCCTCGCCGTGGGTACGGCGCCCCTGCCGGGCAGGCAAGTTAGGTTCGCTTCTCAAGCAGCAACCTCCTGTTCAACAAAAATTGAAAACCCATGATTTTGTTCACACAACGAACAAACACCGGCGGTATACTTGCGGTATTATAAGAATGTAAGGTGGAATTATATTGTCTACTATTTTAATCGCAGACGATGAGGCGCGTATCCGTCGTCTGGTCAGCGACTTTCTCAAGCGGGACGGTCATACCATCGTCGAAGCCGCCGATGGAAAGGAAGCGCTGAATATTCTGGAGAACCGCCGTCCGGGACTGGATATGGCCATTCTGGACGTGATGATGCCGGGGATGGACGGCTTTGAAGTCCTGCGGGAGCTGCGCGAGCAGGAGCACGGAGAAACCCACCTGCCGGTTATGCTGCTCACCGCCCGTGCCGAGGACGCGGATCAGGTGCGTGGCCTGGAAGGCGGTGCGGACGATTACGTCACCAAGCCGTTTTCGCCGATCGTGCTGGCGGCCCGCGTGCGCACACTGCTCAAACGAGAAGGCCGCGCCGGTGCACCGCTCGAACAGCTTGGCAAGCTGTCGGTCAATGAGCTGCGCCGTGAGGTCATGGTGGAGAACAAGCCGATCGACCTGACCCCCAAGGAGTACGAGCTGCTCATCTACTTCAAAAATAACCGCGCGATTGCGCTGTCGCGCGAGAGCATCCTCAATGCTGTCTGGGGTTACGACTACTTCGGCGATCTGCGTACCGTGGATACGCACGTCAAAAAGCTGCGCGCCAAGCTCGGGGAGTGCGGCACCATGATCGAAACCGTGCGCGGCTACGGTTACCGCTTTGAGGTATGAAGCTGAAGCATCGGTCAATCCGGTTTAAGTTTTTTGCCGCGATCAGCATTATCGCGCTGGTGTTTATCGGTATTCTGGTGTTGCTCAATGTGTTTTTCTATCAGGATTACTATATGATGACACGCCGAAGCGAGCTGCGTGATGCCTACGGCAGCATCTGCACCAGCTACGCGAGTGATTCCTCGGATGTTGCCGCGCTGCTGGACAGCTATGAGAGCCGCAGTGCCATCCGTCTGGCGGTGGTGACCGATAACGGCGATGTGATTACCTCGTCTGCCATGCAGGAGGGCGACGTAGGGTTTGATTTTGGGCACATGGAGCAAAAGTTCCGCAGCTTTGCGGTGCTGGCGTCCGTGGTCCAGAATCGTGACTGGGTAGATTTGGGTAAAAACGAATACCGCTTTATGACGATCAGTCTGCGCGATAATGACCAGTATCTGTGTCTGATCGGCGTGCTGAATGCGGAACACGGTGAATATCTGATCGCATATATGCCCTATGCGTATATCGAACAGAATTCTTCGCTGAATCTGGTGTTTCTGCTGATTGCCGGCGGCTGTGCGCTGCTGATTTGTCTGGGGTGCGGCTATGTTATCTCGCGTCAGTTTACGCGCCCGCTTATTCAAATGGCGGGACTGGCCGACCGAATGAGTGAGCTGGATTTCTCTATGCAGTACACCGGCAAGGAGGACGGCGATGAGATTGACCAGCTGGGACAGTCGCTCAACCGTCTGTCTGCGTATTTGGAGCAGGCGATCGGTGAGCTGAAGGAGTCCAATGATCAGCTGGCGCAGGAGATCGAGGAGAAGGAGCGTATCGACAATATGCGGCAGGAGTTTATCGTCAACGTGTCGCATGAGCTGAAAACGCCGATTGCGCTCATTCAGGGCTATGCCGAGGGCCTGACGGCTGGCGTGGCCGATGACCCCGAGGACCGCAAGTTCTACTGCGACACCATCGCCGATGAGGCCGACCACATGAACAAACTGGTCATGCAGCTGCTCAGTCTTTCACGGCTGGAGCTGGGTGCAGAGCAGACGTTCGACGAGGATATTGATCTGCATGCACTTTGTGCGGAAGCGGTGCGCAAAACCGCTGTTTTGTGTGAAAACCGAGGTTTGACCGTGGAATATGAGAACACGCATATTACGGTCCGCACGGACGGTGATCTGCTCGATCAGGTGCTGATGAATTACCTGTCCAACGCCATCCGCTACACGCCCGAGGGCAAGCACATTGAGATTTCGGCGGCAAGAACCGGAAACAGCGTGCGCCTGTCCGTGTTCAATGAAGGTGAAGGTCTGCCGGAGGAGGAGCTGCCGAAGATCTGGGAGAAATTCTACCGCACCGATCGCGCCCGCACCCGAGAGGCCGGCGGCACCGGCATCGGTCTGTCGCTTGTCCGCGCCATCGCGGATACCCTGCACGGCGCCTGCGGCGCGGAGAACGTCGAAGGCGGTATCTGCTTCTGGTTTGAACTGCCGGATCTGCTGCCCGCAGAGGACAGCGAGATAAAAGACTGAATTTGTCGAATAGAAAATTGAAAATCATGCTTGACAACTGCTCTATCCTATGGTATAGTATATAAGCACTCTGAGAGAGAGTTGCGATAAAATCTATATCGCGGGGTAGAGCAGTTGGTAGCTCGTCGGGCTCATAACCCGGAGGCCGCAGGTTCAAGTCCTGTCCCCGCAACCATGTTTAACCGCTGATTTCGTAAGAAATCAGCGGTTTTTTGTATTTTTCAGAGCACTTAGAAAGCCTCCGGGCAGGCGACTTCAAAAGTGGAAAGTCGTATGGAAAGGTAGTGGTATCAAAAAAACGCACGACGTGAAGGTGCATTTTTTGATACCTAAAACAAAAATTTTGAGCAGTGCACTTAGAGCAGCGGGCGAAAAACGTCAAGGAGATATAAAAGCAATACTATTAAGCGGGGGATGTATCAACACTTACACGGTACTTTCGATTCCAACAGCAGCAGTGAGGTAACGTCAAATACCATGACTGTCATCTACGGCGAGGTGCTTGCTCTGAACCTTATGCCGACACGGTGAGGTAGCGTCTGTCGGTTGGTGGCGGAGATCGTCAACATCGACTCCCGGTATCTTGCAAATACCGAGAACGAAGGTACGATCCCCAGCTTACCGGTTATCATATAGCTTATCAAAGTGTGCGGACTCCCCGTAGAACGGTACTTCAATCCAGAGGTCATGCGGGAGGAAAGCATACAGAGACAGCGTATCAGCCACAAACTGAAACTCTGTCCGGAGCAGTATTTGACCGTCATCGAAGGTGCGCTTGACGGGGCGTTGAAAACTGAAAAATCAGCAGATGAAGCGGAGGGTGTGTGAGCGCCCTCTGTTTTCGTTTCTCCAGGGCGGCTCTGCCGCCCTTTTCTTTTTGAAAAATCCGAGATTTTGCGGGCAGATAAAGATGTTTCCAGCATTGTATTTACGGGGGAAAGAGCGTAGAGCAAGCACAGCAAGTGTGGCCACACTTGCGAATTTTTGCTTTAGGGAACCCCTTGCCCCTAAACACAAAACTGCTTGTTGGGATAGTCCCAAACCCTTATGCAGAAAGGACGGTGCCGCCCTATGGTAAATCGAAAACGCTCCATCATCCTGCGCTGCCCAGTAACAGCGGAAGAACGCAACCTAATCGAGCAGAAGATGGCCCAACTCCAGACAAAGCGGATCGGCGCCTACCTGCGAAAGATGGCAATTGACGGATATATCATCTATGTGGACACCAGAGACATTAAGGAGATGAACAAGCTCCTGTCCGCCATTGGCCGGAATATCAATCAGATCGCCAAGCGGATCAATGCCGGAGGCCCGACCTATCGGGCCGACATAGAGGAAATCCGGGAAAGGCTGGATCAGATATGGCAGTTACAAAGACGCATCCTATTAAGTCAACGCTGAAAGCGGCTATTGATTATATCTGCAATCCTGACAAGACGGACGGGAAGCTGCTGGTATCCTCCTTCGGCTGCGCCGCCGAAGCCGCCGACATTGAATTTGAATAGACACGCCGCCATTCCATCGACAAGGGCACACACCTGGGCCGCCACTTGATCCAAGCCTTTGAGCCCCTGGAGAGGTCTCCGCCGAGAAAGCACATGAGATTGGGAGGCAGCTGGCAAAAGAAATATTGGGTGGCAAGTACGAGTTTGTACTTGCCACCCATATTGACAAGGGGCATATTCACAACCATCTGATTTTCAATGCGGTCAGCTTCACCGACCACAAGCACTACCATTCCAACAAACGCAGCTATCACGAGATACGCCGAGCCAGTGACCGATTGTGCCGAGAACACGGCCTGTCCGTCATCGTCCCTGGCCGTGACAAGGGCAAGAGCTATATTGAGCATCAAGCCGCACAGAACGGCACCAGTTATAAGGCAAAACTGAAAGCCGCCATCGACCGGTTGATCCCCGTGTCCTCCAGCCTGGAAGATTTGCTTGCCCGGTTACAGCGGGAAGGATACGAGATCAAGCGGGGAAAGTATATCTCCGCCAGGGCGCCGAACCAGGAACGATTTACCCGGCTCAAAACCTTGGGCGCCGATTACACGGAAGAAGCCGTTGTCTCTCGCATCGCCGGAGGCTCCAGGCCCTCCAGACAACCCCGGCAGCGCAGCGGGAAGGTCAGTCTGCTCATTGACATTCAGAACAATATCAAGGCCCAGCAGAGCGCAGGATACCAGCGGTGGGCGACCATTGAGAATCTGAAACGTGCGGCCGCCACTATGAACTTTCTCATCGAACACGGCATCGGCAGCTATGAGGAATTGGTGGAACGGTGCGACGCCGTTGCCGCCGCCTCCATCCGTACCAGGGAGAGCCTGCGGGATACGGAACAGCGGATCGCCGACCTTGCCCTCCTGGGAAAGCAGATTGACACCTACCGCAAGCTGAAACCTGTCTATGACCGATACAAGGCATCAAAGGACAAGGAAAAATTCCTGCGCGGCTTTGAGAGCGAGATCATCTTATTCGAGGCGGCAGCCAGGGAGATCAAGAAGGCCGGACTCACCAGACTTCCGTCCTCCGATAAGGTGAAAGCAGAACTGGAAGGACTCTCCGCCCGCAAGGCCGCCCTGCAAGCGGAACTTCGGAAGATACAGCGGGAGGAAAAGGAATATGACACCCTCCGCCAGAATGTGGACGCCCTGCTGGAAAGGCCGAAGGAACAGGAACAGCAGCGGCAGCGGAGCAACGACTTGGAGTAACGGGGATTGGGCGCTTTTTACAGTCTTTGCAAAACCCCTGGGCGCATGGTTATCCGGCTGATATAATGGAACCAGGAATGGAGGTGCTGACTGTGACGAAATCCGAAGTAATCAAAGAGTTTTTCAAAAAGAGTGTGTTGCCCGTGGCGGTGGCGGCTTTGCTGTACTGCATTTTCAAATCCGCTTGCACAAAAGATGGTGTCACCGACTATGTATGGCTGTTCATACTTTGCGGTCTGCCTTTTGGCATCCCACGGATGTTCGCCTGGATCGTACCGGGCGGCTCTTTGGGAACCGCCCTTCCGCTGTTCCTGCTGAACTTTATTATTGGTGGAGTGATTGGCGGTTTCGTCCTGGTTTGGCGGCTGTTGGTTGCAGTATGGTATATATTCCTCACTATCTACCGGATAAATGCAGAATGCATACTATGATATAAATACTGAAAACACACTATGTAGTGGATTTAAGTTGATTACTTTGTGAATATGTGGTAATTTTATTATAGTAACTTTAATGCAGTCGAATATAATTTGTTGTAAAATATCTCATACTGCACATACAAAGAGGTGAAACTATCATTGACAGAAGATTACCTTTCTAAAGTGCTTGAAAGTGCATATTCAAATACTATTTGTGAGTGGCAGGCACAAGGCATTTCAGATAAAGAAATAATTGATAAAATAAATCAAAAGACAGACGGTAGCATAGATATGCTATTAGAACAGGCATCAAA
>OLQE01001748.1_pt1 | contig 10748 bp, 7 predicted proteins | sample 1643161 | NCBI WGS metagenome assembly OLQE01 (sample SAMEA3136650, study PRJEB25190) | human gut metagenome | reverse complement strand
GGATGATGAAATTGAAAAAATCTATACATCCATGCACAAAGAACGGCAAACCTTGGTAACTCCAATAGAGGCAACGTGGAATCAGCGGATAAAAAAGTGGTATGAAGAAGAATACGATGGAAAAGAATTCAGAGAAGGAACAGCAGTGATCCTGACGGAAAAAGGAGAACGGGTACGTTCCAAGTCAGAAAAGATACTTGCGGATTCTTTCTATAGAAAAAATATCCCGTACAAATATGAAAAACCGCTCCATTTAAAAGGTTATGGTATCGTGTATCCGGATTTTACATTTCTCTCCAGAAAAAAAGAAAAGGAAATCTATTGGGAGCACGAAGGGATGATGGACAGGCAGGAGTATGCAAGAACAGCAGTAAAAAAAATAGAATCTTATCAAACGAATCATATTTATATGGGAGACAGGTTGATTATTACCTTTGAGACAGAACAATGTCCTTTGAATTTCAGAATAGTTGAAAATCTGATAGAGAAATATCTGATGTAACAGAATTGAGCAGATTTCAAACCCTATCGAATGGAGTAATGGAATGATGGGTGAAGAAACGGGGCTGGTATTTGCCAATATCTGCTATGACCAAGAGTCAAAAATCTATTGACAAATTATCAGCAATGTGTATAATTAGATGTATGTTGTAAGTGGAAGACGGACAACTGTATTCTTATTTAAGCCACTGCGTTTGGGGCTTTTTTCTTGGCTTGAACGCATTGAGGCAGTGACGCAATGAAGCAGAAGAGATTGAGACAGAAAATATGCCGAACTGTAGCTGACAGGAAGATTCGGAATAGTTTCTATTTTTTTTACCTTGAGATATTATTTCTGGTGCAAAGATAGTTTCTGGAAGAATTTCACCGTAAGAATACAGGCTTGACAGGTTTTATGACAGCCTTTGTAAAGCTTGAAAAACAAATGCTTTTCAAAGCTACTGTCCGGTACAGCGTAAAATAAATGGCTGTACAGCTGTGTGTCGGAGAAACCTGCACGACAGCCATTTGTTGAATGCTGAACCGATTTCCATGAGTCAGCAGAATGTAACTTGTAAACCGGGAAAAACGAAAGGAGAAGAAAGATGAAGAAAAAGTTAGTAAGCATACTTCTGGCAGTAGCTACTGTTGCAGGAACCTGCGGCGCTCCGACCATGGCAGTTTTTGCTGAGGAAGGCACCGAGACCGTTGCCGAGACCGAAGCCGTTGAGGATGCAGAAGAAGGAAACGCCGATGAGGCAGACGCTGAAGATGCGGATGCCGAGGACGCAGACGAGGAAGACGATGATGAGGACGATGTTTCCGATGAGTATACCACCGCTTCTTCTGAAATCTATAATTCCGAGCTGGGTGAGTTCTACAGCCTGTACAGCGAAGCAAAAGAGGAGACCAACGTTTCCAAGAGATATGCCATGATGGCTCAGGCAGAAGCCAAACTGATGGAGTCTGCTGTTATGCTTCCGACCAAAACCCAGGGCGGTGACTACAGACTGAGCAGAATGGCTCCGCATACCACCGACTACAGCCTTTGGGGAAGTGATGAGTATCGTATCCACCAGGCACTGATCGCTACCGATTTCATCAAAGCTGAGGATGTAGCTGCACTGAGAGAGAAATGGGCAGAGCTGAAAGGAACCGGCACTTACGAGGCAGAGGCTAAAAAATATCTGGAAGAGAAAGGCTATACTCTGAAAGATGAGTACAACTACCGCTACACGGCAGATCCGGCTACCTGGGATATTCTGGCAAGCTCCAGAACAACCGAGGTGCGTCCGCTGGTAAATACCTATGATGGTCTGGTAGAGTACGACAATGAGGGCGTTCTTCAGCCGGCACTGGCAGAGAGCTATGAGGTTTCCGAAGATGGTCTGACCTATACCTTCCATATCCGTCAGGGTCTGGAATGGGTAGATTCCCAGGGCAGAAAGGTGGCTGACCTGACAGCAAATGATTTTGTATCAGGAATGCAGCACATGATGGATGCACAGGGCGGTCTGGAATATCTGGTGGAAGGTGTGATCAAGAATGCTTCCCAGTACATTGACGGCAGTGTTACCGATTTCGCTCAGGTAGGCGTAGAGGCAGCGGATGATTACACACTGGTATACACCCTTGAGGAGCCCTGCAGCTACTTCATGACTATGCTTGGCTACAGCATCTTTGCACCGATGAGCAAAGACTTCTATGAGTCTGAAGGCGGTAAATTCGGAGCAGAGTTTGATTCTTCCGCATCTGATTATCTCTATGGTAAAGGACCGGATTCCATTGCATACTGCGGTCCCTATGTAGTGACGAATGCTACCGAAAAGAATACGATCGTATTCAAGGCAAATGAGTCCTACTGGAACAAGGACAACATCAACATTAAGAACGTTAACTGGCTGTATGATGACGGTTCCGATGTGACCAAATGGTACAACGATGCGAAGAATGGTACCGTTGACTGGGTTGCCCTGACTCCGGCTACCACTGTTACTGCCAAGAACGATGAGCTGTTTGACACCTACTCTTATGTGAGTGATACAACTTCTACTTCCTTCATGAACTTCTACAACCTCAACCGTGAGGCTTATGTAAACGTAAACGACAACACCACCGGAGCTTCCACAAAGAGCGAGGAAGAGCAGGAGAGAACGGCTGCAGCCATGAAGAACGTTCATTTCAGAAGAGCCCTTTCCTTCGGTCTGGACAGAGCTTCCTACAACGCACAGGTAAACGGCGAGGAACTGAAGGTCAACTCCCTGAGAAACTGCTATGTACCGGGCAACTTCGTAGCTCTTGAAGAGGATACTACCGTATCCATCAACGGAACTGACACCACCTTCCCGGCAGGCACCTACTTCGGAGCAATCGAGCAGGCTCAGATCGACGCTGACGGCGTAGCGATCAAAGTCTGGGATCCGGACGGAAACGACGGAGCAGGCAGCAGCGATGGCTTCGACGGCTGGTACAACGTAGACAACGCAGTAGCAGAGCTGGATACCGCAATCGAAGAGCTCTCTGCTGACGGAATCACCATTGATGAAGAGAACCCGATCTACATTGATATGCCGTATCCATCCTCTCTTGAGGCTTACAGCAACCAGGCAAACGCTTACAAACAGTCCATCGAGGCTTCTCTCGGTGGAAAAGTAATCGTAAACCTTGTTGACTGCGTAACAAGCGACGGCTGGTATTATGCAGGATACTACACCGACTATGGTTACGAAGCAAACTACGATGTTTACGATGTATCCGGATGGAGCCCTGACTTCGGTGATCCGTCCACATATCTGGATACCTTCCTTCCGGATTATGCTGGATATATGGTAAAATGCATCGGTCTCTATTAATCAGAAACTGACCGGATACTCCGGTATCAGTGACAGCAAATAAGAGAATGGCAGGGGGTGGCTCTTGACTCCCTGCCATATCTGACGAGTGGAAAAACATGGTAAAATATTTATTTAAACGTTTGCTGCAAGGCCTGGTTTCTGTGGTGATCGTAGTTGCCTGTGTCATGGTGATGATCTATTCTCTGATGGACCGTACGCTGATCTTTGCGAAGGATACCAACTATTCTCACCAGAGCAACAACCAGAAAGTAGCTTACCGTTATGAAAAATGGGAAACATACGGCTATCTGGACTATGTGACCTATGCAGATTATCTGAACGATCTTACCGTAAAGGGAGAGATCGATGAGGACACCAGATCCAGCGCTGTAAGCATCGGAAGAAAAGCAAAGAAAGATTCCGATCTTGTAAAAGAATATGTTCAGAAATTCACTGACTTTTATGAGTCAAAGGGTTACACGGTAATCCGTCTGGATGCCGTTATGATGAATAAGAAGAAATATGCCGCAGGCGGTCAGCAGCAGCTTTTTGCATACAAGAACATCCCGCTGACGACCCGTCTGGCAAAATATTTTTCAAACCTGATTACAGTGGAGAGCATTCATGATGTACCGGAGGTGGAAGGCGAGAGAGGCTTAAGCTTCACCCTTCATGATCCTGTTTATGGCGGAGAAAAATTCTCACCGGCGATCATCGGAAACGGTACCATGCACAAATATCTGTTGTATTTTGACAACAAATTCCCGTATCTCCACCAGAATATCATTGAAATCAATCTGGGTAAATCCTACTCAGTCAACGAGGGTATCGACGTGGCTACGACCATGAGCCGTGCACAGGGTTCCTTTTTGAAGTCTGAGATCACCTATCCGAGTGGTCTGACGGAAAACAGTGCGGATGATCTTCATACGGCGACTTATCTGAAAGATTCCAGAGAATCCAGTATGGTAAACGAGACCCGTTTTGTGGATGACTATACCAATGTGGACACAGTAAAAGCCGGAAAGTCAAAGATCGGCTATTCCTTTACCATCGGTATCATTGCAGTGATCCTTTCCTACGTCCTTGCGATTCCGCTGGGAATCCTGATGGCGAGAAAGAAAGACAAGCTGATCGACCAGATCGGAACCCTCTATATTGTATTCATCATTGCAGTTCCGTCCCTTGCTTATATTTTCCTGTTTAAAGCCATCGGTGGAAGCATGGGGCTTCCCACGACCTTTGACATGGAGTCCTCAAGCAAGCTGATGTATATCCTGCCGATCATTTCCCTGGCCCTGCCGCAGGTGGCAAACCTGATGAAATGGCTGCGCCGTTATATGATCGACCAGATGAATTCCGATTATGTAAAATTTGCCCGTTCCGGTGGTCTGACCGAGAACGAGATCTTCACGAAGCACATCCTGAAAAATGCGGCGATCCCGATCGTACAGGGAGTTCCCGCCAGTGTGCTGGGTGCACTGATCGGAGCCATCATCACCGAGCGTGTGTATGTGGTTCCCGGTGCCGGTAACTTATTGACTGAGGCCATCAACCAGTATGACAACGGAGTGATCGTAGGTGTGACACTGTTCTATGCCCTGCTTTCTGTTCTGGCGATCATTCTTGGTGACATTCTGATGTCCATGGTGGACCCGCGTATTTCATTCTCTACGAAGGACAGGTAAAAGTTATGAATTATGATTTAGATAAATATGGTTTGTCCAAAGAGGAACTGTTTGCCAGGGTCGATCACAGCAGTCTGGAGTCTGAGAAGATCACGGCTCCCAGATATTCCTACTGGCATTCGGTATTCCGCGTGTTTTTTAAGAAAAAGATCAATATTGTGATCCTGATCCTTTTGGGAATCATCCTTCTGATGACTTACGGTTATCCGCTTCTGGTGGAATATGACCGTTACACGAACCTTTTAAGCAGCGCAGCCAAGCATCTTTCACCGTCCAAGGCTTTAAAAGAGATGGGAATGAGCATCCACTGGATCCTGGGATCAGGAGCCAGCGGCCAGTCCACATTCGATGCACTCTGGACAGGAGCAAGGATTTCTGTATCTCTGGCTTTTATCTGTGCTGCCATTAACCTGACGGTCGGTGTTGTCATCGGTGCACTCTGGGGCTTTTCCAAAAAGTTCGACACTTTTATGATGGCCCTTTACAACATCATCGGAAATATCCCTTATGTATTGCTGATTTCTGTACTGGTGATGCTGTTCACCCCGAGCTTCTGGACCATGGTATTTGCCCTGACCGTTACCGGCTGGCTGACCATCGCCTATTTCATCCGTACACAGGTTATCATCATCCGTGACAGAGAGTACAATCTGGCTTCCAAATGTCTTGGTACCTCGATTTTCCGGATCGCATTGAAAAACATCCTTCCGTTCATGACCTCTGTCATCGTGACCCTGGCAGCAACGGAGATCCCCTCCTATATCTCTTATGAGGTATTCCTGGCATACATCGGAATGGGACTTTCCGATATGTCTCTGGGCCGCCTGATCTATGAGGCGGAGGGCGCTATGCTGACTCCGGGCTGGGGCTTTGAGTTCTGGAGCCCGGTAGCTGTCGCATCGATCATTACCATCGTGCTGTACGTGGTCGGACAGAATCTTGGTGATGCTTCCGATCCGAGAACACATATGTAAGAGGTGGCAGAATGGAAAAGAAAAATGTATTATTATCAGTCAAAGATCTGGAAGTAAAATTCCGTGTCCGCGGCAGGATCCTTTCTGCCATCCGCGGAGTTTCTCTGGATATTTATGAAGATGAGTCCATTGCCATCGTAGGAGAGTCCGGTGCAGGTAAATCCGTATTTACGAAAGCTTTTGCCGGTATGCTGGACAGCAATGGTTTTGTGAGCAATGGTTCTATTATTTTTAACGATCCGGAGCTTTCCGATACTGTGGTGAAATTAAATTCTACAGCCTGGAAATTCATCAATTCCTATAAAAAACAGCTGGATGAGAATTCCAGACTGGAGCTTGGTTCTGCAACTTACCGCAAAATGCTGGAGCTGGAATCCGAAATGCGGGAGAAAAGTACGTTAAGTGCCGCTGATAAGGAAAAAGAAGAGAAAGAACTTCATGCCCTGAAGGTGAAACGGACGGAAACCTTTAACAAGAAGCAGACACTTGATCCTGCGAAGGAAAAAGCGGAGATCAAAGCAGCAGCAGCCGAGATCAAGAAGCTGGATGCCGAGATCAAAGCTCTGGAAAAAGCTACCGAGCAGAAGATCAAAGAGCATAAAAATGCCGTGGCTCATGATGCAGCTTATCAGAAATCCTACCAGGAGCGTATGGAGAAGCTGAAAAAGCAGTATGCAGAGGAAACCTCCAAAGACATCAGCGACAGCACGAAGAAGAGAAATGAAACGCTGGCAAAGGAAGTTTACCTTTCTGTTGGCCGTTATAAATTCAAAAAACGCTTTAAGATGGGAAAAGGCCTGATCGCAGAACTGAAAAAAGCCATGCAGCTCGGTGTGGACTTAAACAGTGAAGAAGAGCGGAACCAGGTTTTCGGAAACGTGACCTTCCGTGTGCGTTATCTGGATGAAAACAGTGAACGTCTCCATGGTACCTGTATCATCAACCTGGCACAGGTCAAGGATCAGAATGACTGGGGCCAGATCCGTGGTAAAAAGATCGCTACCGTATTCCAAGATCCTATGACCTCTTTGAACCCCATCATCACGATCGGAAAGCAGATTACTTCTATTATTATGAAGCATCAGGGCTGTTCCGAGGTGGAAGCGAGAGGCAAAGCACTGGAAATGATGGAAAAGGTGGGAATTCCCAATGCGGAAGCCCGTTTTGACGATTATCCCTTCCAATATTCCGGTGGTATGAGACAGCGTATCGTTATCGCCATCGCTCTTTCCTGTCAGCCCAAGATCCTGATCTGTGATGAGCCGACAACAGCTCTGGACGTTACCATCCAGGCACAGATCCTGAAGCTGATCAAAGATCTACAGAAGGAATATCATTACACCATCGTGTTCATTACGCATGACCTGGGTGTGGTTGCCAATATCGCTGATCGTGTGGCAGTTCTTTATGCCGGTCAGATTATTGAATTAGCTACAGTAGAAGAACTGTTCTACGATCCCAGACATCCGTATACCTGGGCTCTTCTGTCCTCCCTGCCGCAGCTGGCAGAGCGGAATACGAAGCTTTACTCCATTACGGGTACCCCGCCTTCTCTGTACAATAAGATCGTGGGTGATTCCTTCGCTCCGCGTAACCCGTACTGTCTGAAGATCGATACTCTGGCAGAGCCGCCGATGTTCAAAGTCAGTGAAACACATTATGCAAAGACCTGGCTTCTGGAGCCCAATGCGCCCAAGGTGGAAAAGCCGGAGATCATTCAGGATATCCATGAGAAGCTTCTGAAAGCATACCATATTTAGGAGGTACAGACTGTGGCTGTAAATGAGCAAGAGAAAAAGGTGCGTGCCTCCCATCTGCCGGAGCACGGCCCCATCGCAGAAAACGGGAAAGAAGTCCTGCTATCTGTGAAAAATATCGACATCACCTTCGGAAAAGGAGAGGATGCGGTAAAGGCAGTAAAAAATGCTTCCTTTGATATTTACAAAGGAGAAACCTTCTCACTGGTAGGTGAGTCCGGATCCGGAAAAACCACCATTGGACGTGCAGTGATCCGGGTGAATCCCTGCGCAGCCGGTGAGATTGATTATAAGGGAGTAAAAATCTCAGGAAAAATTCCGCATTCCCTGGACAGAGAAGTCATCCGTAATATCCAGATGGTATTCCAGGATCCGGCAGCATCCTTAAATGAGCGTGCTACCGTAGACTATATCATTTCCGAAGGACTTTATAACTTCCATCTGTTCGAAAACGAAGCAGACCGCGTAAAAAAAGTAGAAAATATCATTGAGGAGGTTGGTCTTCTGCCGGAGCATCTGACCCGTTATCCTCACGAGTTTTCCGGCGGACAGCGTCAGCGTATCGGCCTGGCCCGTGCCATGGTCATGGAACCGGAACTGGTTGTGGCAGATGAGCCCATTTCCGCTCTGGACGTTTCCATTCGTGCCCAGGTGCTGAACCTGCTGAAAAAATTCCAGGAAGAAAAACAGCTGACGTACCTTTTCATCGCCCACGACCTTTCCATCGTGCGTTTCATTTCCGACCGTATCGGTGTTATCTACAAAGGTACCATCGTGGAGGTGGCAGAGGCAGAAGAACTGTTCAACTTCCCGCTGCATCCGTATACCCATTCTCTGATCTCTGCGATCCCAATCCCGGATCCGCAGTTGGAGAAAAACAAGGTGCTTTACACCTATGATCCGTCCATTCATGATTATTCCGAGGATAAACCGGAATTTGTCAACATCGGACACGACCATTATGTATACGGAAACAAGAAAGAAATTGAGGAGTATAAGAAACTCCGTGAGAAAGATGAGCCGCTTCAGCCGATCACTATTCGGAAACCCGGAGAAGCTGTGGAAAATACTTCCCACGAAGTTCATTTTTCCAAGGCTGAGGATGAATTTTTGAAGACACCGGTCCACGATACCGGAAGCATCTGGTATACGGTACTTTCCTTCTTCCTGCCGATCATCGGTATCATTGCGGCAGAGGTTTATAAGCACAAACAGTATTATCACAACTATAAAGCCTGCAAAAAGGGAGCTGTCATCGGTTTCATTGTTCTTGGCGTGATTCTGCTGATCTTCCTGCTGGCACTGCTTCTGGTTGTCATAAGGTAGCCGGTATGGGGCGGACGATCAAAAATCAGAATATCCGGAGACCGAAGCCGGTGGAGAAAATCCGGCTTTCGGAGAAGCATCTCTATCTCCGGGTATTTCTGGTGATCCTGCTCCTGGCGGTTGCGGCGGTGAGCTTCACTTATGCCCTGACTTCCTATCTGAAAGAGGATACGGGATGGAAGGTCATCCAGGTGAGCTCCGCGGCAAAAGCCAATGTGGGAGATGAATTTACCTTTCAGTATGAGCTGGGCGGCGGTGGAACTTCTGCCACAGCAGAATACAAGGCACTTACCATTCTTTACAGCGATGCGGCGGTAAAGGCCTATGAGATCTTTCATGCGGATGAAAGTTTCGATGATATTGTAAATCTCCATGAGATCAACCAGCATCCGGGAGAGATCCTGACTGTGGAGGAGCCCTTATATCAGGCTCTGAAGCTGTTGGAACAATACGGAAACCGGAATCTGTATCTCGGACCTGTTTACGAGGAAATGTATAACCTTTTCCAGTGTAAGGAAGATTATGAGACAGCTTCTTTTGATCCGGAGCAGAACAAAGTGCTGAAAGAGGAATTTGCTGTTCTGGCAGCCTTTGCAGCAGATCCGGAAGCCATAGACCTGAAGCTTCTTGGAGAAAATCAGGTGTTCTTGGAGGTTTCAGAGGAATATCAGAGCTGGACGCAAGAGCATGGATATGAAACGTATCTGGATTTTTACTGGATGAAAAACGCTTTTCTTGTCGATTATCTGGCAGAAGTGATGCTTGAGAACGGATATACACGGGGAGTGATCTCCAGTTATGACGGCTTTTACCGGAATCTGGATGAGAGGGATGTCTCTTATTCGTTCCATATTTTTGACCGGGTTGGTCAGGATATCTATCCGGCAGCAGTCATGGAGTACAACGGACCGGAAAGTCTTGTGTATCTTCGGAATTATCCGATCAGTACGCAGGATCAGGCACATTATTATGAAATGAAATCCGGAGAGATCCGGACTGCATATATAGACGGAGCAGATGGCCTACAGAGGACGAGCAGAAATGATCTGGTTGCCTATTCTTCAGAAAAAGGCTGTGCAGAAGTGCTCCTGACGATGATACCGGTGTATGTTTCCGCTTCTTTTGATGCTTCGGCATTGGAACAATGGAAAGCAGACGGGATCTATTCCATTTACTGTGAAGACCGGGTGATCCATTATAACGAGGAAAAACTAACGCTGAAGCAGCTGTATCAGAAGGATGATCTTGTGTATACGGCAGCTTTGGTCGGATAAAGATAACGATTCAGAGACCACTATTTTGCGAGGTGTTTTGGCGTGAATATGCCAAAATCACGCGAAGGTTGCATGCAAAAATAGCGGGTACAGGCTGTATGGGTGACAGTTGTAGTATAGACGTCAGCCAGGAGAAAACGTTTGGTTAACAGCGGAGGAGGAAAAAGTTATGGAATTGGCAGAAAAGTTGGTGGAGCTTCGTAAATCCACCGGAATGAACAGAAGACAGTTTTCCGATTATTTTGGGATCCCCTACCGCACGGTACAAGACTGGGAGCTCGGCAACCGACATATGCCGGACTATCTTTTCCGTTTGATGGTCTATCGGGTCGAAATGGAGAAAAGCCAGGGAAAACTGGCATAATGATGATGCCAGGGTCAAAAGGTCAAAAAGCCGTTCATGCTTGCATGATAA